>OAUF01001201.1_pt1 | contig 10204 bp, 6 predicted proteins | sample 1495111 | NCBI WGS metagenome assembly OAUF01 (sample SAMEA2580002, study PRJEB22360) | human gut metagenome | reverse complement strand
GCTCCCACGGCCGTGGGTAATACGACCAAGGTGTCGGCGGCTTTCGCCGTCAGGTAGTCATCGTCGAAATTAAGGTAATGGTGCGGGCAGCTATAGGTGCTCAGGTGAAAATACTTGCGGTATTCCTCCTCCTTGGGGAGCAGCCTGCGGGCAATGGCCCTGAGCTCGCCGCTCGTAAGGTCCTGCCAATAGGAGAAATCCCATACGGTGGACGGGAAAGCGGGGTTGCACATCGCGTTGGCGTAGCATTCTCTCGCCTTATCTTCCTTTCCCTTGTAATCCCACGAGATGGCCTCGAAGAAGTAAGGGTAAGGCGACGCTATGCTTTGGGTAGCCAACAAGTCCCAAGCCTCGCTCCGCTCGCTGTCCTCATCCAATTCCATATTGACAAGCTCCTGGCTCAGTTTTTCGGTCATCGTATCCAGCTTCCCGATTAGGTTGGTAAGCGCAGTAAGGAGTCCTCCCTCATCTTCCCATCCCCAATCTTCCATATCTTCCTCGTCCTCCTTGCGCTGTTTCTCTTCGGCGGCTTTCTTGGCGGCGGCCCTCTCGTCGCGCTGTTTTACGTAGATCAGCTCGCTCAACCCGTAGCGAAGGCTGGCCACGGCTACCACGGCTTGCCCGTAATAGTAGTTCGCCTGTAGCATATAGCCTTGCTCGTAAAGCTTGTTCCCTTTTTGGAACATCTCTTCGGCCTCGGCCATAAAAGCCGTTTCCGTAGGATAAGCGCCACTTTGCCCGGTGGGCAAGGAAGGCAAGACGAAAGCGAATGCTCCCATAGCGGCAAGACTGAGTAGTAGAATCGATAGCTTCTTCATGGCTTTCTTATTTGAGCGTGTTATACATTCTATATTATATGAATACCTATTTCACCAGTTTATAGCCCTCCTGAGAGGTCGGTATCAACGACGGATCGGGCGAGAAGGTGAGCAACGTGACGGAGGGTTGCGGTTTCATCCGTTCCGCATAGTTACCCATTCCGGCTCCTCCTTTCACGGAGAACTTGCGGTGTACCACAGCTCCGCTATTCTTTTCAATCCAGACGATGTCGGTCGTCTCGATATGTTTCAAGTCTTTAATCGAGTTGTCCATGCTGGATTTAGTGCCAAAGAGGTCTCCTATGGCTTTCATCCCGGCACTCAGGTCGTTCTCGGTACCAGTGACACGGGTGATCTTCTCACAATCGAAGCCGCCCCAACGCACGTCCTCTACCCCGACAGATTCTTGCGTGCTGGACTGGACAAAGCTATCGTCCTGTTCCACCTTTTTCTCTTTCTGAGCAGTATGGACAATGCCATACACATTCCCTATCTTGTCGCAAAAGAACGCATAATAGTCCGAGTCGGAAGTCGCCTTTAGCTGCGCCACCTTGTTTTTAGACGAAATCTGGTAAATCTTATAATCGCCTTCGTCAAGCAGGATAAGCGTCTCGACATTGCCAGAGTTGTTCCAGAAATGGTAATAAAGGATTTTGCCCGACTTTTGTATTTCCACGTTCACCTTGTTCCCCATTGACTTAGCTGTCAGTTCCATACGGAAGTTGCGAGCGAACCACGGATTCTCCTTGTCGAGCGCCTTACGCTGGGCCGGCGTGAGCGACGGATCGACAAAGGCACCGTTATCCGGCCTGTCGCCTTGTTTATCCATTTCCAGATCGCTCCCCTTTTCGGAGGCGGCCGCTTCCTTCCGCTCCTTTACGGCCTCGGTAGCCGCACGGAGCTTCTCCTTGATCTTCTCCTTGCCGCCGCAAGCCGTCACCATCAAGACGAGGCTCGCCAAGCACATCAGTATGTAGAATTTCTTTTTCATATCGCTCACTTATTCGTTACATCTTGACAAACTCCACCCGCCGGTTCTTGGCACGACCCTCGTCCGTTCCGTTATCGGCGATGGGAGATGATTGTCCTTTGCCGGAAGCGGAGAGGCGATCGGCACTGATGCCCAGTTCAACCAGTTTACCTACGATGGCGTTGCTGCGGGCCTCGCTTAACGTCTGGTTGGAAGCCTCGTTGCCGGTGCTATCGGTATGGCCTTCTACGGAGAATCTCAGGTCGGGGTTATCGGTCATTAATTTGACGATACGATTGATCTCACCCATACTCTCTGGTTTGATGGTGGACTTGCCGACATCGAAGGTGATGCCATACGTGATGAACTTACCGTCGCTCATCATGCGGTCGTACAATGGCACTGCGCCTTTGGCGACACGTATGTTGCGGATGGAAGTGTTATTCGTAAAATATCCACCGCCTCTATAAAACTGTATGTCAAAATGTCCGGGTGCTACCGTATTCGGAATATTGGCATAGCGGATACCATTTATGTAAACTTTCATTGCCCGTTGATTGAAGGACAGTGAGAAGTGGTTCCATGAGTTCGGGATAGTCCGAAAAGAGTCATCGCTTCCGCTACGGCTGTTCTCCCCAGAGGAAGGAATAAAGTCCCATCTTAGGCGTGTACGATGGTCTGAAGCACTATAATACCAGTCGTCAAGATTGATAGTTTGAACACGACTTCCCGATTCGGGTTTGTAAAAACGTACGATATAGCAATTTTCCGGCTCATCATCTCCCTTTTTTGTAAAAGGCCCTACCCAAAAGTCAAATTCCAGCGTGAACTTTTCCGGCAAATAACTTTTCATATTATCGAATAGCGGTGCAATGACCGGATCATCCTGACTCACGCAAAGTATCACCTTATCGCCATTGATTTGAGCGATCTCAACAGTACCTTTTAATAAATCCCACTGGCTGGGGAATTCTCCTATCTGTTCCCGGGTCACATCATCCTCAAAAATAATCTCATCCCCCGGCACGAAGTCACTCTTGGCATACGTCATTTCGAGTGATTGCTGTGGTTGTTGCTGTTCCTGCTGTGCCACATCTTCCCCATCATCCATAGTTTCAAAATTCCCTTGTGAATTTGTACTTGTTGGTGGCTCCTCCTTTTCATTATTATTATTCCCTTTCCCCGTCACCACATCCTCCGCTCCCTCGAAAGCCTTGTCTACGGTCTGTTCCACTTTCCGTTCCACGTTCCTCTCCGTTGCCCGTTTGGCACTCTCACCCGCTTTCTTGAGGAGTTTCTTTCCCCATTGGGCTTGCACGTCCATTGTCCCGATTAGGAGCAACATGGCAGATAAAATAAATACTAGCTTTTTCATTTCCTTTAATTCATTAGATTAATAATTCATTCCTATTTATTTACCGAAACACCTTCTGATGGATCGGTCCAGATTTATCAAGGATCTCCGAAAAAAGCGAGAAACCTTCTTACGGCACGATATCCCTTTTTTACGTTCTTCTTCCATTTGCTCGGCCACTTCCTCGACACGCGAGATGCGCTCATCGATGACCTCGATCACCTCCTCATAAGAAAGCAAAGGCTTCTTGTGTTTTTCTTCTTCCATACTCGAACCAGATTTGGTGAAACGTCCGATTTCTTTATTCGCAAAATTAGCCCCGAGAGCGATCGCCCGTGAGGAGAAATGACGCATTCTTATAGGATAATCGACGCATTTCACTAGGACAAACCAAGAGAATCTGCGCATTGAAAATAATTAACTAATTAAAGAGCAGTCGATTAGAAATGCTAGCCGGCCGAATCGCCTCCGATAGAATCTATGGAAGAATAACAATGGGCATTATTAGCTCCTTATAATGCCCATTGTAAGCACGTCACGTTGCCCATCGTAACAGACGCTCTATAAACAAGAGTTATTCTTGAGGATGGATTGTACCCGGATTGGTTTATAATATATTTCCATGTACAGCCGACGCCACCCGACCTATCCCGGTGATTTACCAAAGTGGCTATCTGACCATCAAGGATTTCAATCCGGAATTCAATATCTATACCCTCGGATTTCCCAATGATGAGGTTAAATATGGATTTCTCAATTTCATAGCCCCTTTCTACACGGAAGTACCCGCTACACGGAATCATTGAATGAGGCTTTTCCTGTATTGCGAAGGCGTTACATTGAAGATCTGCTTGAAAAGGCGGGCGAAATAATTGGCATCCTCGAAGCCGCATTTAAGGGCGATGTCGCCGATCAGTTCCTCGGTAGAGGCCAAGAGGCGTTTGCTCCTCTCCATGCGCATCTGCAGGATATAGGCGGAAGTGTTGTAGCCCGTGATGGCACGGACCTTGCGATTCAACTGGGATCGGCTCATGCACATCTTATCGTCTACCATGTCCGAGTTCAAGCCATGGTTGGATATCAACGCATATATATAATCATTCAGGCGAGCCAAGAAGTCTTGGTCGGCAGGGTTTAGTTTTACATTCAGTTCTGTCCCCTCACGCATAGCCTTGGAATACTTCTCACGCAGCAAACGACGCTGTTCCAGCAACTTTGTTATCCGGATATTCAGCTCTTCCGCATTGAAAGGCTTCTCCAGATAAGCGTCCGCCCCGACTTCTAAGCCACAGACACGTTCCTTTCCTCCTGATTTTGCGGTAATGATAATGATCGGAATATGGTTCAACACCTCGGATTCACGTACCCGCCTACATAACTCATAGCCATCCATCTCGGGCATCATCAAGTCGGTGAGGATCAAGTCCGGCATTTGCTCCGCCGCTATCTCCAGCCCCTCCGCTCCGTTTTGCGCATATATTATTTGATACGCACCATTAAGCAGCCGGCCGATATAATAAGAAATGTCCGCATTATCTTCCACGATCAATATAGACGGGCGCATAGACGTGCTATCCGGCTCCATCGTCGCATCCGGCAGTATCACGGTCTTGTCCGGTTCCGGATGAGAGGCGTTATCGTTAGATTCCTCGCCGGGTACCCAACGTTCCCAGAAGGAGTCGCCATGTCTCAATGGCAACATCACGACAAACTCAGAACCAACCCCGGCCGTACTCTTCACGCTCACCCGGCCCTCCATGCTCCTCACCATCTGCCGTACCAAAGAAAGGCCGATCCCCGTGCCCATCGTGCCTGCCCCTCCGGTCTCACCTAGGTAAAAAGCCTTGAAGATATGCAGCAAGTCCTCCTCGGCTATACCGCAGCCCGTATCCGCCACATGCGTGACAAGCATACTCCCCACACACTCCATCGTCACGACAACCCTCCCACCTCTCGGCGTGAACTTGATAGCGTTACGGAGTAAGTTATCCATGATCCTCCGGAAATACTCGGGCACGAAATCCATGCTGATAATCGTCTCCGAAGGAGTAAAACAAAGGTCTACCTGCCCTTGGCGGGCATACGCCCGGTTATCTTCCACGATCATGCTCGTATAAGCTACGATATCTCCAGTCCTCCATTCCGGATCGCCAATCTCAGATCTCACTTTCGCCACTTCCAATAATTGGTTCACCAATTCCAGCAGGTTCTTTCCCTGCCGTCCAATCATATTCAGCCCGGTCTTGAGTTCCTCCTCGCCTATTCCCCCTTTCCGCAACTCTTCCGACACACCCAAGATAACCGTCAGCGGCGTACGAAACTCATGCGTGACATTCGTGAAGAAATTGGCCCTCACCTCCTCCATGCGCCGCATCACCTGCTGATTGCGGGACTTCATCCGCAAGGCATACCATAAAAAGCCCATCGCTACCACCGTAAGGAAGAGTACGATCAAGCAAGCGATCAGGAAAATATTCTTGGTACACTGCCCCATCTCATAATTCTTCTGTATCAATGAAAGCTTCCGGTTGCTCCTCTCTTTCTCGTAGTCCACACGGAGGTTCTGTATATGGTTCATATTCTCAGTATTTCGCATGCTATCAGCATAAGCGAGACTTGATGTATAAGCGTTGAGGGCATTCTTATAATCACCCAGCTTCTTATAACGCAAGTAATCCAGATGATACACGCTCGACAAATGCTTCCACGCCCGCGGCACCTTAGCGGCACCCTCCGCATGCTCCAAGAAAGCCTCCGCCATTCGCAGATCTCCCTTGTAGATATTCACCCGTGCCAAGGCCAGGCACGATTCCAGCCAATGATACAGATCGTTGTCCGCCACCATAAGGTCGTATGCGTTACGATATTCGCGTATCGCCTGATCCCATTGTCCCTTTTTCTCGAACAAGCGTCCTATATGGTTATGGCAAAGCGAAATGCCGACAACAGACCCGGCCGCACGATTATGCTCCATAGAATAATTGTAATAAACAAAAGCGGAATCCATCATGCCACGCATCTCGAAGATAGAGCCAAGGTTCGCATAGTTCATGGCCAAGCCGAGATCACTATCCAAGGTACGTTCCTCTTCCAGCGCTATTCGGAAAATACTGTCGGCCATCTCGCAATTTTCCAATGTTAGATACACGTTTCCGATACCACTCAAGGAAATGGTCCGGTTTTTTCTTGCTTTATAGCTTTCCTTATCACCCAGTCTCTCGCACAACGACAATGCCCTATAATGATAATTGGAGGCCTCGTCCATGATACCTAACCGCCGGAAGTTCGTACCGATATTATTCAAGGCCTGTATGACCTCCGAGGTATCTTTCCTTTGCATAGCCAATCGCAAGCCTTCCCGGTGGCATCCTATCGCCTCATTAAAACGGGCCGCTTCCCGGTAACGTACCTCTAATTCCTTATAAGCGAGTATCACTCCCAGCTCATTTGCAGTTCTCTCGAAATACCTTAGACATGATTGTAGAGAATCGATGTCCGGACAGGCCGAGACCACACTATCTATACCCACCTGATCATTTTGGGAAAGACCAACCTCTCCCTCTCGATGACAAGAAGGTATCAGCGAGAGTATCCACATCAATAAAATGCATATAAAACAAAAATGCTTTATATACAAAAATACTTTCAGAAGTAAACAAACAGATTCAATCGATACCGCAAAGAGAGTGTTTATTTCCCGAATCACCTAAAACAAGATGTTTAGAGAAGTCCGAAAGCTGTATATTCAGACTGATTTCATGATGAAATGGAGTAAAATCATTAAAAAGAAAGAGAAACGTGGTAGATATTTTTTCATAATGCCTCGAAGATGTACATCCGGTAAGCCCCGATCCGGATAGTATTAATATGAGGAAAGCGTGGGACTATTAACTTATTTAAGAGATAGGCTCTGGTAAACCCGTACGGTAAATAAGCAACAGCCCACGCCCTTTGTCCATATACGTATAGCATATAACAATGACGTGAAGAGTACAACTTATTCTCCCGTGAAAAATTTACCAGATTTTATCTCTGAGAACGAAGCTAAACACTTTCCTAGTGTCTAAATATGTCCGCTATCTGACGATAGCGACACAAATATAGTAATAAAATCAGACCCGGAAAGAGTTTATGTACTCTTTTTAGCTGTTGCGTTTATTGATCCGTATGTTTTTTTACCGAATTAAGCCACTGGGCGGGAGACAAACCCTCTACCTTCTTAAATGCCAAGAAGAACGTGGAACGAGTCCGAAAACCACATTCCTCATAAAGGCTATCTACCGTATGACCAGCATTCTCCGGCAGGAGCAACCTTCGCTTGGCTTCCCCCACTCGCATCTCGTTGATAAGCTCGAAGAAGTTCTGTTTTAAGTATTCGTTGATCGACCGAGAAAGTAATTTTTGGTAAATACCAGTCTCTCTCGATAAGATGGATAAGGAAAGGTCCTTTCGCAGGAAAGCATTTGTTGTCTCCAGATACTCTTTCACTTGGGAACATATATCTCTCATTTGTTCCTCGTCTGGTATAGACTGAAACCCTACCGTCTCATCCTTAACGAGCATCCGTGACGTTCCTTGGATATAAGGAACAGTTGGATGAGCAATAAAATTATAGACGAGGAAGCTCATCGCCATCACATTCAATATCTGTATCAACCAAGCATCAGTCCGAGGCCAAATCGCATAGCAGGTCATCACGGTGACAAACAAGGCAGCGAACAGGATCATAAGTTTCGGAATCCATTCCTTTTGCATGTATTCGGCATCAGACCAATTATCCTTTATATACTGCTTCTTCCGGTAAAGATAAATAAAGATAGCGACAAAATAACCGATCATCTGCGAGGTAATCACGGCAGCGTTAAAATCACCGATCCAAGTATCATCACCGGTGACCTCATGAAGTATACTCTCCATACGCTTCCGCATAGGAATGGATAACACGATAACGACACAGACAATCGCCGGTAAAAAATGCAACAATTGGACAGGCTTGAAACGAGGATCAAGATCAAAGTTGCGGCGGGTAAATAACCACAGCAACGGCATCAACAGCGTATTGACCGAATAACTGATAGGGAAAAAGAACAACGTTATATCATGCCAACCAAGCATGCGGCTCATGTTGTAAATATAAACAGGGATGTTAGGAAGAACGATAATCGCTGCGGCATAACCACTCTCGCCACGAAACCGAGTGGCAATCAATAACAACATCGCCAATAACACCAAGATAATGATGCTACTAAAGTTAACGACAAGTATAAATTCGTGGTAGCTCATTTTCTTAGAGAGGGATGCCCTTCGGTTAAAGCATCCCTCATTTTATTTCATCTTTTAGCATAACAATCAATAAGCTCTGGCGAACAGTACCCGACAAGCCGACGGTTTACCTGTCACCATACACTTACCCGGAGTCTTATCTCCAGCTAAAGGAATACAGCGGATCGTAGCTTTTGTCTCGTTCTTGATCAATTCCTCTGTCTCTGGGGTTCCATCCCAGTGAGCCATGATGAAGACGCCATCCTCGATCTTCTCCTTAAATTCCTCATACGTATCTACGTTTATGATGTTAGCCTCACGGTGATCGTACGCTTTCTTGAAGATATTCGCTTGGATTTCCTCCAACAGATTCTTCACGTATTCCTCAATGCCATCACAAGTGATCGTTTCCTTCTCCAAAGTATCACGGCGCATCACCTCGATTGTATTATTTTCCAAATCACGACCACCCATAGCCAAACGCACGGGAACACCTTTCAACTCGTACTCAGCGAACTTCCAGCCCGGCTTCTTATTATCAGCGTCGTCATATTTCACGGAGATACCCAACGCCTTCAACTTAGCCACGATACCAGCGACCTTCTCGCTGATCTGCGCTAATTGCTCAGCGCTACGATAAATCGGGACGATCACAACCTGAATCGGAGCCAAATGAGGAGGCAATACCAAACCGTTATCATCGGAATGAGACATAATCAACGCACCGATCAAACGTGTGGAAACTCCCCAAGAAGTAGCCCAAGCATAGTCGCTCTTGCCGTTCTTGTCGATGAAAGTAACGTCGAAAGCCTTACCGAAGTTCTGTCCCAAAAAATGGGAAGTTCCCGCCTGCAAAGCTTTTCCATCCTGCATCATCGCCTCGATCGTATAGGTATCCAAAGCACCAGCGAAACGCTCGCTCTCAGACTTCACGCCCTTTATTACTGGCATTGCCATATAATTCTCAGCGAAGTTCGCGTAAACCTCTTGCATCTTCTTAGCTTCTATCTCCGCTTCTTCACGAGTAGCGTGAGCGGTATGGCCTTCCTGCCACAAGAACTCAGCCGTACGAAGGAACAAGCGAGTACGCATCTCCCAGCGCATCACGTTCGCCCATTGGTTGCACAAGATAGGCAGGTCGCGGTAAGACTGAATCCAGTTACGGTATGTATTCCATATAATGGTCTCCGAAGTCGGGCGAATGATCAATTCCTCTTCCAGTTTAGCTGCCGGATCTACGACAACCCCCGTACCGTCATGATTTGTCTTCAAACGATAGTGAGTAACCACGGCGCACTCCTTGGCGAACCCTTCTACGTGCTCAGCTTCTTTGCTTAAGAAAGACTTCGGGATCAGCAAGGGGAAATAAGCGTTCACATGACCGGTTTCCTTGAACATATCGTCTAGGATACGTTGCATCTTCTCCCAGATAGCGTATCCGTAAGGCTTGATCACCATACAACCACGCACGGCGGAATTCTCCGCCAAATCTGCCTTAATTACCAAATCTTGGTACCACTGCGAATAGTTTACACTTCTCGGTGTAAGTTCTTTCAGCTCTTTTGCCATTTCTTTATATTTCTAAATTATACTGTTTTCCTTAATCTGAATAAGTAATGGGTTGCAAAGGTAAGAAATAATCGTATATCTTTGTAAAAACTATATATAGATAATATCATGAATATACACAAGATCACACGTTACTTACTTATGTTATGTGCATTTACGTTCTTAACTCTCACGGCGAAAGGGCAAGATGGAGAGCCTTTGCGACTGGCCGTGGCAGGAGTATCCCACGGA
>OAUF01001199.1_pt1 | contig 10235 bp, 8 predicted proteins | sample 1495111 | NCBI WGS metagenome assembly OAUF01 (sample SAMEA2580002, study PRJEB22360) | human gut metagenome | reverse complement strand
GGCGTAGCTTTAGGAGGGCTAGCGGAAAGAGCCTATCCTCAGTTGCTTAGCCTAAGAAATCCGATGTCTTCGCTATAGCCGGCTTGCGGCTGATTGACGAACTTGCGACAGATGAGGACAAGAAGTGACTTAAGATGCATAAACGCCATCTCGAGCGCGACCTGTTGATATCAGGCGATTGATCCTTGGAGAAGGTCTGCAGAGAAAGGTGCTCACGAGCTTTTCGAGATAGCCGAGGGTCGACTGCTCACGGTTTCCCTGCCGATCCGTTCGCAGCTTTCGCCGGCGGTATAGCATGCTAAGCTAGAAAAAGGGCAATTTGGCAATGCGGTTATCGTCTGCATCGATTACCGGTTCGATATAATCCAGATCGAGGGTGAGTTGTCTGTGCACAAGCGCATCGGCTCCCTGCTGGCGATCGTGTTCAGAGGGGCGTTCGCGCGCTCCTCGCTAGTTCGACGGTTGACGCATTGCCACGTATTGGACTACCGTAGAACACTGCAGCGGCGATGTGCGGAACGCCCTACAAAACTGGTGTAATAATTAGTTGGGGAATCGGATTCGGACGCGTCTTTTTCGAAAAACCTTTCGACTGAAGCAATCGGTTTGATGACGTGAGCGCATAAGTCGCGGATACCCATCCGATTCCGATGCGATTGATGGCGAAGTGCCTACGCTCTTTTTCGGAACAAACCAAAATCCAATTTTCTATTTAAAACGCTCAGACCCCATGCGCATGCGAACGAGATAATGAATAAAAGAAGCATGGTCGCCATTGGTGTTGAATTGGAATTAAGCATACTCGCTAAGTATCTAATCACAAGCCAGTGGATTAAAAAGAATTCCATACTAATATTCCCCAGGAAAACAAGAGGGTTGATTGCATTCGCAACCTGGACACCGCAACAGCACCCTGGACATTCGGGATTGCGGAGCGCTTCTTCGAGCGAATGCGGACTCCAAGCGGTCCAGATTGCTTTCAATCTTGCGATTGAAGGGTGGCATCATGGGCGCTTTGGGCGAGCAAACTGGACGGACGTCCGGAAAAGGGCATGCTGACGTAGGCCTCCGGATAGGTTTTGCAAAAGCAATCCGGACGCCTTGCGCAAACAGCCCTGCAGATCCCCACCCTGTCCCCGACAATCGATTAGGATAGAGCCGCTAGAGCCCGAGCAGCTTCGGTGTCATGATCGCGTCGTCGGGCGAAACGGCGCGCACGCCCAAGCTCTCGAGCAAGTGACAGGCAAGACCAGGGAGGCGAGCCTAATGGGCGCCGCCCCCTGGTTCGGCCTCGGATACGAGTTCAAGTGTGAGCAGACCTTGGCCACGTCGTCGAATGCGAAGGCATCGAAGTCGGTTCCTTTCGGCGGTATCTTCCTCAGCTCCACGTGGTTCTTCTCGCAGCCCCCCTTCTGGCCGGGCTTGACCGAGTCGCTGTAGAGCATCCGGGTGCGACGCGGCCATCGAAGCCGGTCTCGATCTTCGCGAAGTCCAGTAACTCCGAGCTGCGATCGCCCAGCATCACGGGAAGGGCGTCCGAGAAGGATCCCTCGCAATAGGCCTCCACCGCGTCGAGGGCGGCCTTCACATAGGCCTGGTCCTTCTTCTCGAGCAGGATGTAGAGCTGGAAGAACAGCCGGGCGAAATGAAGCGCGAGGATGCACTTCGAGTTGCGGCGAAGGCCTTCCACGCAATCTATCTGGACGGTGAGCAGCTTGAGGTCGCCCGGCAGGGCGAGCCGGTCGGCATAGGTTCGGCCGGCAAGGTCCATCTTGGACCCGCCGTCCGCCTTCTTCTTGTGCGGAGCGTACTTGACCTTCTTGGGAAGCTCGATGTTGGCGAGTCCCATCGCGCCCTTGTCCATATAGTTGTAGAAGGTTCGTTCGCAGACCGGGAACTCGGATCCAAGGGTCAGCCAGATGGCCTAGATGCTCTGTCCTTGCGCAAGGAGCCCCTTCACCTTGCCCACCATGTCCTTCAGCTCGGTTCGCAGGCGATGCCGGCATAGGCCGCGCAAGCGCGCGTCGTGAGCCGCCTGGGCGCGAGAGGCGACGTACTGCACCTTCTCGAAGGTGCAGTACGTCGCGCTTTCTGCACTTCGCGCAGACGAACGGCGCGCACTCGCGCCGCCTTTAGGCGAAGGCGCAGTCGCGCTGCTCGAAGTACCGGGACTGCGACAAGGTTGCGCTTTGTCCCGCATGCTCCTCCCATGCCGCAGCCTGCACCTGCAAGCGCTGCGGCATGAAGCGCTGTTGGGACGCCTGCGAAGAGTTCGACTCTGCATCGCCTTGGGCTTGAAGAACGCCCTGTTGAGCTTCACCTCGCTCGACACCGTCGTGGGCGACACCCCGAGCTTTCGGGCGATCTCCCGAAAGGGCGAGCTCTCTTTGAGCATGTCTTCTATCTCCCACCTCTCGTCGAAGTCGAGGCGTGCCCCCTTCTTTTCCGGCATGGCGTCCTCCTTCCTGAAGCCAGAAAAAGGGATCTAAAATGGTAGAAGAGCGAACCAAGAAAGAAATGAGCCCCATGTTCAGGTCAGAAGGCCTTCGCATGGAGTAAGGGCTTGCATTCCGTCCAATTGCAAGATCAAACTGGATAGGTATTCAACTTGCAAATTCAATCAAGCTATTGTATAACCGAGAAAGCACTCGGCACAAATGTCGGGTGCAATTGCATTGAGGGATTGTTCGAAGGTGTCCCTCGCACCGAAGCTAACGCTTCTGACACGAAAATAGTTCGCCATAGACGCAGAGGTTATCTCCTCGGTTAGAATACCCCTATCGGGTTGCATGTAATATGGGCACCTTTTCATACAAGGTGGTGTAGGTATAAAGACATCGATGCTTTTGACGCCACAAGCTTTCAATGCGTCGCAAACCGTCCGTACGGTTACGCCAGTAAATATCGCTTCATCGATAAGAGCAACTCTTTTGCCGGCAACAATCTCGGACATGGGTATTACATTGGATTTCAGGCTTCCGATGCGATCTCTGGTGGACAATTGAAAGCTGCGTTCTTTCGTGTCCTCCTTGACAAGAGCTTGGACGTAAGGGATGCCGGATTCGCATGCGAATCCCATTGCGTAATACAGTCCAGACGAAGGAATTGGAACGGCGCAATCTATGTCGGTTGGAATGCTTTCGCGATTGTCCAAAGCAAGTTTTCTGCCTAATTCGATTCTGTAATCAGCGATCCTTTTTCCTTTAAACGTATCGAGAGGTTTTCGCCTGTATATCAACTCGAAAGAGCAATTGCGCTGATGCTTCACCACGCGCGCACCCTCACGAGCATCTCCCAAAACTGTTCCGCCCGATTCGGTCGATAGCCGTACGTGTCGAGGTCGATCTTTAGCTAAACCGTCCCTTTCGGGAACAAGTAAAGACTCATCAAGATTAAATTCATCGGCAATTATGCGCGCCCATCTGTACTTAGTGACCGGCTCTTCGGAGCTTAAATGGACAACGCCGCAATCGAACACACGATCCCTCACCGCAAAGCAAACTTCATCTATGAGCGCGGGGTAACGAATCTGCTCGTCATCGCATAAAACAGATCGACCCGCCCCGAGGTCGTCGATCACCTTCGAGAAAAAAGTCGGTTTATCGCTCTCGCTATTGTAGCCGTAGAGTATGGGAACACGCACTATTAAGTGTCTTGGAAGTGCCGATACAATATCTTCCGCCATAAGCTTCGTATGCCCATAATAGTTTTTTGGCAACCTGCTGTCATCGGTCTCGTACATTCCGATCTTCTCACCATCGAACACATAATCGGTTGAAATGTGGATAAGCTTCGAATCGAATGCATCGCATGCCTCGCAAATGTTTTCTACGACGCGAACGTTAAGGTCGTAAGCGAGTTCTTGATTTGAAAGGCATGCGGAAGGATCCGACATGCCAACGAGATTGACAACGATGTCTGGCTTGACGACATCGAAAAGCGATATAACCTGGTTCTTGCGAATAGGATCGAGAGCGTACAAGTCAGGGGAACCTTTACGACACGTGCCCGCGACCTCAAACGACCGACTAAGTATCTGCTTCATCTTTGTTCCAAGAAAACCTGATGCGCCAATCAAGAGAACCGATAGCTTTTCAATGCCAAAAACCCTCTTTGCATGAATGTAGTCAGACGCAGTACCCACCTTGACAATACGCCCTTGAGCTTCGGCAACTCCAAAACAAGATCGTTGCAGCATTTTGTTTACCGGAACAGTGTACCAATCCTTTTCGAAGTCTCCCTTTTTCAGAATATCAAGCAAATCAACCCGATTTTTCTCTGTTAGCTTCATGGCGCAAGCGTAACGGAGTCCCGTATGCACAAGATGCTTTCCAACCGCCACAACCTCGCCTTGACCATTGACCAAGACGCCTGTCCCTGATGGATCAGTGCTCTCGGACGAGACAAGAAAAGATCCGCCTTTTGCCGCAAGCAAGGCCTCAACGCTCTCGGCATCGTAGGCCAAGTCGGAGTCCAAGACGAGCACTTCGCCGCGCACGTCTCGAATAGAATCGAGAGCGAGTTCCAAGCTATAAGCGTTGTCGGTCGTCTCGAACCTTTCGTTGACAATGATGGACGCGTCCGAGGGGATGCAGAGCCTGTCTCTCGAATACCCAGCAACCACAAGTATGTTGCATCTTTCGATTCCGCACTCTTCGAGAATGCGAAACTGTCTCTCCAGTAAGGTCTCCTCGCCAAATGAAAGCATGCATTTCGGATCACCTCCGAGCTCGCTCTCCATTCTTCTGCCGCATCCAGCCGCCAGTATTACCGCACGTGGTTTCTCGCTCATTTCTGACCTCCGAACATCTTTCTGGCCTGCAAAAGATCTTCTTCGTCATCGACCTCGCACCACCTTCCTTCTGCAATCTTAACGTAGAAGGGGCTTTCACGAAGAACGTCCGTCAAAGCTGCGGTATACCAAGTAGATTGATTCTTCTTTTTTCGCAATTCTCGACCATAGGCGACAGCGGTATCTTTAGAGAATTTGTACATGCTCGCGTACACCAATCCTGTATTTCCATATTGCTTTCCGATAGCCAAAGCGCGCATGCGCTCGTCAACGACAATGCCAGTGCTTTCGTTGGTGTCGGGAATCTCCTTACCTAAAAGTACGTTATCCCTGGGATCGTATATGAGATCCTCCAAAAGAGCTCGTTCGAAGCAAAGATCTGCATCTAGAACGACGACATCGTCGCCGAAGTCCAAAGCCTCCAAAGCAACAAGGACACTGTAAGAGTTTTCTTTAACGCTCCATTCTTTGTTGATAAGGATATTGCAGGGTTTGTTTTCGAGTTGGCCATGCAGATAGCCTGCTACAACGAAAACGTCCTGAGCTTTGATCCCCAATTCGGAAAGCAATCTCAATTCGCGATCAAGGAGAGTTTCTCCCCCTATTTCGATAAGACATTTCGGCTTGTCGTCCGTGTATTTTCCCAGTCGAGACCCTCGTCCCGCAGCGAGTATTACCGCTTTCATATTCAACTCCATCTTCTTCTTTGTTTCCATGCAGTAGAGGCCGTCTACAAACGCCATGCAGTAATCCCATGAGTTTTGCGCTCCTCCACAGGGGGAAGGCTCGCATAATCACCGAAGGCGTTCGATAGGAATTCATGCCAATGCGGTATTGCAAGGAAACTTTTCCCTTCAAAAGATATTTCTATTAAATGATCGAAATCCGATGCCCTCGTCCACCCCGTACTGAATACCGGCATCCAAACAAGCTGTCCGGCATATTCCGAGTCTTCAAACGTATGCTTCCTGGCGATTTGATCTATGCGAGAATACAGTTCTCCTGGAGTCGCAAAAGGCAGCTTTACTGCACGATACAGCCTCTTCACAGCGCCTTTCGCACCTACTAGACAATGTGGATTATGATACAAAATGTTGGCTCTTCTACACACAGACCACGAAAGCTTCCAATCCGACAGGCGCTCCGACTCTTTCGAAGCCAATCCGTCTACGGGAAATATATCTATCCAGAGGTTTTCACTGTAAATGCCTTCAAGAGATTGCTCCTGAGCTCGTATTCTCAAGTCAAACAATTTAGCGAAAGGGTACATGTAACCACCCTTTCCGCTAAAAGCCAGTTCGAAAGGTGACGAAAAAGCTTCTTCGGAAGTTAAAAGCCTCTCATAATCAGGACGTGGCATCATCACGTCAATATCATCGTCCCAGGGTATAAATCCTTGGTGCCGAACCGCTCCCAACAAGGTTCCTGCATAAAGAGAGTACCTAAGCCCAAGTTTTCGACAAACTGAGTCGAATTCGCAAAGTATCTCGAGCAATCCCTGCTTAAGCTCATCTTCGGTCAAGCGCAATGCCAACGCCTCCAATTCTCCTGCTGTTCATCATTTTTCGTTTTGATCGCAATATGGCATGTTGCCGCATTCGTTCCGAACCCGCCTTCTAAGCAAATATCGACATCTAATTGCGAATCCGCCACGAATAATCAATAGGAGCATTTCTGTGCATACACGCAGCACGGCTACACCGGCTATCGAAAACTGCCCCGTGAAAACCAAGACGAACAATCCTGCAATATGAAAGAAAGCCGAAATGGCGGATGACGTCGTCAGTTCGCGCACGTGGCCAATTGCCGCGAGCACCGGAAAGCCCAAGAGCATGGCGGGAAAAGAAAAGAGCAGAACAGGCGAGAGATATCACATACGATCCGGCTAAATACTGCTCTCCCCCAAGTACCCACATCACTTCGTTGGATAAGAGGGCGAACAAGACCGACCCGACGAACACGACGGGCATACCAACTATCAGCAATTTCTTTACTAACGCAAAATCCTTGCATTTAACCATATGGGGATAGAGGCTGTTCGTAATTGGTGTGTAAAGCGACTGGATGGCATTGACCGCCGTCATCGCCACGGACCAGTAGGCTATTTCAACTTGATCAACAATAAAAACGCCTATCATTAAAGTAGTCAAAGCGGTGAAGACCGTTGTGGATGCGCCAGACAAGAAGAAGATCGATGCCTGGCGAAACAAATATGCCAGCTCCTTAGTTACCGGCCGAACAAGTCGAATCCCTTGAACCGTTAAAGCATTCGCCCAAGACCAGGCAAGGGCGATGAACGATGCAAGCGCCTCGATAACAGGCACCCAAAGCAGATCTGATGGGGCACGAACCGTGGCGAATATCAGAAACGTTGCAACAGCTTGAGACACAACGAAGCGTTTAGTAATAATGCCCATGTCTTCTTTGCCTTGAAAGATAAAATCAGGAAGCATTGCTTTGAAACACACGCCTAAGTATGCTATGGCGACATAGCATGGATTAGCCCCCATAATGGGAATTGATGAAGTGACAGGCAGGAGCGCGATGGCACCAACTACGGCGAGCATGATACGAAGCAGCGCTATCGATGATGTAACGCGATGAATCAAACCTTCGTCGTTTATGCTTTCTGCAACAACTTTCGTGCCATAAGAATTGAAGCCGTAGTCCAGGAATACCTGCATAAACGTCATAGCTGCTAAGATGTAAGCGCGAACAGCGTAAGCATCGGGTTCTAAAACGCGCGTAAGATATGGCAAGGTCAGATATGGAAAAATATACTTCGCCACCTGAAGTCCATACTGGTGAAAAATATTTTGTCTGAATCCGCTCAACGGAGTCGTCCCGAGGCGTCAGCAGCGCGAGCGGCGTAAGGAAGACCTTTCGGCTCGACCCTGTAGCTCTCCGGGAGATCATCGCCAGAAGATAGCAGCGAGATAGCGAAATAGGCTATGGTGTTAAGCGAAAGAGAGAGCAGGTATGTCGAAAAGCCCCCATAAACCACCAAAGCAAGCAGGACAATTAGATAGTATACGAAGACCCTGTGTCGAAAAGACTTCTGGGCAATTTCTTCCAAGAAGTTAGCCACTCCGCCCATAATGAACATGCCACAGAAAACACCCACCATGCCGAAGTTAATGTAAAACTCTCCGACGATCGAAGGGGTCACCCCACCACCGGCAAAGGTTTGGCCCATAGCCTCTTTCAGCCACATTGTAAAATCTTGTCCAGCGCCAGGAAGAAGCAGGTTGAAGCTCATGAAGAAGGTCGAACCAAGCATGTAATCTATTCGATCTGGAAAGAACTTGAATTGAGTATTTAAATTATATGTTAGCACGCCGAAAAAATTTACGAAGTAGTCCCCTAAGCTGGCTTCGCTGTTCAAGGTGCCACGCAAGACCGATGCAGTCACAAGGACGATGACTCCAAAAACAAGTAGGCTAAAATGAACCCCAAGCTTCATTTTTTTATAAGTCAAATACTGAAGCGCCATAATGGCGAAAGGAAGGATCGCAAGCGTTCTTGATCCTCTGCAAAGAAAAATAGTTATCGCCATGGCGGTAAGAAGCATGAAGGTTTTCTTCGGAAACCTTGCTTTCAGAACCTGATCAAATAGAAGAGGCACAACAAGAACAAGCATACCGTTGAGATATAGGTAGGGACCCATTCCGGATTGCGCTGTTATTCTTGAGGATTCAAAGTCCGAAGTCGTAAACGACAGCCCGCTTCGAAGCAGGAACAACGCGCCCGCCCCTACGCCAACTACATAAGCGACGAGAAGTACGATATTTCTGTCAAATGGATATGTGCGGATATGCCGATCTCTGCCTTTCGGTTTTTTCGAACAGCTCAGTACATAATTCCCCAGGACAAATGCTGCTAACGGGGCAAGAATTACTAAATAGTAGTTATAAACGAATACGAAGTTGCTTCTATAAAAGCCATAGACGACTGGACCTAACCCAAGCAAAACCGTGTATGCCGACCAAAAAATAAAAGCCGGATTGCATAGATCTACTTTTGTTTTGAGGAGCAAAACGATGCTTATCAAAATGTAAAGTTCCGCATAGAAAGCAACGTAAATAATACCGTTCTCCGCCATCATCGCTCACCGGCTATATCTTCAAATACTCTAGTCAGTTTGCCCGAGCTCTTTGCAGAATCATACTCCAGCGCCGTTTCGCGAGCTCGACCCTTGATCGCATCTACTATTCGCTCATCTCCGATAGAGGTGACAAAGCTTAGCGCTTCGTAAAGGGATTCCCACCTGAATGGATCGAAACATACGCAATTCCAGCCGTCAACAGCATAGCTTGATGGTCCATATTTGTCGCCAACAACAAGCAGAGCCTGACAGGACATGGCCTCAAGACCGACCAATCCAAGGCTGTCGCTCGCACGTCTTGTTGGAAACACGAATACATCAACTGCGCTATATGCGTCCGCCAAGACATGCTGACTTACCATATCTCGCTTTTCTATGTATGGTCGCAAGTTCAAACGTGATGCCAAATCCCAAAACTCTTTCTCGCAAGAGCCTTCGCCAATCACGAAAAGCTTATAATCTTTATCCTCTCTTTCAATCAATTGAGCAGCTGCCTGAAGAAACACATCCCAACCTTTGTCCTTTTCGATTCTTCCGAAAAGGCCGATGACGTAATTCGACTTTTCAAACGAAAATTTTTCTCGAGAAAGCTTCCTATCCCTTGGCGCAAATAACCGCGTGTCTACTCCGCCAGAGGGGTAGACCACTATTTTTTCGCGAGGAACGAAAAAATCCGCCTCAAGAATTCGCGCGAAATACTCTGATGGGCTAATGACGAATTTCGCTATTGCTATTAGCTTCTTGCTGTGCCGAACGAAGAAAGCATCCTTACCCGTTTCAGGAACTATGTCGTTCCCGTGGACGTTTACTACTACTCGTATCCTGGGATTTAAAACGCGACCGATCAGTATTGGGCAGGCAGTATGGGAAGCATAGTGCGCATACACTACTTCATATCTTCTCGAAGCAATGCCCAGTACGACCTTAATGAAGAAGAAAGCGTATTCCTTGAGCTTTCCAAATAGGGTGTCATGCTTGCAAATTGCGATTTTTGAGACATCTAAACCGTCTCTCAACAATTCGCGATACGTATTTTCGACAAACACCCCGTAATGGGGGTGTTTAAGTGACGGCCACATATTAGATATCAATAAAACCCTCATTTTGTATTTCAATTCTCCAGAAACAGCTTCTCGTAGGAAGAGACTACCAAGTTCCAAGAATAACGAACACGAATCATCTCTCTAGACAATTCTCTAAAGACATTCGCTTCTTGGTCATCAACCGATTCAACCCTCATGATCAGTCTTATGAGACTTCCCGCCTCTTTCGTCCAGTACAGCGCCGCGCCCTCGGCCACCTCGCGGTTGAAGCCGACGTCGAGCAGCAGGCTAAGCC
>OAUF01001196.1_pt1 | contig 10263 bp, 11 predicted proteins | sample 1495111 | NCBI WGS metagenome assembly OAUF01 (sample SAMEA2580002, study PRJEB22360) | human gut metagenome | reverse complement strand
TCGCCATGCCGGTGGAAATCCGGCTGCCGCAGAGCCACAGCTCATCGCAGGCCTCCAGTACACGATGCCCCATGCGAAGACCGGCTTCTCTCTGGACAGGATCATGATCGTCCAGAAACTGCGGGTACAAAAAATGGACAGCTACCGGCGTGCAATTCTGCTCCATAGCATAGCGGCAGGCCGCCTTTGCAAATTCCACATTCTGTTGTATGTCACCGGCATAGGGCGAACAGATGTAGACCAGCTTGTTCTCACTCATTTCGCCGCCGCCTGTACTACCGTTTTTGTCATGTTCACCGCAGTCTGCGCTGCATACACGGTACTCATGAGGTTGGCTTTCGTGCTGGTATCCAGCCCGAACTGTCCGGCAATGCGGGGGATTTCTCCGGCTGCCAGCATCAAACCAAGCCCCAGCAGAGCATGGTCTTTTACCACCATGAGTCCGGCAATCAGTATTGTTGCCTGCAAAAATGCCGTCAGGCACAGGCCGATGACCTGCTTGCACCATGAAACGAAGCCGTCAATGTATCCACGAGGAACACTGAACATATACAGGCTCCCCACCGCAATCTGAATGAGCAGGATGCCGCCCCGTTTGAGGTTGGCAAAGAACACCTTAATGACCGCATAGCCCATCAGGATGAGAATAAAAATCATCATGATCGGGCTTGTAATAGCAGATAAGCCTCCGAACACACTGCTGGTCATGGCCTGCTCCAGATTCCCCGCATCCTGCAGGGAGGCGATAATGCCTTGGGCTACCGTGCCGAAGTCTGTACCTAACCCTGTAATCCCGGCAGTGAAGCTGCCCTGCAAAGATACTGACAGCTTATACAGCTCCACCGGCACCGTAGTGAACAGCCCCACAGCCATAAAACCCTTGATGGCGTTGAGGGCGGTATCCTTGATGCTGCCTCTGCCGGACTGAGACTCAATCCCACATTCAAAGGCTGCCACCACAAGTCCGACACCGTAGAGCGCCCACGCCAGATAGGAAAAGAACAGCACAATGGACTGTACCCAGCTCATTCCGAACAGGTCAGCTCCCATGTTTCCCATCTGCATAAAAAAGTCGCCGAGGAATCCCACGATTTGGCCGTAGATCCAATCTACAATCTGACCGAGGACAGTGTCGGCAACAAAATCCCAGATAAACATATTTCACCTACTTTCAAATCACATACTTTCATGCTAAAATAAGAGTAGCAAAGATAAAAACACAGTTCCGGTTGGTAGTCCGGACGCAGCATAAACTGTCAGTAACCTGCCTCCTTGGTTGTCCGTTCTTTGCATGGCAGATTGAAGGAGGACTTTGTCATGCAAAAAAACATATGCAGGCTGACCGTATTTTTTGAGGAACCATTTTGGGTTGGCATCTACGAACGTGAATGTGATGGGAAATATGAGGTTTGTAAAATCACATTCGGAGCCGAGCCAAAGGACTATGAAGTTTATTCTTTTATTCTCAAGAATCATGGAAACCTGTGTTTCAGCCCATCTTTGGATGCTTCAGCAATTGATGAGAAACGTATCAATCCCAAGCGAATGCAACGAGAAATAAATAAGCAGCTGCAAAGCACAGGGGTTGGAACAAAGGCGCAGCAAGCACTGAAGCTCCAGCAGGAGCAAGGAAAATTTGAACGCAAGACACGCTCTCGTGCTGTACGAGATGCCGAAAAAGAGCGCCAGTTTACTTTACGTCAGGAAAAACGCAAGGAGAAGCACAGGGGACATTAACCCCTGTGCTTTGCTATATTCAACGTATCTGTCAGTACCATAGCGGATGTTTCTCTTGTTCTCTGTTTTATGACTTGACAATCCGCTTTTTCAGAGCTTTAATACCACACAACGGAGGCCGCCGAAATAATGTTAAAGGAGGTATTTGTGTGGCAGATTACAAAAAGCTCTACTATAAAATGTTTAACGCAGCAACCGATGCCGAAAAGCTCATTTCTCAGGCTGCTTGTATCATGCGCACCGCCCAGCAGGAGTGCGAGGAAACATATATGGATGCAGATGAGACCCCGCTGCGCCTGACCGATAAGCCGGAGGAGTAAATCGCTACATCCCAAGCACCTGCCAGATATATAATGGAGCTGTTAATGTGAACACCAAGCAGGCGAACAGGATTGCCGGAGCCGCCCACTCCATCTGGCCATGTTTGCGATATTCAAAATAACATGTGCCTAACTTGGCAAAGAAAAACACCGCCAGAATCAGGTCGATGGCGGGGAACACCACCTTGTTGACCACGGTTTTGATCTGCTGGGAGGCCGTTGTCCACGTTCCCTCAATGGCTCCGGCTACATCCCCGGTTCCCGCTGCATAGGCCGTTGTACTGAACATCAGGCACAGCAGCAGAGCCACGGACAGGAGCATTACAATACGTTTTGATTTCATTGATTATCCACCTTTCTTCATAGGGTTGAGAATGGCAAGACCGCAGCTTTCGATTCGCTGCGGCCTTATTTTTTCTCTGTTTTAATGGGGGGTTTTGAGGCGAAATGTGCCAATCTGCCCATAAATTATCCCAGATGGTGACGGTGTCCGTGAGATTCATGGAGAGCATCCCGCCGGGTGTCCAGCAATCAATCAGCCATGTGTACGGGGTATAGCTTCCGTCCGGGAACCAGATGGGTGAAAAATGCGTCCTGCAGTTATACGTGCTATATGGATTCTTCTGGAACTCAAACCGGGCGCTGTAGCCGGAACTCATGCTCTCCAGCAGCCGCCAGTAGGTCTGATACCCAAATTCCGGGAAGTAGGTCGCCGCCGTCTGCGCCCCGGTTACTGCCGAGGATTGGTTGGTGCTGACTCTGGCAGAAACCGTTTCATTGATCCCATAGCCGGACTTCATGACCGTTCCGCTGGCGGTTGGGCTTTTATCATCGGGCTTGATTGCCATACTTGCCGACAGGCTGGCCTGATAGCGGTCGAGGTCAAACTTCCACCAGCCCTCATCGACCCATTCACCGTCATCCTCCCAATGACCGCCTCCGTCACCATCGCTGTACCAGTTCCAGTCACTGTGCCATACCCAATGTTCCTGCCACCAAGGACGCCATACTGTCCAGCTTGCAGAGGCCTGCTGTGGATTATTAGGAACAGCCGATTTTCTAAAGCTGTCATTGCGGTCATCTGCCACAGGATTGGGCGGAGGATTCTTATCAAGGTCAACGACATTTACGTTAATTGTCGCCTTGCTGGAGCTGCCGCCTCCGGACACAGAAACCGTAATGGTCATATGCTGCGGGGTACTCGGCGTTGTCCAGCGTATCCATGCCAGCTGGCTGTCGCCATCGGGATAGTAGATGTTACTGACCCGGTGGCTTCTGCCATTCACATAAAAAGTGGCGGATACCGGATGATCCGGATCGCTCTGACCGCCGCTGACTGTGATTGCTGTGATGACCTCGGTGTTCACACGGTATTCATAGTCATACACGGAAACCTCCGGAGGCTCGGCAGGCTTATCCTTAAACCGCACGATGCCAAGACCGAGAGAGGTCTTAATATCTGCATTAGAAGCCGCTTTTGTCGTACTTCCTGACCATGCCGGATAGCCGAGATCCGCCACCTCCAAGAACATAGCCAGCGGCAAATTCTTATGGGATAGAGATACCATTCTTCTGCGCAGAAGGCCACTGACCTGTTCGTCATACATAGCGGCTTCTGTGGCTGTGGTGGCAATCATCACACCCTCAAATTTGTAATATGCAACGGGTTCCAGCAATATTTTATACTCGCCGCCAATCAGCACATCGTAGCTCATACCGGTAATCTCAGCGATACGCTTTACCACATATTCCGAACAGAAATAACGCTTGATGGCTTCGATATTGTTGCTGCCATTGGTGCTGATGATCTTTGGCATTGTCTGCCCCGGATTTTTAAAGGTATATCCACCTTTTGTTGGTGACAGGCTCCTGCCTCCGTTATATTGCAGCTTACTGACCTTTCCAAAATGATAGATGCCGGAAGAAGGTGTCTTATTGGTAAAATCAAAAGGAGTCGTAACCACCGCACGATCACTTGCCCGAACCACTGTCACCCGCACACCCTCATTGCCCGGAGTCCACGAGTTGGTGCTGGTACCGTCGCCCATACCGCCACCGCCGCCGTCCACATTGCCGCTGCCGCCCGTATCCGCATAAGCATTCATAGGGAAAACAGCAGCGAACAGGATAGACATTAAGAGCAGCACTCCCATAAATCGCTTCATAAACGCTCCTTTCCGCAACAAAAAAACACGGTTTTAAACCGTGTTTCCTTGCTGCTAATATATTTTTTATCAGTCCATTTCCCCAACCTGCTTATTAATATCACCATCACCATCTACATATTCGCCCTGATTGGCACCGCCGTCCGGCACGTTATCAAATCCCGGCAGGCCACCGCCACCCTGCGTCTTGCTTTCAGCAGCCGGTTTCTTCTCCGTATCCTCCGGCTTGTATTCCGGCGGCTTTGCTGGGTTTTTGGTGTCCGCATCCTTTGGCAGCTCAGGCTTTGCAGGAGCTTCCGGCTTTACCGGATCGGGCTGGAGCTTCTGCTCCGGCAGATCGGTTTGAGGCGACAGCGTTTCCGAGCTTTCCGGCTCCGGTGTGGGCTGCGGGGAAACCACGACCTCTTTTTTCTCTGTCTTATCTTGTATATCAGGAGCCACATCCGAAGAGCTGACCGGCTCCTGTGAAGAAGCATCCGGCTTTACGGGTTCCTTGGCAAATCGCATCCCGATGGCAACCACCAGCGCAAGGCCGATGAGCGCAGCACCCGCAATAGCGAGCCTCCTTTTGGTTTTATCACTCATATAAAAAGTCTCCTTTGAAGAAGTGTAAAATGTTACCTTTTGTATTTCTCACCATACTACAATTTTTTTCGGAAGTCCAGACAATTTCCCGAACAGTTAAAACACCTCGGTGTATCCCGCCTGAACCTTGAGCTTGATCATCATGGGAGACAGCTCCTTACCGCCAAAATAGACCGGCACCTCCAGCCAGATCACCGCATCCGCTTCAAAGTGCTGTGCGTTTTTAGGGGAAGATGGAGCCAGCGGCGCATTTCGGATGGTAACATCCAAACCGGAGAGCCTGTATTCCAAAGCCTCCCCGGCATATTTTACATGGCTACCTCCAACAGCTTCCGTGCCAAGGACACCGTCCATGTAACTGTAAATATCGCCGGTGTTCACGCTGTAGGAAAAGGAGGAGCCGTCCGGCTGATAGCCTCCGCTGTAACCCTCCCGGACACCGTGATACACATCGGCATAATTGTCGTTGACCGTCACGATGATGGCATCCTCCAAGGCTTCCCTTACGCCGGTGGCGATAATATTTAGCCGGAAAAACTCCATAACACCGCACAGGATAATTACAAGCGCCAGCGTAATGGCTACCACCAAAGGGAAGCCGTTCCCGGTCTTGTCACGCAATTTTTGATTGATTCGTTTTAGCATTTTAGCTCATCACCTCACTTTGGGCGCAGGCACGAAGGCAGAATGCGTGCTGCCGTTTCGTGTGCGAATTGCCCGTGGCAACTCGCCACTCATTTATGGTACACCTCGCTTTTCCCGGAGGCCTCTGAGCGTAGGGTAATGGGGAACGAACCAAACCCACCGAACAGCCCAATGTTTTTTTCCAAGGTCAGGGTGACGGTGATTTCCTAATTCAGCTGGATATTGCCGGTCTTTGACCATGAAATCCGGGGACTCAGCCCGGTCTGCTCAGTGAGAACCGCAGCACGGCGGCTGGTTTCGCTGCCCACCCTGCCGGAGATTTCCGCTTCCCGGCACAGCTCGGTGGCATAGGTATCCAGTTGGTGTTTGGCAATAAACACCGGTAGCACCTGCACGGCCAGCGCAATCACCAGCATGGCACAGAGTACAAGAACGCACACATCAATGTAACCCTCGCCACGCTTGCATTGTAAGATTTTTTTCATACCCACACCCCCTAAAACATCCCGCCGAGGGACTTGATGATCTCATAGGCGATGATGGCCAGATAGGTAAAGAGGAAGCACATCAGCATGAGAAAGGAAAACACACGGATTTTCGGCGGTATTTTCTGTGCCTCACCCTTGAGCCTCTGCAACTCCAACTGCTTGAAGTCATGCGCCAACATCTGAAAATACACTGTGCTGTCATCGCCACGCAGCACACCGATGAGTCCTCTCACCACATCCGACAACATAGGCGAATTGAGCCTCGCCTCAAACCGGGTAAGGGCTGCCTCATAGCTGGAGGAACGCATATCCGCTGCCAGCATGGTCAACTCCCCGGAAAAGGCTTCCCCGGCGTTTTTCTTGTAGTTCTCTATGATGGCCAACACATCACGGGAGGCTTTCAGCTCCTGCTCAATGTTGGCAACAAAGCGTGGCAACTCCTTTTCCACCAAGGCTCTCTTTGCAGACAGCTTTTCGTCTGCCTTTTTGGTTTCCTTAAAATACACCATGACCGCAAGGAACACCACCACTGGCACCAGTAAAGGAAAGATAAACCCTGCCGGAACTGCCAGCAGCAAAATCACGCCGGATTTCACCAGCGCATAGGCCTGATAGACCTCCGGTTCCATGTTCATGCCGGTGGCTTTCAGCACATTTTTAAGGCGATGCGTGCGGTATTCATCCATGCGGATGAGCTTTGCGAGCTTCACTGCCCATGTCATGAGGTAGGCTTCTAAGCTCTTTGCCGCCTTTTTCTCTGACCTTGTGGTATTGAGCATGGCTTTAGCGGTGCTGAGATACGGCAGGTGCAGCACATCCAAAAGAAGAAAGAACAGTCCCGCCGCTAAGGTGACTCCGAATAAAAACAGTAATCCCATTCTCGTCACCTCCGATACTCAATTGGTTTTGTCAGTTTAAGGACACAAGCGGTAGAAACAAAGATCAGGGCGGCGCTGATTGCCAGAATAATCTGCCCCAGCGGAGTATGCATCAGCGTGTCGTACCAGCTTTTATTGAGGAGATACATCAGCGGAATGTTGCCGATGACGAAGATGACCATGATAATAAATTCCTTGCGGGGTTCAAAGACGAGGTATTCCAGTTCGCCGTTGACAATCCGCATATCACTGAGCTTGCTGACGATAGGAGTCAGTGTCACTTTCAGGCTGCGGTCATGCTGGCAGTCGCACAGGGCATCGCACCATTCCCGGAACACCTCGTTGTCGATTTTGGTGCGCAGCACCTTAATGGCCTCCAGCACATCGGGATCAATGAGCTTGACCCGCAGGACAAAATCCTTGAATACCTGATGCACCGGCGGGTTCAGATAGTTGAGGTTTTCCTCCACAGCCGTGAGGATATTCTCACTTCTCAGGTAAGCTGTGGTCACGATGGAAAGCGCCGTTTCCAGCTCGGCGGAAATGTCTTTTTTGAAGTGGCTGGCGGTGAGCTGCACATACCAAAAGGGCAGCATCATAAAGCCCACCGCCATCACCGGTGCTAAGAAGAAGTTGCCCATCACAATAGCGATTGCGGCACCAATGGCAAACAGCAGCAGGGAGCAAGCGCAAACCAGAGAAAAGCGATTGCTTCTGCCGGTCATGGCCAGCACCTCCTGCGCCATCTGGATTTGTCGTTTCAAAAGTCCCGGCTTTTGTCGGCGCTGTGCGGCTTTGATTTCATCCTTGAGGGATTTCTTTTCTCTGGTGAGAAAGGAAAACAACCCATCGGTGAATTCCATCGGCTTTAAGCCGAGCAATAGAAAAAAGCCTGTAATCATACCGATACAGGCCAGTAATTGAATGGTTGTCATACGGATTTTTGCCCTCCTTTCCTGATGGCATTGATGCGTTCCTGCGGCATCCCGTTTTCCAGCAGCCGTTTGCACAGGCTGTCGGAGATGGGATTGACCGTTACATGGTGTCCAGTGATGTAAAACTGGTTATCCTCATAGCGGTTTTCACTAATTTCATACCGGAACAGAGTGCGGTAATTCCGGCTGTTGTCCGGCAGAATTTCGCACTCCATGATCTCCATAAGTCTGCGCTGCTTATTTTCCAGCTGCTTGCAGAATACCACAATGGGATAGGCCTCTGTCACATAGCCCATCAGGGTTTCATCCGACATATCCACGGCTCGCTTACACAGAGAAACCATGCGGCGGTAGGTGGATTCGCAGGAGTTGGAGTGGATGGTGGTGACCACCGCCACGCCGGTTCTGGCTACCTCCTGTGCGGCGTTGGCCTCCGCACCACGCATTTCACCGACCACGATAATGTCCGGATTAAAGCGTAGGGAGATGTCCACAAGGTCGATCTGCTCGATGCGGTACAGCTCGTTCTCACTGTTGCGTGTGAGGGTATGCACCGCGGAATTGCTGACCCTGCCGTCTTTTTCCCGGATGAGGGAAAGCTCCCGGCTGCCGTTTTCAATGGTAAAGATACGCTTGTTGTCGGGGATGGTGGTTAAGAGCCAACCCGCCACCGTGGTTTTACCGCTGCTGGTGGCTCCTGCAATACACACCGAAATACCATAGCGGATAAATTCCGACAGCAAATCCAGCATTTCTCCGGTAGCTGTACCCCCGTCTATGAAATCTTCCTTTTCCATGTGGTTGGGGTTGACGATACGGATAGAGGCGGCAGCGCCGATATTTGCATCTACAATGGGGCTTTTCATCACCGCAATACGGATATTTTCCGCAAGGGTCCCCACTACCAGCGGGGACTGGGCATCCAGAATTGTGCCGGATACATGAAGCATCCGGCGCAGCACGTTGATGCAGTGTTCGGGGCTGTCAAAGTGTTCCGTGAGCTTTTCGCAGTGCCCACCAGCATACTGGATTTCGATATCCCGCCAGCTGTTGATGTCGATTTCTTCGATTCCGTTCGCAAAGATATACTTGGTTAGAAAGGAATACTCGGCCATTTCCGTATACAGGGCATCCACCAGCTGCTGGGGTGTCATACCTTTGACCGCCACACGGCTATCCTGCACAAACTTGGCGATGTACCGCTTGATGTTGGCCTTGGCTTCGGCGGCGTTTCCGTCCGACAGTAGCTCGCTGTGCTGACCGGCGATATATTCCTGTACCTGCTGCAGCACACTGTGAAAATCCCCGGTTTCCTGCTCCGGGGTAAAAAATAGATTATGTCTGCTCATACGCCGAACACCTCCTCCGAGATTTTCTGTATCTCTTTTCGGAAACCCCGGCTGTCATTCAGGGACAGATCGGCGAACAGATTCCCGGCCAGAACCTGCGCCTCCAGCTCCGGGGAATGAGGAAGGGTAAATACAGCGCTGCCCAGCACCTGCTCCATGTTCTGGCTGGCTTCGTTGGATTTCACGTTGCTGACCGCCTTGTACAGTTTGTCAGAGTCAAAGTCTGCCATCCGCAGATATTCTTGCTGACTGGACAGGTAGCTGACCGACTTCAGGTCACAGTTAATGAGCCGCAGCACCGTATCGGCCTCCAGAATGGCGATGGTAGACAGCTCGTCAAAATAGATGGCGCTGCCGCAGTCGATAATGATATGACTGTCCATATCACGCAGCACACCCATCAACTCCCGGAGTAGCTTCTCATTCACAGGAGGATAGCAGTTCTCGTTTTCTCCCTTTTGCAGGCCGATGACCGCCAGATGGCTCATCCGCTTATGGGTATTGCAGTTGTTTTTTACCAAGGACTCCGTGATGGAATTGGCGGCCAGAATACTGCGGAGGGAATGATCCCCCTCCAACTCACCGGACGGACAGATGCAGGGAAGCATGGGCGTAGTGCAGTCGCAGAGTAGCAGCACCACATTCTTTTTTCTGTCTGCCAGATATTTGGCCAGCTTCACCGCCACAGTGGTCTTGCCGCAGCCGGGGCTGCCCCAAACCGCCAGCACCTGTGCGGTGTTTTCCGGTTCTATCTCCGGAGGCTCTATGTTTTCTTTGCGGCTGAACAGGCCGCCTTTTTTGAAGTTCAGCATTTATTCAGCCCCGCTTTCTGCCTGTGTATTCGCAGGGGATTCCGGTTGAGTGCTATCCTCGCTTTCCTGAGATTCCGGTTCCTCCGGATACAGCTCGGAAAGCACCGAATCCTGCGCCTCGGTAAACTTCGCCGCATTTTTCTTGCTGCCACGGTAAACGAGGGACACATGAAGGGTACCGTCCGCTTCCAGCTCGGCAAGGATTTTGCTCTGCTCCGGCGTGACCAGCAGCGTAACGGTGGCAGGCAGCTCCTTTTCATCCGCATCTTCGGCTTCTTTCTGATTTCCTGTGTTGGCATCGTAGCCGCTGCCTGCCGTGACGGCGATCACTTCCACATAAAATTTGCCT
>OAUF01001190.1_pt1 | contig 10332 bp, 10 predicted proteins | sample 1495111 | NCBI WGS metagenome assembly OAUF01 (sample SAMEA2580002, study PRJEB22360) | human gut metagenome | reverse complement strand
CGGAGAAAACCCGAAAAAAAGTTTATGGCGCATCGGAATCAACAAGCCGATAGACGACTCGCTCGCCGTAAACCAAGAATTGCAGACCATACTGCAAGTTACCGATGTGGGCATAGCCACTTCGGGAAATTACCGAAACTATTACTACAAAGACGGCAAAAAATATGCCCATACTATAGACCCGCGCACAGGCTATCCGGTGCAGCACAGTATCCTGTCGGCCACAGTGATTGCCCGCGACTGCATGAGTGCAGATGCCTATGCCACCGCTTTCATGGTCATGGGCCTGGAAGAAGCCGAACGCTTTGCCGATTCACACCCCGACCTCGACGCATGCTTCATATATGCGGACGAAAAAGGGGAACTCCGGATGTTCTACACGAAAGGAATGGATAAATATATGACGGTAAAATAGCGATTCGTCCCGGTTTTCATCCTCCGCGAAGTTTTATTTTGAAAAACATCTGTCACGCTATCACAAAAATAAGATAATAAGCTATCATACAATAGACTATAGCGTGACAGATAAGTATGACAGATAAAAATCCCTACAAGTAGCTGTCACACGTTGTGTCGTCCTGTATCGTCCAGATTTCGGCTGAGCAGTTCAACAGCTCCGAAATGAGAGAAAGTACACCTACTTGTTTATTCAACAGCTAAACAATAGCCAACGCATTAGTTATCAGCATAAAACTTTTAGTTCAGGCGGCAAAAACAAAAAGTTTCCCCTGATAAAGCTACCGGTTCCAACCGTTAGACATCACATTCATCCTATTTATAAAAGACAAAATATACCGCCAGTACCAGACAAACGAAAGCTGCAAAATGATTCCAATGCAGAGATTCTCCTTTAAACAGTACGGTAGTGAATATTGTAAAGATGATAAGCGTCACTACTTCCTGGATAACCTTAAGCTGCATCAACGAAAAAGGACCGCCATTGCCTATGAACCCGATGCGATTGGCAGGAATCTGAAATGAATACTCCGCCAACGCTATCATCCACGAGAACAAAATAACGGCATAGAGAGGCCAGTTGGAGATAACTTTCATCTCCTGCAACTTCAAATGCCCGTACCAGGCAAACGTCATGAAGACATTGGATACAATTAAAAGTAAAATGGTGTAAAAAGCTTTCATATAATGATTAGTGATTAGAAATTGCTTGTCAGCGGCTTGTCCCGCCTTCATTCTTCCGGGGCAGCAACTCTTCCTGCACATTGCTCATGCTCCCCCACAAACTGTACCGGGCTTCGGGATTCATCTCTTCCAGACGATGCAGGATACCTTTCATCACGCTCCGGCTCGACTGCGACTCGTAAGGACAATTCTTCACCTGCTTCCGATAGTTTCTTATCGCCGCCAATTCCGCCAAATCTGATTCGTGCACAAGACACATCGGGCGGATAATCGTCATGTCGAACTTCTTCATTACCAGCCGCGGCGGCATCGAACCGAACGCCCCCTGATACGTAATATTCATCAGCAACGTTTCCAGAATATCATCCATGTGATGCCCCAAGGCTATTTTGTTACACCCCTGTTCCTTTGCCACAGTGAACAAAGCCTTGCGCCGATTCCACGAACACAGGAAACAAGGAGACTTGCGGGTATCCGTACTCGCATCAAACTCCGTTTCGTACAGCACGAAAGGCACCCCCTGCGACTCCGCATAGCTTCTGAGGTAATCCGTATCGCTCTGATAAGGGATGTTTCTCATTACCACATGGGCAGCAACCACCGAAAACCGTGGCTTCAGAATCCGGGAACGACGCGCCAGCAGTTCCACCAACGCCAAAGAGTCCTTGCCGCCGGAAAGCCCGATAAGGATTTTATCGCCCTCTTCTATCAGTCCGTACTCCACCACTCCTTTGGCAAAGCGTTTCTCTATACGCCGTAATGTCTTCTCTTCCTCTGTAAATAGTGCCATAAAAATCAGTTGAAAATCGGCTGCAAAAGTAACTGAAAAGAATCATTTAAAGAAGAATTAACATAATAGAATTACGGAAAAGAGCTTTATTCCAGATTAATTCGTATTTTTGAACTCATTAAAAAAGATTTTTTAGTATGAAGAATAAATATATACTGCTTTTCTTGTTTGGCTTCTTTGGAATACATGCTTCAGCACAAACCCTTGCCCAAGCAAAAATACTCTATGAAAAAGGACAATACGAACAGGCAAAGCCCGTTTTTAAGAAATTTGTAAAATCACAACCTAATAACGGGAATTATAATTTGTGGTATGGCGTATGTTGTCTGAATACGGGAGAAGCGGAAGAAGCTATAAAGTATCTGGAAACAGCCGTAAAACGCTGGGTCACCAGCGGACAACTCTATTTGGCACAGGCTTATAATGCCGTTTACCGATTTGAAGATGCCGTCGGCACTTACGAAGACTATATTGCAGAACTGACAAAAAGAAGACGTTCGACCGCTGAAGCCGAAAAACTTCTGGAAAAGAGCAAAGCCAACCTCCGTCTGCTGAAAGGCGTAGAAGAAGTGTGCTTCATCGACAGTTTTGTCGTAGACAAGAAAGATTTTCTCGAAGCGTACAAAATCAGTCCTGAATCCGGGAAATTGTTCATGTACGATACCTACTTTGAAAATTCCAATAGCAAAGGCGGCACTGTATATGAAACGGAGTTAGGGAATAAAATCTATTATAGCGAGTTACAGAAAGACAGTACGCTCAACATCTTATCGCGCAATAAAATGATGGACGAATGGGGCAAAGGCAATATGCTCCCCGGCAGTATCAACGAGTCCATGAATGCCAGTTATCCATACGTATTGGCTGACGGCATCACTATCTATTATGCAGCAGACGGTCCTGCATCAATGGGTGGATACGATATTTTCGTAACACGCTACAATACAAACACAGACACTTATCTGACCCCAGAAAATGTAGGCATGCCTTTCAATTCGCCTTATAATGATTATATGTACGTTATAGACGAATTCAACAACCTCGGCTGGTTTGCATCAGATCGTTATCAGCCGGAAGGCAAAGTATGTGTATATGTATTCATTCCTGCCTCATCCAAACAAGTATACAACTATGAGAGCATGGATAAAAACAAACTGATAAAGCTTGCCCAACTCCATTCCATCAGAGATACCTGGACGAATGAAAGCCTGGTAGCCGATGCAAGGAAACGCCTGCAAGAAACGATGCAGGAAAAAACGGAAATAAAGAAACAACACGAATTTGAGTTTGTAATTGATGACAGGAATATCTATCATTATGCTGCCGATTTCCGCTCTCCGCAAGCAAAAGCGCAATTCAGGAACTATCTCCAACTGAAAGAAAGCTATAACCAGCAACAAAATAAACTGGAAAATATGCGCACCCAATATTCGCGTGCCAACCAGAACGAAAGAAGCAAAATGGCTCCAGCTATACTCGATTTGGAAAAACGAGTGCTACAGTTGGCAAACGAAGTAGACCGTACTGCTATCCAAGTGCGGAAATTAGAAAAGCAAACCATTAAATAGAACAGTTATGGACATATTCATCATCGCAATTTTAGTCGTTGCAGCAGTTATACTGTTCCTCGTAGAGCTATTCATCATACCAGGCATCAGCATTGCCGGATTTTTGGCAGGTGGTTGCATCATTTATGCCAACTACTACGCTTTTGCCAATTTAGGAGCAACAGCCGGATTCATCACACTTGCCATATCCGTCATCACCTGCGTTGGTTCATTAGTGTGGTTCATGCATTCCAAAACCCTGGATAAGATAGCTTTGAAGAAAAACATCACTTCAAAAGTAGACCGTAGTGCCGAAGAGAAAGTAAAAATTGGCGATACCGGCATTACCACTACCCGTCTTGCCCTCATCGGGTATGCCGAAATAAATGGTGATATCGTAGAAGTAAAATCCACAGACGGCTTTCTGAATGAGAAAACTCCCATTATAGTAAACCGCATTACAGACGGAGTGATACTTGTGGAGAAAAACAAACCGTAAATTGCAAATCATTAAATAAGTAATCATTAATAACTAAAATCATGGATCCAAGCACAATGTATCTCACTGCCTTCACTATCATAGGCGGTATCATTTTCCTGGTACTATTTTTCCACTATGTACCGTTTTTCCTATGGCTGTCTGCCAAAGTCTCAGGAGTCAACATATCACTGGTTCAACTGTTTCTGATGCGTATTCGTAACGTGCCGCCCTATATTATTGTGCCTGGCCTGATTGAAGCACATAAAGCCGGCTTGAGCAACATCACCCACGATGAACTGGAGGCACACTATCTGGCGGGCGGACACGTTGAGAAAGTAGTGCATGCTTTGGTATCGGCATCGAAAGCCAACATCGAATTGCCTTTTCAAATGGCCACCGCCATTGACCTTGCCGGACGCGATGTGTTTGAGGCAGTCCAAATGTCAGTAAACCCAAAGGTGATTGATACCCCGCCCGTCACAGCCGTGGCAAAAGACGGTATCCAGTTGATTGCCAAAGCCCGTGTAACCGTACGTGCCAATATCCGTCAGTTGGTAGGTGGTGCTGGAGAAGATACAATCCTTGCCCGTGTAGGTGAAGGTATCGTATCGTCTATCGGTTCTTCCGAAAACCATAAATCGGTTTTGGAAAATCCCGACTCCATTTCCAAATTAGTGCTTCGCAAAGGATTGGATGCCGGTACGGCTTTTGAGATCCTGTCTATTGATATTGCCGACATCGACATAGGCAAGAACATCGGTGCAGCTTTACAGATAGACCAAGCAAATGCGGACAAAAATATCGCTCAAGCAAAAGCCGAAGAGCGCCGTGCCATGGCCGTTGCCAGCGAGCAGGAAATGAAAGCCAAAGCACAGGAAGCACGCGCTAAAGTTATCGAAGCCGAAGCTGAAGTACCTAAGGCTATGGCAGAAGCTTTCCGCAGCGGCAATCTGGGCATAATGGATTATTACCGGATGAAAAACATCGAGGCCGACACTTCGAGGCGCGAAAACATGCCCAACCCGGTAACCGGTACATCCAACCAGCCATTGAGCAAATAAACCGGTAAAGTTACCTATATAAACGTCGGAACCGGTGAACAGAAACCAGTTGCCAACGTTATCTCTTTATAAACGAACTTATAATACCTCGTAACATGAAAAAGTATTTTGCATCTTCCGAACTTATTATTAACGAAGACGGTTCCGTGTTCCATTTACACGTAAAGCCTGAATGGCTGGCAGATAAAGTAATCCTCGTAGGTGACCCCGGCCGGGTAGCATTGGTTGCTTCACATTTCGAGAATAAAGAATGTGAAGTGGAGAGCCGCGAATTCAAGACAATTACAGGTACTTATAAAGGTAAACGAATCACCGTTGTTTCCACTGGTATCGGTTGCGATAACATTGATATTGTTATGAACGAATTGGACGCACTCGCTAACATCGACTTCCAGACGAGAGAGGAAAAGCCCCAACTGCGTCAATTGGAACTGGTCCGTATCGGTACGTGTGGCGGTTTGCAACCTTACACGCCCGTAGGAACTTTTATATGTTCTGCCAAATCCATTGGTTTCGACGGCTTGCTGAACTTCTATGCCGGACGTAATGCAGTTTGCGACCTGCCCTTTGAACGCGCTTTCCTCAACCACATGGGATGGTCGGGAAACATGTGTGCTCCCGCCCCTTACGTAATTGATGCCAATGCCGAATTGATAGACCGTATAGCGGGAGATGATATGGTACGAGGCGTCACCATCGCCGCCGGCGGTTTCTTCGGTCCGCAAGGACGTGAACTGCGTGTTCCCCTGGCAGACCCGCATCAGAACGAAAAAATCGAGCAATTCGAATACAACGGTTATAAGATTACCAATTTCGAAATGGAAAGTTCCGCACTGGCCGGCCTCAGTCGTTTGATGGGGCATAAAGCCATGACTGTCTGCATGGTAATTGCCAACCGATTAATTAAAGAAGCCAACACCGGATATAAAAATACAATTGACCATCTTATTCTTAAAGTACTCGAACGTATTTAAATATCTTATCGGATATAAAATCAGGAGAAAGCACTATCTTTGCGTCATAAAACAAGCTGTAAATAATGAACCAAGATACTATCTGTGCCATAGCTACCGCCCAGGGCGGAGCTATTGGATGTATTCGCGTTTCCGGACCGGAAGCTATCGAAATCACATCTTGTATTTTTACTCCTGCCGCTACTAATAGAGAGTTAGGGGACAGCAAGCCTTACACACTTACTTTTGGACGGATTTATGACGGCTCTGAAGTTATAGATGAAGTACTCGTTAGTCTGTTTCGTGCTCCTCACTCCTATACTGGTGAGAACAGTACGGAAATCACTTGCCACGGTTCTGCCTATATTCTTCAGAAAGTATTACAACTACTCATCAAGAATGGTTGTCGCATGGCTGCTCCGGGCGAATATACCCAGCGTGCATTTCTAAATGGGAAAATGGACCTGAGTCAAGCAGAAGCAGTTGCCGATCTGATTGCCTCATCGTCTGCAGCGACCCACCGTCTTGCCATGAGTCAAATGCGAGGCGGTTTCAGTAAGGAACTTGCTACCTTACGTGACCAATTACTCCATTTCACCTCACTCATCGAATTGGAATTGGATTTCAGCGATCACGAGGAACTGGAATTTGCCGACCGCTCCGAACTTTGCCAACTAGCGAACAACATAGAGAAAGTCATAGCTCGTTTGGTTAATTCATTCAACGTAGGTAACGCCATCAAAAACGGCGTTCCTGTAGCCATTATCGGTGAAACGAATGCAGGAAAGTCTACATTGCTCAATGTCTTACTTAATGAAGACAAAGCTATTGTTAGCGACATTCATGGCACTACACGGGATATAATAGAAGATACTGTCAATATAGGTGGCATTACTTTCAGATTCATCGACACAGCAGGTATTCGTGAAACCAGCGATACAATTGAAAGCCTCGGTATCGAACGCACTTTCCAAAAGTTGGATCAAGCTGAAATTGTCCTTTGGATGATTGATGCTACGAATGCCCAAGCTCAAATAACACAGTTGGCCGGTCAACTCCTTCCCCGTTGTGAAGGAAAGCAGCTTATCCTTGTTTATAACAAAGCCGATTTAGTGGATAATATACAGAATAGTATTCCTGACAATTTTCCTGATAATGTACAGTCAATCACCCTATCCGCAAAAAAAAGAGAACATATCGAAGAACTTCAACGAATGCTGATAACATCTGCCCATCTTCCTACAATTACACAAAATGATGTTATAGTTACTAATGTACGCCATTATGAGGCATTAAACAATGCATTAGAAGCTATCCATCGAGTGCAAGAGGGTCTGACTAATAATATTTCCGGTGATTTCATATCACAAGATATTCGGGAATGTATTTTCCACTTAAGCGATATTGTGGGAGAAGTGACAAATGATATGATATTACAGAATATATTTCAGCACTTTTGCATCGGAAAATAACCTATCATAAACAAAGAAATAATATCTATCACAAAACCGTTATAATACGCTCTATTATAGCGGTTTTTCTTTTTCTCTATTTTATCGTTGTTTACTTTTATTATCCGTTTATTTATCGTATATTTGTACCACTTATGTACCACAAGGAAAAATCGGGATTATTTGTACCACATTAGTACGAATTTTATCTCCCATTTGGATTATGATAGAATGACATAAAATCTCTATTTTAGACTAAAATAGACTAATGTGGACTAAAATGGACTTAAAAGGGTGCGAAATGATAGAAGTATGAGAGCAAAAGAACCGATAAAGAAGATATGCGAATATTGCGGATGCGAGTTTGAAGCGTACACGCAAAATGCTCGTTATTGCTCCCATGATTGCAACAGAAAGGCATACCGGGAGATTAAGCGTAAAGAGGTCATATCCTTTACTGCCTCTATGGCATCCCAAACGAAACGAGAACGGGTAAAGGTAGATTTATCGGAACGAGAATACCTCAGCATATCGGAAGCTGCCAATTTATTAGGATGGTGTAAACAGAGCGTTTATAACTATTGCCACAAAGGTATCATCCCAGCGAAGAGATTATCCAAGCGCACGACATTGATACGCAAAAAGGACATTGAAGCCCTCTTTGAAGCCGTAGAGCCTTACGAAGTGCTGACTACTGGAGAGCGTAAACCTATTGATGAGTGGTACACCATAGACGAAGTGACGGAGAAATACGGTTTGCTCCGGCATAGGATAAGGAAGATTATCAATGCGGAGGGCATACCCACAAAGAAAGCAGGAACATGCACTTTGATAGCCAAAGGCAAGATGGATGCGTATTTCAGAAAAAAAGGCTTTGACGCTACCCTATCCAACCTTGCGGAGTGGATAACAATAGCCGAAGTCATGGAAACATACAACATGACAGAATACGGAGTGAGGACGTTTGTTTCACGGTACGCAATACCCAAGAAACGGCTTAACGGCAAGCTCTATTATAGCAAACAGCATATTGACAAACTAAAGAACAAAAAGATATGAGGAAAGCAAAGGCAACAAAGGTTACATTACGTTTTCGGATGCTCACCACCGGAAAGGAAACTCTTTACCTTGATTATTACCCCGGCATCCCTAACCCCAAGACAGGCGAAACAATGCGCAGAGAGTATTTAGGTATGTACGTTGTTCCTTTGAAGAAAAGGACAGGTGAGCTTCAAACTAATAAAGATGGCTCACACAAGTATAACGAGGAAGATGCGGAAACCATACGTTTAGCTGAAATCATCCGAGCCAATAGACAAAATGAACTAAGCAAGGCGGAAATCTACACGGAGGCAGAAGCGGAACTACTCAAAGCTAAAGAACGCAGCAAGGGGGATTTTATAGCTTACTTCCGTGATTGTGCAAAGGATAAGAAAGAATCCAATTACAACAACTGGATGAGTGCGCTAAAACATTTGCAAGATTATACCAAGAAGTCAGACAATACCACAATAAAGCGATTTTGTGATATTGATTTGCTTTGGTGTGAAAGATTCCGTGATTATCTCTTGAATGTAAGAACACACAGAAGCGACAAGGTTGTATTATCCAACAATACGGCTGCTGCCTACTTCCTTAAATTCAAGATAGCATTGAAATCAGCTTATAAATATGGGTATCTGCCTAAGAATATCAACGAGGATTTGAAAGGCATTAAAGAAAAGGAAACACACCGGGAATTCCTAAGTCTTGACGAACTTAAAAGGCTGGTAGAAACCCCATGTACTAACCCGGTATTAAAACGTGCAGCTCTGTTTTCGGCTCTCACTGGTCTAAGGCATTCGGACATACGCAAAATGAAATGGGGAGAAATCGAAGAAAAGGACGGAATATTTACATTGAAATATACCATCCAAAAGACAAACAAGTACGATGAATTGCCCATATCTGGACAAGCAATGCAATTATGTGGAGAAAGAAGAAACCCGGACGAACTTGTGTTTGATGGTTTGGTTTATTCCGCTTATGCTAACAAAGCATTGGCTCAATGGCTGGGTGCAGCAGGAATCACAAGGGACGTAACATTTCATTGCTTCCGGCACACTTTCGCAACTTTACAACTTGCAAGCGGTACACAAATAACTACCATCCAGAAGATGTTAGGACACAAGAATATCGGTACGACTTTAGTATATGCTAAAACACTTGAAGAAGCAAAAAGAGAGGCAGCAAATAAAATAAAAATCCTTTAAATCAATAATATAATAAATGAAAAAGCAATTATTTGACTTGACAATAGAAGAATTTACAAGAGTGCTACTCGATTATCCAGAAAAAATTGAGCTTCAATTTAATGGATATGATGAAAATGGCAAGACGGAAGAACCTGATACATTAATAGGTACTTATGAAGAGCTGAATAATTTTGCAAAATCTTATAATCCGAATCACGTCTGTAGAATTTTAATACAAAGTACTTTAAGTCATCATTTTGATTATGAAATACAACTTAATCGGCTTGATATTTATAATTATCTTGAACACATTACATCTAATTTTCACGATGAGCGAATACAAATAGTTCTTAGTGAAATGGACTACTTCTATACAATGGTGTATCTTGAAGATATTGAAAAAGAAGTTTGGGAAAAATATCAAAAAAATGGTTGGGAAATACCAATCATTACATACACAAGTAAAATAACTGGGCAAGAAGAAGCTTATCCCGACTTTATAGCAATGATAGGCAAAATTTTTCCGTATAGAGAAACTATGTATCATATAGCTATAAGTATGTTAAAAAGGAAAATGCAAAAGCAGGAAGATAACGTATCATATTCAAGTAACATTTATCTGAATTAGTCAAGACTTAATCTGACAGTTACGTATAAAAAGAATAAATTTGTAAC
>OAUF01001176.1_pt1 | contig 10516 bp, 8 predicted proteins | sample 1495111 | NCBI WGS metagenome assembly OAUF01 (sample SAMEA2580002, study PRJEB22360) | human gut metagenome | reverse complement strand
TTTGGGGAACAGCAAAACCCCAAAAGCCAGCACGTCATGCTCCGCCTGCGAAAGCAGATCCGCGGCAAGGTACACCGGGTTCGCCGTTTCATCTGCCAGAACGAGAATCTCGCTTGGCCCCGCAATCATGTCGATGTCCACGATGCCGTACAGCTGTTTTTTCGCCGTAGCCACATAGATATTGCCCGGGCCGACGATCTTGTCCACCCGCGGGACGGTCTCGGTGCCATAAGCCAGCGCCGCCGCGCCCCGCCCATCAGGAAGATGCGGTCCACCCCGGCGATCAGAGCCGCCGCCATGATATTCGGGTTCGGCCTGCCGTCCTTCTGGGGCGGCGTCGCCATGATGATCTCACCCACCTGCGCGATTTTCGCAGGGATCGCGTTCATCAGAACGGAGGAAGGGTACGCCGCCGTGCCGCCGGGGACGTAAATGCCGACTCTGTGCAGCCCGCGCACCCGCTGGCCCATCAGCACACCGTCCTCGCGGGTCGTCAGCCAGCTCTGCTGCGCCTGACGCTGGTGAAAATCGCGGATGTTCTGCGCGGCACGTTCCAAAGCGGCGATAAATTCGGAATCGCAGTCTTTGGAGAGCTCCGCCATCTCCTCGCGATTCAGCTCGCGCTTTGCGGGCAGCGCGCCGTCGAACCGCAGGGTATAGTCCTCCACGGCCGCGTCGCCGCGGGTTCGTACCTGTTCCAGAATTTCCGCAACACGGGCGTCGACCAGCTTATCCTTTTCTTCGCCGCGGCGGCGGATTTGTTCCACCACGCGGCGGCCTTCTTCCCCGCTTAACCGGATTGCTTTAAGCATAACCGCTCCTCCTTCTGTTGGATGGCCTGATCCATGCGGGAAACCAGGGCCTCAACCTCATCCTTTCTCAGCTTCATCACGGCTGAATTGACGATCAGCCGGGCGGAAATCGGGCAGATGATCTCGAGAATCTCGAGCCCGTTTTCCCGAAGGGTGGTTCCGGTCTCCACCAGATCCACAATGGCCTCTGCCAGCCCGAGCAAGGGGGCCAGCTCCACCGAGCCCTCGATTTTGATGATGCGCACGTCCATGTCACGGTTTTCAAAGAAGGCGCGGGCCACCTTGGGGTATTTGGTCGCCACGGTTTTCACCGAATAGCCTTCAAAAATGCCGGAGTCCCTGGGGCCGGCCACCGCGAACCGGCATTTGCCGAAGCCGAGATCGAGCACCTCAAAAAAGCCGCCGGTGCTTTCCATAATCGTATCCTTACCGACGACGCCCAAATCGCAGACGCCGTGTTGTACATAAGTGATCACGTCGGCCGCCTTGGCTAAAACCACCTCGATTTCGCCGTCGCCGACCGGCAGAATCAGGCGTCTTCCCTTATTGCGCACCTGAGAGCAGTCGTACCCCATCTTTTCCAGCAGAGCCACCGTTTTTTCTTCCAGACGGCCCTTTGTCAGCGCTATTTTTAACGGAGTCATCCGTTTTCCTCCTTTGTGAGCATGATCGAAACCGTATTGTCAGAGACAAAATCCACCTGGGGAATCCCCATCGCCACCGCGTAATGAATGGCCTGCTCGCGATCCTCAAATACGGAAAATTCGCAGATAATCCCGCGTTCCGTCAGGCGTGCCGCGTAATCCAGCGCCTTGATCTCAAAGCCGTCTTCCCCGTGCACCAGAATCTGTGCGGGTACGATTGCCGTTTCTGTGTTCCCGGCGGCCATTACGCCCGCAAGAACATCCACATTCGCGGCAAACCCGATGGCCTGCATCGGCGCGCCGTACAGCTCGAGCAGATGATCGTAACGCCCGCCGACCAGAACCGCCTCGCCCGCCTGGGGAACATAGGCGCTGAGCACGATGCCGGTATAGTAATCGTTCCTCTGCACCAGACCCAGATCCACCATGATGCGCTCCGAAAGCCGCAGCTCCGAGAGCATGCCGTACAGCTTTTTCAAGTACCGAATCGGCTCCTTGGCGCCGTCCGGAAGATCAAGGCTTTCGGCCTGCTCGAATATCTCTTCTCTGCCGAACAGCCGGGGCAGCTGCCGCAGGGCGCCTCGCGGGAATCTGGCAGGGAATCGAGAATCTCGTCCAGCGCGGGGTAATTCTTTGTTTCGATATAGCCGCGAATGTCTTCCAATACCTCTTCCGAAACCGGCATTGAGGCCACAATGGCCCGAAAAAAGCCGGCGTGCCCAAGCTCGATTCGGAAATCCGGCACACAGGCGGAAAGCGCCTCAATTGCCGTTACAAGGATTTCCAAATCGGCCCGGTGCCCGCCGGCCCCCAACAGCTCCACCCCGGACTGCATGATCTCGTCCGCATGTCCGCTTAGCCCCGGATGATTCCGGTACACTTGTTGGGTATAAAATAAACGCAGGGGCTTTTCCTGCCCCTGCAACCGGGTTGCCGTAAGCCGAGCGATCGGCAAGGTGGAGTCTGGCCTTAGCACCAGAAGCCTCCCTTTGCGGTCTGTCAGCTTATACATGGTTTCCGACGGTATTCCGGAGCGTTCCGGGTCAAATACATCATAAAACTCCAAGCCAGGCGTAACAACCTGACGGAAGCCTCTGTTGCGGTACACCTCTTCCAGACGGTGCTCCACGTGATGATGGACCAGGCACTCTTCAAACAGATAGTCACGAATGCCCTCGGGAGTGATTTTATGGTATTTTTTCATTTATTGCACCGCCTTTGCTTTAACATGCTAATATGATATCATAAGAAACTGAGCGGTTCAAGGCTTATTTTGCATTTTTATGCCTTCATGATGCTGAAATTGCCCCCCATTTCAGCAGACGAGTATAGGAAAAACGTAGAAATTACAGATACCTGATGAAAAACGGCTGTCGGTTTATACGAAACAAGCTTTAAAACGGGGCCGTTTGGAATCGCACGGGGAGGCGCACTGCGAAAATTCCCCCGCAGCCAGAAAACCGGGCGGGTTTCTGGCGGACGGATTCTGCCCAATCAGTACCATTCAAAAATGCCCGGCAGGAACCTGCCGGGCATTCGAGCGCAAACCTGTCGTGATATCGCTCTGAAAAACTGACGATCTCTTTTCCCGCCACAGACAGGAGCAGAAACGCTGTATTGGGTGTAACTTCATTAGAAGGTGAGAACGGATATTGCTTTAAAACAGGCTCATCTGGCTGCTTTCCGGCAGGCCGTTCAGCGCGCCCGATACCTGCAGTGCTTCGATTACCGATTTGGAAACCTTGGAGCGGGTTTGCAGATCATCAATTGAAATATACGGCCCGCCGTTTTCACGCGCCGCCGCAAGGCTGTTGGCTGCGGCCTCGCCCACGCCGGAAAGCGACGCGAATGGCAAGCGGATTTTCCCGTCCTCCACCAGATATTTTCTCGCGTCGGATTGGTACAGGTCAATCGGCAGAACCTCAATGCCCCGGGCCAGCATTTCGTTGACGATCTGGAAGGTGGCAAACGCGTCCTCTTCTTTTTTGCTGGCCTCTTTGCCCTTCATTGTGATTTCGTTCATCTTGCGGCGCACGGCCTCGCGGCCCTGCAGCACCACGGCGCCGTCAAAGTCCTCGCCGCGCACTGTGAAATAAGCGGCGTAATACTCCACCGGGCGGTGCACCTTATACCAGCCGAGGCGCAGGGTGGAAATCATGTATGCCGCCGCATGGGCTTTGGGGAACATGTACTTGATTTTCATACAGGAATCAATATACCACTGCGGCACATTGTGATCCTTCATCGCCTGAATATGTTCCTGCGTCAGCAGCTGGGGCGCTTTCCCCTTTCGGGTGATCTCCATAATCTTAAACGCCATTTTCGGCTCCAGACCCTTGAGCAGCAAATAGGTCATGATGCTGTCTCGCGTACCGATTACCTCCGAAATCGAGCAGGTTTTGTTCTTAATCAGATCCTGCGCGTTGCCGAGCCAGACGTCCGTACCGTGGGACAAGCCGGAAACCTGCAATAGGTCGGAGAAGGTTTTGGGCTGTGCGTCCATCAGCATCTGGCGCACGAAGCTGGTGCCCACCTCCGGCAGGGAGAAGGTACCCGTGGGGGAATCGATGTCCTCCGGGGTCACACCGAGCGCCTCTGTGGAGGTAAACAGCGACATCACCTTCGGGTCGCTCATCGAAACCTTCATCACGGGAATGCCGGTGTAATCCTCCAGATAGCGGTAAATCGTCGGAACATCGTGCCCCAGCTCGTCGAGCTTGCAGATGGTATCGTGAATCGCGTGGAAGTCGAAGTGCGTGGTGATGTTGTCGGAGTTCTGGTCGTTGGCCGGGTGCTGCACCGGGCAGAAATCGTAAATCTCCATCCCGCGCGGCACAACAACCATGCCGCCCGGGTGCTGGCCGGTGGTGCGCTTGACGCCGGTGCAGCCGGTGGCCAGGCGCAGCTCCTCCGCGCGGTGCAGCACCGTCCCCTGCTCCTCGGCGTATTTGCGGACAAAGCCGATGGCCGTTTTATCCGCCACGGTGGCGATGGTACCGGCCTTAAACACGTTGTCCTTGCCGAACAGCGTTTCCGTGTAGCGGTGGGCGTCGCTCTGATACTCGCCGGAGAAGTTCAGGTCGATATCCGGCGTTTTGTCGCCGTCGAAGCCCAAAAACGTTTCAAACGGAATGGTGTGGCCGTCGCGGCTGTATTCGGTGCCGCAGACGGGGCATTGCTTGGGCGGCAGGTCAAAGCCCGAGCCGTAGCTGCCGTCCGTAATGAATTCGCTGTGCTTGCAGTTCGGGCAGATATAATGCGGCGCCAGCGGGTTTACCTCTGAAATACCGGAGATATTCGCCACGAACGACGAGCCGACCGAACCACGCGAGCCAACCAGGTAGCCGTGTGCCTCAGAATCGGCCACAAGCTTCTGCGCCGTCATGTACAGCACGGAGAAGCCGTGCTTATTGATGGAATCCAGCTCGCGCTTGAGGCGGTCGTGAACGATCTGCGGCAGAGGATCGCCGTAAATCTCTTTCGCCCGCTCCCAAGAAATGCGGTTGAGCTCCTCCTCCGCTCCGTCGATGAACGGCGGGAACACCCCGGGCGGGATCGGCGAAATCTCGTCGATCATATCCGCAATCTTATTGGTGTTGGTCACAACGACCTCGTATGCCTTTTCTTTGCCGAGATACGCAAATTCCTCCAGCATTTCGGGCGTGGTGCGCAGGTACAGCGGCGCCTGCGCGTCCGCGTCTGCAAAGCCCTGCCCCGCCATCAGGATTTTGCGGTAATCGCCGTCCTTCGGGTCGAGGAAGTGAACGTCGCAGGTGGCGACGACGGGCTTCTCCAGCTCCTCGCCCAGCCGGACGATCGTGCGGTTGTATTCCCGCAGCGTTTCTTCGTTCGGCACCTGACCGTTTCGCACCATGAACAGGTTGTTGTCGATCGGCTGGATTTCAAGATAATCGTAGAAGCCGGCGATTTCTTTCAGCGTAGACCACGGCTGGCCGCCGGCCACCGCGCGGTACAGCTCACCTGCCTCGCAGGCGCTGCCGAGCAGCAAACCCTCGCGGTGCTTGACGAGAACGCTTTTCGGAATACGCGGCTTCTGGTAGAAATAATCCAGATGAGAATAGGAGATGAGCTTATACAGATTCTTAAGGCCCGTCTGATTCTTTACCAGAATGATCTGATGCACCGGGCGGATCTTTTTCGGGTTCCCCCCGGCCAGACAGGTGTTGATGTCTTTCACGCGCGTCGCGCTGGTATCTTCCTTCAGGCGCATCAGCAGATTCTGAAAAATCTTGGCCAGAACCGCCGCATCATCGCACGCGCGGTGATGGTTGAACGGGTCGAGCTTCAGATATTTGGCGACCGTATCGAGCTTGTAGTTTTTGATGTCCTTGAGCATCGAACGGCACATGGGCAGGGTGTCGATGTACGGGTACGGGAAATCCATTCCGTGGCGTTCGGCCGCGGCGTGCATGAACGAGGTATCGAACGCGGCGTTATGCGCCAGCAGCACCGGGCTTTCCCCGCAGAACTCGTAGAACTGCCGCAGGGCTTCCTCTTCGGACGGAGCGTCCTTTACCATTTCGTCCGTGATGCCGGTCAGCTCGGTGATCTTGGCCGGAATGTGCATGCCGGGATTTACGAAAATATCGAAGCTGTCGGCAATCTCTCCGTTTTTGATCCGTACCGCACCGATTTCGGTCATGCGGTCCTGCTCCGCGCTCAGGCCGGTGGTCTCAATATCGAACGAGATAAACTCATCATCCAGCGTGTTCTCCGTTTCGCCCATCAGAGCCGGAACCATATCGTTGACAAAATACGATTCGATGCCGTAAATGACCTTGAAGTCCGCTCCCTTTTTGCGGACGGCCGCAGCGGCATTCATGGCGTCCGGGTAGGCCTGCGCCACACCGTGGTCGGTAATGGCGATGGCCTTATGCCCCCATTCGGCGGCGCGCCTGATCAAATCGCCCACCGGGGTGATGCCGTCCATACTGGACATAGAGGTATGCAGATGCAGCTCCACACGCTTTTCGGGCGCGTCGTCCACCACCTTGAGCAGCTCCACCGTGCTGATTCCGCGCGGGCGCAGCACGATTTCGTGGTCGTACTTATCGTAGCTGATTTCGCCGCTCACCAGAATGGCGCTGCCCTTTTTCAGGGTATCGATTGCGCGGCACTGGCTGTTTTCCTCAATGAGCTTTAAGGTCATGGAGCCGGTGTAATCCGTTATGTTGATGGAATAGATTTTTTTCGATTTATCGCGGGTCTGGCGATCCTCCATGCTGAAGATTTCACCCCAGATGGTCACCGTGCCGGAATCGGGCCCCACCCGGCCGATCGGCGCGGGCTTTGTGCTGCGGCCCATGCGGCCGTACAGCAGCTTTGCGGTATCCAGCAGAACGGTCGGCAGCAGCGTATCGCCGCCGCGCACACTGATGGAATGGGGATGCTTTTTGACTTTTTTGCTCCCGCCCTCGTTCATCATGGCCTCATAATGTGCCGCGTCCTCTTCCATTGCCTGGCGGCGCTCGGTTTCCCGCTCCTGCTTGACCCGCTCGATGAAGCGGGCGTCGTCCGCCTGAATCTCGACGGTGCCGTCGAAAGACACCTTGAGCGTCAGACCGAATTCCTCCTGAATCAGGCGGGAGGCCGCCTTGTCAAACCCGCGGGAAAGCAGCATGTCGCGCCCGCCGTGCGAGAGCGTGATGATGAGCGTGTCGCCTTCTAAGCGCGCGGCGGCACCCTTCAGGCTGCCGTTGAGGCTGGCGTCTCTGCGCCGCAGCTCCTGCGCAAGCTCCGAAAAATATTCCGTCTGGAAGAGTTCTTTCGCGTAGCGGGGCTGCACGGTCACCCTGCGGACATTCAGCGCCTCCCTCAGCTGCTCTTCCAGCGCGAACAGAACCGGGCGCTCCACCAGAGCCGGGAACGCCGTCTCGATCGCCAGCTCCCGGTTCTGCTCGTCGATCCGCAGGGAAAGTACGGTTCCCTCCGGGCATGCCGCGCCGGGGGATTTGAGGTATGTACCAAATACTTCAGCAAAGGTTTTCATTCCAACATCCTTTTCCTTATGGTAGCCAATTGCACTTGAAAATACCCTTGTGCAAGTGCGTCGGTTTTTTTCTTTGTTTGCAGCGGGAAAAGAGAACGATCCCCGTTACAGCGATTCGATCTCCTCCATCAGGCTGTCCACAAGCCTGTCCTCGGGAACGCGGCGCACAATCTCCCCTTTTCTGAAGATCAGACCCACGCCGTTCCCGCCCGCGATTCCAATATCGGCCTCGCGCGCTTCGCCCGGCCCGTTGACCGCACAGCCCATCACCGCTACGGTGATCGGCTTTTTGCAGCAGGCCAGACGGCGTTCCACCTCATCGGCGATCGCGATCAGGTCGATATTCGTTCTCCCGCAGGTCGGACACGACACCATCTGCACCCCGCTGCGAAGATTCAGCGCCCGCAGTATATCCATCGCCGCGGCGATCTCCCGCACAGGGTCTGCCGTGAGGGACACCCGGATGGTGTCGCCCACGCCGCGCTGCAAAAGCGAACCGATGCCGATTGCGGATTTGATCAGGCCCATCCGCTCGGTACCGGCCTCCGTAACGCCGAGGTGCAGCGGATAATCGCACACCTGCGACGCGAGCTCATACGCCTCGATCATCGCATCGACACGCGAGGATTTCATCGAAAGGACAATATCGTTGAAATCGTATTTTTCCAGTAAAGACGCACCTCACGGCACGCTTCCGCAAAGCCCCCCGGCCGGGGGCCCGCCGTGCTTTGCCAGAATCTCCTTTTCCAGCGAACCGGAGTTGACGCCGATCCGGATCGGAACGCCGTGCAGGCGGCAGGCGTCCGCCACCGCCTTGACGCGATCGTCAGAGCCGATATTGCCGGGGTTGATACGAATTTTATCGATGCCCGCCGCTACGGAATCGAGCGCCAGCCGGTAATCAAAGTGAATATCCGCCACCAACGGAATCGTCGTGGCCTCCTTGATGGCGGGGATCAGCCGCACCGACTGCCGGTTCGGGATCGCGACGCGAAGAATCTCGCAGCCGGCTGTTTCCAGCTCCCGCGCTTGGCGGACGTTTCCGACCACATCCGCCGCGGGAACGTTGAGCATCGATTGAATGGAAATGGGCGAACCGCCGCCAATCGCGACGCCGCCCACATTCAATTTTCTTGTTAATTTTCGGTTCATGCTCCCAATCCCTTTCCGGTAAAGAGCCTCAGAACATCGCTGTAGGTAATGATGACCATAAAAGTCATCAAAAGCGCAAAACCGGCCGCGTGTACCCAGCCCTCGTATTTGGGGTTGATCGGGCGGCGGCGCACCAGTTCAATCAAAAGGAAAATCAGGCGGCCGCCATCAAGCGCCGGCAGGGGCAGCAGATTCACCACGCCAAGGTTTACGGTGATCATCATCATCATCATGATAATGTTGTTCATCGCAGGCAGAACGCCCTGTTTCAGGCCCAGGGAGGCGGCCTGCGAAATGGCGTCCGCCGCGCCGATCGGCCCGGCCATATCATTCAGGCCGAACTGCCCGGTCACCAGCCCGACCAGGCTGTACCACACCATGCGGACGACGGAAACCGTATCCGCACCGGATTTCTGAATCAGCGTGACCGGGTTTCTCTCTATACCGGACACATAGAAGTCCAGCACCATTGCCTGCTTATCGCCGTTCTGGCGAGTGTTCATCTTCACATCGTGAAAGGTAAGCGTTTCTCCCTTTCGCACCACGGCAATATCCACAGACTGCGGATTTGCCGTAGCCAGAGAAAAGCTGAGGTCGCGGTCGGTGCGAACACGGTAGCCGTCAATGGAATAAAACTCGTCGCCGGCCTGAATGCCCGCCTTCTGCAGGGCGGAGTCCTCCGCAAACTTCGCGATGGTAGTGGAGGTAAACATCGGCTGCTGCGCAAGCAAGATCATCATCAGCACAATTCCGAACAAAATGTTCATAACTGCGCCGGCGCAAACAACGACAATCCTCCTCCACACCGGCTTATTGCCGAACGCCCGGTCATCCTCGCTGCTCTCGTCCTCTCCCTCCATGGCGCAATAGCCGCCGATGGGCAGCAAACGCAGTGAGTACTGGGTTTCTCCCTTTTGAAAATGAAACAGCGTCGGGCCCATGCCGATTGCAAATTCATTGACGCGAATCCCCGAAAGCTTTGCCGTGAAAAAATGGCCGAATTCATGAATGAAAATGATCAGGCCAAACAGCAGCACCGCAAACAGAACAAGCAGGATATTGATAATCATATTCACCTCATCAGTCTATCGCAGCTCCGCTTTCAAAAGAAGCGTCGATTTCTTCTCCCGCATGCGGCGGGAAAGAAATTTTATTTTAGCATATCTATTTTGAAAGGGAACCGCATGGATTTTATTGTACGCTTTCCAAAACGAAATTCCGTGCATTTTGATCCGCCGCCAGCACCTGCCGCGGCGTTTCAGGCTGCCCGGCGGCCTGCCTTTCCATTGCGGCTTCCACCAGCCGCGGAATTTGTAAAAACGAAATGCGGCCCGAAAGAAACAGCTTTACCGCTTCTTCGTTCGCCCCGTTCATCGCAGCGGGCGTCAGGCCGCCCATCCGCGCGGCCTGCTTTGCAAGGCCAAGGCATGGGAACGCCAGTTCATCCGGCGGGTAAAACGAAAGCGTGCCAATCTCTGTCAGGCTGAGTTGCTTAACGGGAGATGGCAGGCGCTCCGGCCAGGTGAGCGCATACTGAATCGGAATGCGCATATCCGGTACGCCGAGCTGCGCCAGAACCGATTCATCCCGGTACTCGATCATGGAGTGAACGATGCTTTCACGGTGCACCACCACGTCAATTTGAGAAACCGGCATATCAAACAGCCACGAGGCCTCGAGAATCTCCAGCCCCTTGTTCATCATGGTGGCGGAATCGATCGTCACCTTGGCGCCCATGCTCCAGTTGGGGTGGCGCAGCGCCTGCTCGGGGGTAACCTGCTCCAGCTCCGCGCGCGTTTTGCCGAAAAACGGCCCGCCGGACGCGGTAAGAATCAGCCGCGCCACCGCCGATGGACGCGGGCAGCCCTGCAGGCACTGAAAGATGGCAGAATGCTCGC
>OAUF01001174.1_pt1 | contig 10531 bp, 8 predicted proteins | sample 1495111 | NCBI WGS metagenome assembly OAUF01 (sample SAMEA2580002, study PRJEB22360) | human gut metagenome | reverse complement strand
AGACTTTGCAGATTTCGTATATTGGTATGCAAACACAAGAAGTGGCAATCAAGCCAATGGTGAAAGTTACACTGAAATCCGATGCACAAAATCTTGATGAGGTAATTGTTGTGGCTTATGGTACTGCGAAGAAATCTTCATTCACAGGATCAGCTGCTGTCATTAAGGCAGATAAAATCGTTTCCGGTTCCAAAGAGTCTTTTGACAAGGCATTGTCCGGTAAAATGGCAGGTGTGCGCACAGCCTCAGCAACTGGTGACCCAGGGTCTATGGCCGAAATCAACATTCGCGGTGTCGGTTCTATCAGTGCTTCTAAAAGCCCGTTGTATGTTATTGACGGTGTTGTAACAAAAGCTGATGACGACATGAACTACTACGGTAAGACTCAAAGCGTATTGAGTACACTGAATCCTGAAGACATCGAGAGCATGACTGTTCTGAAAGATGCCGCTGCTGCTTCATTGTACGGTTCACGTGCCGCAAACGGCGTTATCATTATTACCACAAAGAAAGGTAAAGAAGGAAAAACGAATGTCAGCTATTCAGGTGAAGTAGGCTGGAACAAGATGGCTGTAAATGCTTTCAATATGATGGGATCAGCCGACTTGATTGACTACACCCGTGAATCATTAGCCAACTGTCTGGTTACTTACGGAATAACAGATAGCAAACAAGCAGCATTGAACAACATCGATAACGGAGGTGATATGTTCATTCCTCTGCTCGACTCACCGGCTACTGTCGCTGACTTTATCCATGACCCATCCGGTAAAGTAAATACGAACTGGAAGAAAGAAATCTATCGTACTGCTTTCACTCAAGATCACCAGGTATCTATCAACGGTGGTTCGTCAAAGACTCAGTTCTACGCCGGAGTTGGCTACAATAAGAGCGAGGGTATCGTTCTTGGTAGTGACTTCGAACGTATCTCCGGTCGTCTGAACGTTAATCACAAAGTAAATAACTGGCTGAACGTAGCTCTCAAGCAAATGATAGCCGCTACATCGCAAGATGGTTTCCGCGACCAGGGAGACCAGGCCCAGGGAATGGGTACTTCTTCTCCGATAGGTATTTTATTCGCAATGGACCCGACTGCTCCGGTAAAGAATGAAGATGGTTCATATAATAAAAATGCAGCATGGGGTAAAGTTACCAACCCGCATCTGATGCTAGGTGGTAAAGACAGCGATACAGCTCTGGAGTGGATTCAGACAAAAATGTTCCGCAGCATGACCAATGCAGATGTAACAATCAAATTCTGTGATAAGTTATCACTTAACTCTATCTTTGGTTATGACTATGTAGACAACAAGCACTTTGAATATTGGGATCGCAACAGCGTTAACGGTGGTTCCGTCAGCGGAATGGGTTCTCGTTATACATTCGAAAGCCGCGTAGCTACCAGCTCTTCTACATTAAACTACACGGATACTTTTAAAGATATGCACAATCTGAACTTGATGGCCGGTTTCGAAGTTGAAAACAGAGACCTGCTGCAGATTGTAACTGTTGCCAAACGTTATTCAAGCCACTATCCCGAATTGGCAAACGGACAACCGGACCAGGCTGCAAGTTCAACCAAGGGAGCCGGCATGATGTCATACTTTGCAAGTGGCAATTATAACTATGATAATAAGTATTATCTTTCTGCCAGTTTCCGCCGTGATGGTTCATCACGTTTGAGTGAAGACAACCGTTGGGCTAGTTTCTGGTCTGTATCCGGTGCATGGAGAATGAGCAAAGAAGGATTTATGCAAGATATGCCGTTATTTACCGACTTCAAGATCAAAGCATCTTATGGTACAAACGGTAACTTGCCCTCAGATTACTATGGTTACATGGACCTGTATACAGGTTCCGGATATGGAAGTGCTCCCGCTATTTACTGGTCAAGAATGGCTAACGACAAATTAAGCTGGGAAAAATCCAAGAACTTCAATATGGGAATTGAATGGAATATGTACGATCGCGTAAATTTGTCTCTGGAATATTACAATAAGAAGACTACGGATTTGCTGTTCGAAGTACCAACTTCATTAATCACCGGTTTTGACTCCCGTTGGGAAAACCTGGGTGCTTTGAAGAACGATGGTTTCGAATTGGAACTCAATTCTAAAAATATCAGCAACAAGAACTTTACATGGACTTCAAACTTCAACCTGACTTACCAACGTGCATTGGTAGACAAACTTCCTGAAGGAAAAGATATCCAGTATGGAGACGGAGAAATGTATCTGCACCGTGAGGGAGAGTCAATGTATACATTCTATCTGCCCGAATGGAAAGGTGTAAATCCTGAAACAGGTCTGGGAGAATTCTGGTTAGATCCTGAAGATCACTCAAAGGGAGTGGTAAATGACTACTCCGAAGCAGGTAAGGGAATTGTAGGAAAAGCATTGCCTGATGTTATCGGTGGATTCAGCAACACTTTCACATACAAAGACTTTGATCTGTCATTCCTGATCACTTACCAGTTTGGTGGTGACATGTTCGATTATCCGGGATATTTCTCTCATCATGATGGCGTAAGAATCGGTTCCATGAACCTGTCAGAAGATGTAGCCGGAAACTACTGGAAAAATCCGGGTGATAAAGTAGACAACCCGATGCCTATCTATGCCAACCCTTATCGTTGGGACAGATTCTCAAGCCGCACAATCAAATCGACTGACAATATTCGTCTGAGAGAAATGACAGTAGGATATACTCTGCCGGTATTGAAGAAGCACATTTCCAACTTCCGCATCTACTTCAGAGCAAACAATCTGGCTATGTTGTGGTCGAAGACTAAAAACATTGACCCGGATGTAGCGATCAATGGTTATCGTCAGGCAGATACACCGGCATTGAGAAGCTGTGTATTCGGCATTAATATCAAATTATAATCTATAAACAGACTGAATAATGAAAAAAATATATTTACCCATTCTATTACTGACGTTGGCAGTATCCTCATGCGATACTTTCGACAAAGTGCCTTCCAGTGAATGGCCTTCAGAAGGTGCTATTAAGACTCTCGAAGATTTACAGTTTGCAGTTAACGGTGTTTATGAGTCTCAGACTTCTTCTATAGACGCGGGAACTAATCCACGTGGCAGCTACGCAGGTGATTTCTTCTTGTACGCCGACCAAAGAGGCAGCGACTTCAAAGCCATCGGTAGCAATAAGCAAACAGTTGATGTATATGCCTACCAGGCTACTAAGAATAGTTCTGATTCATACTATTTCTACAAACGCTTTTATCTTTCTCTGGCAAGAATAAACAAAGTTTTGGAGGGAGTTAAGAAATCCGGTCTGGAAGGAGCTGAAGTTGATGTTCAGGTAGGCGAATTGTATGCTTTGCGGGCACTTTTCCACTTTGACTTGGCCCGCTTGTTCGCTAAACTTCCTTGTAATGCACAGGCCAGCGATCCGGGTATCGTATTGTCTACAGAAGTTTTCGAATCCGGATATACAGCAGAAAGAGCTACTATTGCGAAAACTTACGAAACCATACTGGATGACTTGAAGACTGCATTGGATAATCTCCCAGAAACCAGCAAGGTAGTAACTGCCGGTCATATCGACTATTGGGGAGCCCGTGCACTGAGAGCCCGTGCATATCTCTACATGAATGAGAACAGTAAAGCACTTGAGGACGCCAAATATGTAATCGAAAAATCTCCATACAAGCTGTACACCAGAGATGAATACGAAACAGTATGGACCAAAGTTGGAAGCAGTGAAAGCATTTTCGAGTTCCTGATTACCTCACTCTACAATGCACAACGTAACTCTCTCGGATTCTACACACATGCCGAAGGTTATGCTGAAGCCGGTATCACCGAGGGATTCAAAACTTTCCTTCAAGAACGTCCGGAAGATGTTCGCAGCACTCTGATTGCTGAAGAAAGCGACGGTGGAGATAACGAAGGCTGGTATATCCAGAAGTATCCGGGACGCGACGGAGAAATATATGTAAATAATCCGAAAGTAATCCGCCTATCCGAAGTATATCTGATCGCCGCAGAAGCTGCATTAAAAGCAGGTGGTGCTGATCCTGCCAGCTATATCAATGACTTGCGTAAGCAAAGAATAGCCGACTATGAAGATGTTGCTTCTGTTACTATCGATGATATTCTGACAGAACGCAGACTGGAACTTTATGGTGAAGGTCATAACGCCTGGGATACATGGAGAAACAAAAAGGCAGTAACGAATGCTCAGGTTCCGGCCGGTCCGATCAACTATGACGACTATCGTACTGTAATGCCTATTCCGGTTTCCGAGATCAATGTATCTAACGGTAAGCTGAAACAAAACGAAGGCTACTAATACACTGAAACCATTTTAATAACGAGCCCGTTTAACTTTAAGCAGTTAAACGGGCTCGCTTTTTATTTTCCATTTCCGAATTTACACATGAGTGTAATCTTATCCGTTCCTCCCCACAATACAGACTTCTACTTGCAGATACCGCTCAGCCCTTCTCTCACAATATCCGCCAATATCGGCTTCGCTCCACTCACAAAGCATTCCACTGCAATCACCATCAGAATCAATCCCATCAAACGCATCATCACATTATTTCCGGTCTCTCCCAGTACTTTCACCAGTCGGGTGGAAGCACGGAGAATAAAGAACGTCAGCAGATAAATCAAAGCGATTGTTCCGATCAATATACCTTTCATGGCGTAAGTATGAGAGTCCTGCATCAAAACGATGGCGTTAGCGATAGCCCCGGGACCACACAACATCGGAATTCCAAGAGGAGTAATGGAGATGTCATCGGCATAGGTTTTAATCTCTTCGTCTTTAAGTTTCATCGGAGTATACCGTGCCTGAAGCATATCAAAACCAATCTTAAAGATAATTACTCCACCGGCAATACGGAAACCATTGGTAGAGATACCAAAGAATTTGAAAAGGAACTGCCCGGCAAAGACAAACACCATCAACGTTATAAACGACACGATGGTGGCACGGCGCACAATAGTCTGCCGCTCCTTATCTGTCATTCCGTGTGTCATGGTCAGAAAGACCGGCATTGTCCCCAAAGGATTGGTCAGCGTAAAGAACGAAGTAAAACAAAGTAAGGCAAATGGCAGAAGCGTACTATCCATGATGTTATCGTATTTTATACATTTATTAAATGCAACAAAAATACGACTTAATCCATAAAACCTATAATAAATTCATTAATTCTTTCAGAGAATGAATATGATAGGTAGGCTGAAAAGGAAAGACGGTTCGTTCCGTCACATTATAGAAAGCCTGATGCATCCCTACCCCATGCGCTCCAGTCATATCAGCTTCCCAACTGTCACCGATCATTAACGATTCGCGTAACTCGGACTGGGTGGCAGATAAAGCAAAATGAAAGATTTCGGGCCAAGGCTTCAATACGCCGAGGTCCTCCGAAAGAATGATCTTCTTAAAATAACGATCTACTCCTGCCGAACGCATCTTACGCGACTGCAGCTCCCGGAAACCATTGGAAAGGATATACAGATTATATTGGGGAGCAAGATACTCCAACACTTCTTTGGCATGGGGCATCAGGCCGCTTTTGGTAGGAATAATGGCAAAGAAATCTTCCGAGAAACGTTCAGCCAAAGCCTCATCCTCCACTCCTACTGCCTGTAAGGGATAAAAGAAACGCTGGCAGTTCAGTTCCTCCTTCGTCACCTTTCCCTCGCCATATTCAAGCCAGAGTTCGGTATTGCGTCGTTGATACAGTGTGTAATAATGATCGAACGAGTCAAAATAGCGGTCAAATGAATATTTCTGATATACTTCTTCAAAGGTGTCGCGTGCATTTCGTGAGAAAGCCCAGATGGTGTCATCCAGGTCAAAAAAGAGATTTTTATATTTCATTGGCTCCGTGATATATATAATATGAGAAATAAAAAAGCCAATGTGCTAATTTCTTGAATTCAGGAATCAGCACATTGGCAATTCTAACCAGGTATGTCTACCTTATTTTACCTGAATAACCAAGTATCTGGATACGCTCCAGAATTCGGCAGGATTAGTAATTTTCAAAGTCAGCTGACCTTTGTCATCTTTCACCAGTTCATAAGAACCTGTCGGATGAGTAGTCAACAACTCAGCACGTTTGGAGTACAACTTGATTTCTTTTGTTGTACGGATATCGATCTGAGTAAAATAATCCTTGTTGAAATCAGCGCTCTTCAGCACGTCACCGCTCTGAAGAATCTTCTGGGCTTTCAACTCTGATTTTGTTCCGAATACGAACCATGCGGCATTCAGACTCTTATCCTGTTCGGCAACGGTTTTAGCTTTCGCTTCGTTCTCGGCAGCCAAAGATTCTTTGGCAGCAGACAGGTCGCTGACAGCTGCATCCAGTTCCTGGATACGAATGTTCTTAGATGCCAGTTCAGTCTGAAGTTCTTCGATACGTTGTTGTTTAACTTTCAATTCAGCAGTCAGAGCTTCTACAGCTTTCTTCATCTGAGTAGAGTTGTACTTGCTGTTTTTCAGCTGAGCTTCCAGTTTTGCAATCTGAGCTTTGTTTTCTTCCATTTGCTTGGAGATGAATTCAATGTCAGAAGCAATCTGTTGCTTGGCACTGGCTGAATTTTCGGTAATAGTACCACGCTGCAAGTCCACACGGCTTTCGGCAGCATTGATCTTACGGAATCCTTCCTGCACTTCATTGAAAGTTCCCATCATATCATCCAATTCAGCGTTACGCTGTGTCAATTCCATTAAAAGAGAGTCATTTTCAGCCTTAAGGTCTTTGCTTCCACCTTTAAAGTCACACGAAGCCAACATGGCTGCGCACATAAATAAAACTGCTAACTTTTTCATACGTTTACGTTTTACGTTTTTAAATGAAGTTATTTTAATCGTCTATTCCTGCTAATACTATCACAATCTCGCCCCGGGGCTCGGTAGCGGTAAAGTGTTCTATCAATTCCGCCAAACTTCCCCGAACGGTTTCTTCGTGAAGTTTGGAAATTTCGCGAGACACGGTTGCCTGACGTTCAGTGCCGAAATATTCGGCAAACTGTGTCAACGTTTTCAACAAGCGGTGAGGCGATTCATAAAACACCATAGTACGATGTTCTTCTGCCAATGCCTTCAGTCGTGTCTGTCGTCCTTTCTTCTGAGGGAGGAACCCTTCGAAGCAGAACTTTTCATTCGGCAGTCCCGATGCTACCAATGCCGGAACAAAAGCTGTCGCTCCCGGCAAACATTGCACTTCGATACCGTTGCGCACACATTCGCGGACTACCAAAAATCCCGGATCAGAAATCCCGGGTGTTCCGGCATCCGAAATCAATGCCACGGTTTCACCTGCCTTTATTCTATTAACAACACTTTCCACCGTTTTATGTTCATTAAATTTGTGGTGAGATTGCATTGCATTCTTTATTTCAAAGTGTTTCAGCAAAATACCGGAAGTACGTGTATCCTCCGCCAAAATCAGATCGACCTCTTTCAGGACTTTGATAGCCCGAAAAGTCATGTCCTCCAGATTCCCTACCGGCGTAGGCACCACATATAGCTTTCCCATCTTGTTTTTGTTTTATGCTGATTGATTAAAAAATTTCTTTAGTAGTTCCAGAAAGTCGTTCACCGCCTCCTTTTCTTCATTCAATTCGACTTTCGAGGACAGAAATGCGACTGCAGTCTTGTAGGAACTCATTACTGATATCTGTTCGATAACCCGATTCATCAAATCAGTGTCGCCTCCGAACAGTTCACGAGAAAAACGGAAAGAATCATTCAAGCTGATAGCATGTCGCAAGCCAGCAGACAGTTTGAGACTTTCTCCCAACACAGCCGATTTAGGTTCTTCCTCTTTCACAACAGTTTCAACGACAGGTTCCGCAACAATTGCCGGTTCCTCTTTTTTCCCTTCTTCTTCTTCTTCTTCTGCTGCTGCTGCTGCTTCTGCTGCTGCTTCTGCTGTCTCTGCAGCTGCCGCTATTACGACAGGTTTCTCTTCCGCAACAATGGCTTCTCCTTCCTCATCTTCTTTCACAACAACCGATTCGAGAGATTGTATAATCACGGGGGAATCCTCTTCAGACCCGGCAACTTCATCCTCCTCTTCCGCTGTCTCTTCCACAGCTGACGGAGAAATTACCTGAACAGCATCCACCTCCTGCTGCAGTTCTTCCAAACGCCCCTGCATCCGTGTAATGCTCCGCTTCAACAGTTCAGACAAAGTCGGAGTCGGCTCCTTGGTAAATGAATCCATGAGATACTTCAACTCATGAACATCCAACTCAATATCTGTTAATAGCTTCTGTTTCATGTCAGTCCATTGTTTATACGGTGCGAATGTAGGAATAATTTATGCAATAACTTAAAATAATGGATAATTTAACAGTTCTTGTACATCGAATTGTTTACCTTTGTCCACTCATTTATTTAATCAAGAAAGCACAAAAATCACATGGTATTATTTTCAGAAGACCACATACAAGAGACCAGAAGAAGAGGTAGAATAGAGGTAATCTGCGGTTCAATGTTCTCCGGAAAGACGGAGGAATTGATTCGTAGGATGAAGAGAGCCAAGTTCGCACGCCAGCGTGTAGAGATATTCAAACCGGCCATCGACACCCGTTATTCGGAAGAAGACGTGGTATCACACGACAGTCATTCCATCGCGTCCACCCCTATCGATTCATCGGCTAGTATCCTGTTGTTTACTTCTGAAATAGATGTAGTCGGCATCGACGAAGCACAGTTCTTTGATGACGGACTGATTGACGTATGCAGACAGCTTGCCAATAACGGCATCCGTGTCATCATCGCCGGACTGGATATGGACTTCAAAGGGAATCCCTTCGGACCGATGCCTCAATTATGTGCCATTGCCGACGAGGTCTCCAAGGTTCATGCTATCTGCGTGAAGTGCGGTGATCTGGCATCTTTCTCTCATCGTACCGTCAAGAATGACAAGCAGGTACTTCTAGGAGAGACAGCCGAATACGAGCCGCTTTGCAGGGAGTGCTACCTCCGTGCACGGGGAGAGGACGGACAGAAGATATAAACTCTATTTAAAACATATATGGAAAGAAAGAAGATAACATTCGACAGTTTTATACGTGGTTCCATCGGATGTGTACTGGTGGCAGGGATATTAATGCTTGTGGAACGGCTCAGCGGAGTGTTATTACCTTTCTTTATAGCCTGGTTGATCGCCTACATGGTTTATCCGTTAGTCAAGTTTTTCCAGTATAAGCTACGGTTAAAGAGCCGTATTGTTTCTATCTTCTGCGCCTTGTTTCTGATCACTCTTGTCGGAGTATCCTTATTTTATCTGTTGGTACCTCCCATGATTTCGGAGATAGGCAGAATGAATGACTTACTGGTGACCTACCTCACCAATGGAGCCGGGAATAATGTGCCCAAGAATCTTTCTGAATTCATCCATGAGAATATTGATCTTCAGGCGCTCAACCGTATATTAAGCGAAGAGAATATTCTTGCAGCCATCAAAGATACGGTGCCCAGAGTATGGTCTCTGCTTGCGGAGTCGCTCAATATCCTGTTCAGCATTCTCGCTTCCTTTATCATATTATTATATGTAATCTTTATATTGCTGGATTATGAAGTCATAGCCGAAGGATGGCTGCATCTGCTGCCCAACAAGTATCGTACCTTCGCATCCAACCTCGTACATGATGTACAGGACGGCATGAACCGATATTTCCGTGGTCAGGCACTGGTTGCCTTTTGTGTGGGTATTCTGTTCAGTATAGGCTTCCTTATTATCGATTTTCCGATGGCTATCGCTCTGGGGCTTTTCATTGGAGCGCTTAATATGGTTCCTTACCTGCAAATCATCGGTTTCCTCCCTACGGTCCTATTGGCGATCCTTAAAGCTGCCGATACGGGAGAGAATTTCTGGATTATTATAGCATGCGCACTGGCAGTCTTCGCCATCGTCCAAATTATACAGGATACTTTCCTCGTCCCCAAAATCATGGGAAAGATTACGGGACTGAATCCCGCCATCATCCTTTTATCCCTTTCTATCTGGGGTTCATTAATGGGAATGCTGGGTATGATCATTGCCTTGCCTTTGACCACTTTGATGCTTTCATACTATCAACGCTTTATTATCAACAAAGAAAGAATAAAATATGATGAAGTAGAAACTACTGATAATCAAGAAACAAGCGATAAAGAGGAAAAATAATTGGAACTTTTTTCTACGAAACACTTGCAGATTAAATAAAAGTAACTACCTTTGCACCCGCAATCAGGAAATAACTGATTCGCAAATAAGGATTGATTCAGTAGCTCAGCAGGTAGAGCACAACACTTTTAATGTTGGGGTCCTGGGTTCGAGCCCCAGCTGGATCACTGAAAATCAAAAGAGTAATTTAAGAAAATCCCTGATAATCAAACATTATCAGGGATTTCTTTTTTCTGACAGATAGCAAGAAACATCTGTTTCAAGGGGTCAATGTAAAAAGCTGAGGGGTAAATTTATAAATTGTTATCTTTGTCTCCAAATTCATAGCTTATGGAGTTAAACGGTTATCGCCTTCTTCTTCCTGAAGGC
>OAUF01001167.1_pt1 | contig 10596 bp, 10 predicted proteins | sample 1495111 | NCBI WGS metagenome assembly OAUF01 (sample SAMEA2580002, study PRJEB22360) | human gut metagenome | reverse complement strand
CGTTTTGCGGATTGATGGAGACCAGGGCGGAGTTGACGTCCGGCACTTGCGCCAGCCACCAGGCATCTCCCACCTGGCGTACCCAGATTTGCTGGCCAGTCTGTACTACGTCGGTCACTTTACGCGGCGTCGGGCCTTGTTGAGTATCCGAGCGGTAAGGACGTGCCCAGCGCATACCATCCATCCGTAATGACACTGATGTACCATCCGCCAGCGCGGCAATGGCTTCCTGTGGATTGGCGCTGGTAACAACCGCCGGCAGCAGGGGGCCATAAGTCGGCAGCGCTTTCAGCGTATCGGTAATTTTCTTGCTGTCCCAACTGCTTTCGCCCACTTTCCACAGCACGTTCGACGGGCCGCGGTAGCCGTGGCGCATGTCGTAATCCATCACGTTGTTACGTACTGCCTGCTGAGCTGCCTGCTGTACTTTGCGCGTAATGGTGGTGGTGATGCGATACCCGTCTTCATAGGCTTTCTCGCCATAACGGTTATACATCTCCTGGCGCACCATTTCAGACAGATACGGTGCAGAGAAAGCGATTTCCGGCGCGTGGTAGTTAGCGTCAATGGCCTCGCCGCGCGCCTGATCGTACTGGGCTTGCGTGATGTAGTTTTCGCTCAACATACGCGACAGTACAACGTTACGTCGCGCGGTTGCACGGTCCATCGAATAGAGCGGGTTGAAGGTTGACGGCGCTTTTGGCAGACCGGCAATCACCGCAATTTCACTTAAGCTGAGTTGATCCACCGTCTTACCGAAATAGACCTGCGCGGCAGCACCCACGCCATAGGCGCGATACCCCAGATAGATCTTGTTTAGATACAGTTCGAGGATCTCATCTTTACTCAGCAGTTGTTCAATGCGGATCGCCAGGAACACTTCTTTGATCTTACGCATCAGCGTACGTTCCGGGCTCAGGAAGAAGTTTCTCGCCAACTGTTGGGTAATGGTACTCGCCCCTTGCGACGCGTGACCAGAGAACAATGCGACGCTGGCCGCACGGAAGATCCCCACCGGGTCTACCCCATGGTGCTCATAAAAGCGGCTGTCTTCTGTGGCGATAAAGGCTTTAACCATTACCGGCGGCATCTGATCCAGCGTGACCGGGATTCGACGTTTCTCGCCATATTGCGCGATTAGCTCGCCGTCAGCGCTGTAAACCTGCATCGGGATCTGTAAACGCACATCTTTGAGCGTCGCGACGTCAGGCAATTGCGGCTCAATATAGCGATAGAGGCCATAAATCGAGCCTGCTCCCAGCAGGATGCAACATACTGCAAGGATTAATAAATACTTTACGAACTTCACTGGAGATTTCCCATTTAGTGGCATTTGGGCAGTTTATAAACAAACGCGCGGTAGTATAAAGGCAAGCCAGACGCATTGATATACCCGTTAAAGCGACGGGTGATAAGGAGATCATTAGCAATGGCTTTCAATATCTGGAAAATTGGTCTGCATATTCAGCAACATGAAGCGCTGGCTGTCGCTATCGTTCGCGAAGCATCAGGTTGGTATCTGCAACGCTGGTGGCGTATACCGCTGACGCCTCAGGTTATCGTCGATGGCCACATTCGCGAGCCTGAACAGCTGGTCACCGCGCTACTGCCGTGGAGCCGGGAGCTCCCTCGCCGACACCATATTCATCTCTCTTTTCCCGCCAACAGGACGTTACAAAAAAAGTTTCCTCGTCCGACAATGACGTTACGCGAGCCAGAGCAAACCGCATGGTTGTCCGGTTCGATGGCGCGTGAACTCGATATGGCGCCGGATGCGCTGCATTTTGATTATAGCGAAGACACGTTGAGCCCGGCATTTAACGTCACTGCTGCGCAAAGCAAAGAGATTTCAGCGCTTCTGACGCTTATCCAAACCCTGAAGGTGCAGGTTACGGCGATTACACCGGATGCCAGCGCGTTACAGCGATTTATTCCCTTCTTGCCAGAGCATCAGCAGTGTCTGGTATGGCGTGATGACGCCCAGTGGTTATGGGCGACCCGTTCGGCATGGGGACGTAAATCAACGGGCGATATTGGCAGTATCGATGAGCTTGCCACGACATTATCTCTGCGCACGGCAGCCATTGCGCAATGCTCCCCTGGCGGCTTCGATCCTTTGAGCGCCGTGTCTGTACGCCAGCCGCCCATTCCAACGCAAAGTCATCACTTCGCCATTGCGCTGGGACTCGCTATGGGAGGCGCGTACCGATGATAGCGACCATTAATCTTCTGCCCTGGCGTCAGACTCGGCGTTACGCTTGCCTGCGCTTCTGGGGCATCTTATTTAGCGCTACGCTACTGCTTAGTATTGGCGTGTTGTTGCGCTATTACAGCGTGTTGAGTGTAGAAAATCGGGCTGAATTGTTGCTGGCAGATGCCGAAAAGACGCGTGTCGAGGCCTTAATGGCGCTAAAGCCGCGTATGCAGCAGCGCCAGCAACGATGGCAACAGGTGCAGGCACGGAACAAACAGCGTGAGCAGACCCGAAGCTGGCAGTCGGTTTTGCAAGAGCTGGCGGAATTACTGCCTGAGCAGGCGTGGTTAACAAAAATGGCATGGCAGCAGGACACGCTGGAACTGACGGGAAACACGCTGAACTTTGCCGCGCTGAAGACTCTGGAAGCGCAATTACGCCAGCAGCCATTATTTCAGTTGAGCAGCCCCGGTGAAACGCAGCAGGATGCGCAGGGACGCTGGCAATTCCACTATCGACTGACACGGAGCGGCGCGCATGATAACGCTCTGTGATGTCTGGTTAGCGCAGTCGCCGCGCTTTCGACTCATCTGCTGGTGCGGCTGGATGTTGGGGCTACTCATACTGGTGACGTTATGTCTTTATCCCGTAGCGCGGGAGCGGACGATGCAACGCGAGACGCTGGTCCAGCAACGTGCAGCTATTCAGATGCAATGGCGAGATGTCTATCTGCTGGCGGCATCACCAGCAGAGCCGGAAGAGAAACTGACCCTGTTCTCTCCACTACTGTTTCAGACTTCACTTACTCGTCTTATCCACTGGCAACCCTCCGCGCAAGGCGGAGAGATGGCGCTGATATCGGCCTGGGATGCTATCCCGCAGACGTTTGTCCAGTTGGCGGATCAGGGGATGAACGTCAGCCGATTTTCGCTTAGCGCAGAAGACACGGAGCTGCTGCTAACGCTACAGCTGGAGCGTCTGAATGACGGTTGAACGCTGGCTGTTGATATGCGTAAGCGTACTGATGCTCACCGGTATGCGTAATCCCTTCCTGCCGCCGGAGAACCGTTGCCAAATTGCTGAGCTGTCGACATGGCGTTTTCAGGGCATGGTGAGCCAGGGCACGCGACCCATTGGCATCGTTCAGGATAGCCAGAAAAAATGGCGGCGGGTTAAGCCAAATGACGTCCTGAAAAACGGTTGGACGATTACGCAGATAACGGCCCAGAACATAACCCTCGACACAGAAAGAAACTGCGAACCGCCGCGGTGGCAGTGGCAACGACAAGGAGCGGTAAATGAAGCGATGGATAGCGTGGATAGTAATAGCGCTGGTGGTCGGGATAACGAGCGCACTGGCGACGAAACCGCAAAACGTGACGCTGGTGGTCGATGATGTGCCGGTTACGCAAGTATTGCAGGCGCTGGCTGAACAGGAACAGAAAAACCTGGTGGTTTCGCCAGATGTCAGCGGTGTGCTGTCGCTGCATTTGACGGATGTCCCCTGGAAGCAGGCATTGCAGACGGTGGTAAAAAGTGCCGGGCTGGTATTACGCCAGGAGGGAAACATCCTGCATGTACATTCTGTTCAATGGCAGAGTGAAAATGCGGCCCGCCAGGACAATGAACAGGCGCGGATTCAGGCCAGTATGCCGCTGGAGCAGCGCAGCATTATTTTGCACTATGCCGATGCTGCCGAGCTGGCAAAAGCAGGAGAAAAGCTGCTCAGTGCCAAGGGAAGCATGACGGTGGATAAACGGACCAACCGCTTACTGCTGCGTGATAATAACGTTGCGCTTAACACCCTGGAAAAGTGGGTATCGCAAATGGATTTGCCGGTGGCCCAGGTCGAACTGGCGGCGCATATCGTCACCATAAATGAAAAAAGTTTGCGCGAGCTGGGGGTGAAGTGGTCGCTGGCTGACGCACAACAATCGGGGGCGGTTGGGAATGTCACGACGCTCGCCAGCGACCTTTCTGTAGCCACCGCCACATCCCGTGTGGGATTTAATATTGGCCGCATTAACGGGCGTTTACTGGAACTGGAGTTGTCTGCGCTGGAGCAAAAACAGCAGTTGGATATCATCGCCAGCCCACGATTCCTGGCATCTCCCCTGCAACCTGCCAGTATTAAGCAGGGCAGTGAGATCCCTTATCAGGTCTCCAGCGGTGAAAGCGGTGCGACATCCGTCGAGTTCAAGGAAGCGGTACTGGGGATGGAGGTAACACCAACGGTGTTGCAGAAAGGGAGAATCAGGCTGAAACTGCATATCAGCCAGAATGTTCCCGGACAGGTTCTACAGCAGGCAGATGGCGAAGTGCTGGCTATCGACAAGCAGGAGATTGAAACGCAGGTCGAGGTAAAAAGCGGCGAGACGATTGCGCTTGGCGGGATTTTTTCACATAAGAATAAATCCGCAGCCGACAGCGTGCCGCTATTAGGCGACATTCCCTGGCTTGGCTCTCTTTTTCGCCATGATGGTAAAGAAGACGAACGGCGCGAATTAGTGGTCTTTATTACGCCCAGACTGGTTTCAACGGAATAACTTATGCATGAAAAGCCGTTGTTTTTGCACTGAACACGTTTCAGGGATTTGACGTGAGGGTGTATTTAGCATACAAGGAGTACCGATTTGAGCGTCGGTACTTTTCTTTACTTATGCGGCAGTGAATACGCTTTGCCTTTCCGGTGGTGTGCCATAGGCTTATTGGGTGTCATTTGACTGCGCGATACGTCGCCAGGTCTGATGTTTGCAGGGTAGCATGCCTGCCACGACCAGAAATGCGTTAGGTTTGGTGATTTATTCAGTTGCCAAACCCGCTTGAGTATTGAGATAATTTTCAGTCTGACTCTCGCAATATCTTATGAGGTTTCAGTTCATGTCCTGCTGCGCTGGGTGTCTGCGAAGCGGGTTTACCATTAACGAATAGTCTTAGTAGTACCGAAAAAATGGCAGAGAAACGCAATATCTTTCTGGTTGGGCCTATGGGTGCCGGAAAAAGCACTATTGGGCGCCAGTTAGCTCAACAACTCAATATGGAATTTTACGATTCTGATCAAGAGATTGAGAAACGAACCGGAGCTGATGTGGGCTGGGTCTTCGATGTAGAAGGTGAAGACGGCTTCCGTGATCGCGAAGAAAAAGTCATCAACGAGTTGACGGAAAAACAGGGTATTGTGCTGGCAACTGGCGGTGGCTCTGTAAAATCACGTGAAACACGTAACCGTCTTTCCGCGCGTGGCGTCGTGGTCTATCTTGAAACGACAATTGAAAAACAACTTGCACGTACTCAACGTGACAAGAAACGCCCGCTGCTGCAGGTAGAATCACCGCCTCGTGAAGTTCTGGAAGCGTTGGCTGACGAACGCAATCCTCTGTACGAAGAGATTGCTGACGTGACCATTCGCACCGACGATCAGAGCGCAAAAGTCGTAGCAAACCAGATTATTCATATGTTGGAAAGCAACTAATTCTGGCTGAATACACACTCGTCTGCGGGTACAAGTAACTAAGGTGGATGTCGCGTAATGGAGAGGATCACAGTCACTCTCGGGGAACGTAGTTACCCTATCACCATCGCGGCTGGTTTGTTCAATGAGCCAGCTTCATTCTTACCGCTGAAATCGGGCGATCAGGTTATGTTGGTGACCAACGAAACCCTGGCTTCCCTTTATCTCGATAAGGTTCGCGGCGTACTTGAACAGGCGGGTGTTAACGTTGATAGCGTTATCCTTCCCGATGGCGAGCAGTATAAAAGCCTGACGGTTCTGGATACGGTTTTCACCGCGTTACTGCAAAAACCGCATGGTCGTGATACCACGCTAGTTGCCCTTGGCGGCGGCGTGATTGGCGATCTGACCGGTTTTGCGGCAGCCAGCTATCAACGTGGTGTTCGTTTTATTCAAGTCCCGACAACTCTGTTGTCGCAGGTCGACTCCTCCGTTGGCGGCAAAACCGCCGTAAACCATCCCCTCGGTAAAAACATGATTGGCGCGTTTTACCAACCGGCCTCCGTGGTGGTGGATCTCGATTGTCTGAAAACGCTTCCTGCGCGTGAGCTGGCATCGGGGCTGGCGGAAGTGATCAAATACGGCATCATTCTTGACGGCGAATTTTTCAGCTGGCTGGAAGACAATCTGGATGCGTTACTGCGTCTGGATGGTCCGGCAATGGCGTACTGTATCCGTCGTTGTTGTGAGCTGAAAGCAGAAGTTGTCGCAGCAGACGAGCGTGAAATGGGCTTACGTGCTTTACTGAATCTGGGACACACGTTTGGCCATGCGATCGAAGCTGAAATGGGTTATGGCAATTGGTTACATGGTGAAGCAGTCGCAGCAGGTATGGTAATGGCTGCCCGTACGTCAGAACGTTTGGGTCAGTTCACCTCCGCTGATACGCAGCGCATCATTACGCTGTTACAGCGAGCTGGCTTACCGGTGAATGGGCCGCGTGAAATGTCCACCGAGGCTTATCTGCCGCACATGCTGCGAGATAAAAAAGTGTTAGCGGGAGAGATTCGTTTGGTGCTTCCGCGAGCGATAGGGAAGAGTGAAGTGCGCGGCGGAGTGTCGCACGAGGTGGTTCTTAACGCTATTGCTGATTGCCAGCAGGCGTAACAACAAGAAAGGTCAGGCTTACGTTGCGAAACGTAGGTCTTTTAGCTTCAGGTTATGTGCAAAGTCGTAAGCATTAACCTTTGAGTGGGGTGTTAAATGGATGAATTCAAACCAGAAGACGAGCTGAAACCCGATCCCAGCGATCGTCGTACTGGTCGTTCTCGTCAATCGTCTGAACGCGATAATGAGCCGCAAATCAATTTTGATGATGTTGATCTGGATGCTGACGATCGCCGTCCTGCACGTGCACGCAAAGAGCGTGAAGAAGAGCAGGACATTGAAGAAGAGTATGAATCTGATGACGATGCCGTGGATGAAGAGCGTGTAGAACGTCGTCCGCGCAAGCGTAAGAAAGCCGCCAGCAAGCCTGCCTCCCGCCAATATATGATGATGGGTGTGGGTGTTCTGGTACTGCTGCTGCTGATTATCGGCATTGGTTCTGCGCTGAAAGCCCCCTCATCTTCTTCCAATGAGCAGGCAGCATCTGGTGAGAAGAGCATCGATCTTTCTGGCAGCAATGCAACGGATCAGGCGAGCGCAACGGCTCCTGCAACGGGCACTGAGCAGACCGCTGGCAATACCCAGCAGGATGTTTCCCTGCCACCGATTTCCTCTACCCCGACTCAAGGTCAGGCACCTGCGGCAACCGAAGGCCAGCAGCGTGTTGAAGTGCAGGGCGATTTGAACAATGCTCTGACACAACCGCAGGGTCAGGAGCAGGTTAACAACGCCGTGGTTAACTCTACGCTGCCGACCGAACCTGCGACCGTTGCGCCGATGCGTAATGGTAATGCTGCGCGCCAGACGGCGAAAACGGAAACGACTGAGCGTCCTGCTGCTACGCGCCAGGAACGTAAACAGGCCGTTATTGAGCCGAAGAGTAAACCGCAAACTACGGTGAAAGCGACGCCGACAGAGCCGAAACCTGTTGCTCAGGCAAAACCAACCGTAACTGCTACCGCGCCGACCACCACAACTAAAGCACCTGTGGTAACCGCTACGCCGAAAGCGACCGCTGAGCCGAAAGCAACTGCGACGCCAACGCAGACCGCAACGCCTGCGCCAACGGCGACAGCAACAACGACAACGCCTGTTGCTGGCGGAGCGAAAAGCGCAGGTAATGTTGGAGCGTTAAAATCTGCGCCGCCCAGCCATTACACGCTGCAGCTCAGCAGTTCTTCTAACTACGACAACCTGAACGGTTGGGCGAAGAAAGAAAACCTGAAGAACTACGTGGTGTACCAGACGACGCGTAACGGTCAACCGTGGTATGTTCTGGTGACAGGCGTGTATGCGTCTAAAGAAGACGCGAAACGTGCAGTGTCTACGTTACCCGCTGATATTCAGGCGAAAAACCCGTGGGCAAAACCGCTGCATCAGGTTCAGGCCGATTTGAAGTAAGATAGGATATGTTCTGCAATGGTTTGATGTTTCGCCCAATTGCGGGACAAAGACTAAAGCGCAGGATGCTGTCGGAGCTTTCTCCACAGCCGGAGAAGGTGTAATTAGTTAGTCAGCATGAAAAAAAATCGCGCTTTTTTGAAATGGGCAGGGGGGAAATACCCCCTGCTTGATGATATCAAACGGCATTTACCTCAGGGTGAGTGCCTGATTGAACCTTTCGTGGGTGCCGGGTCGGTGTTTCTCAACACCGACTTTTCTCGTTATATTCTTGCCGATATCAACAGCGACCTTATCAGTCTCTATAACATCGTGAAGACGCGTACCGATGAGTATGTGCAGGCTTCGCGTGAGCTGTTTATGCCTGAAACCAATCAGGCTGAGGTGTACTATCGGTTCAGAGAAGAATTTAATGCCAGCGAGGATCCGTTCCGCAGAGCGGTACTGTTCTTGTATCTGAACCGCTTTGGTTACAACGGATTGTGCCGTTATAACCTGCGCGGCGAGTTTAACGTCCCGTTTGGGCGTTATAAAAAACCTTACTTCCCGGAAGCCGAGTTGTACCATTTTGCTGAGAAAGCGCAGAATGCGGAGTTCCATTGCCTCTCCTATGAAGAGTGCATGAACCGTGCGGATAGCAACTCTGTGGTCTATTGTGACCCGCCTTATGCACCGCTTTCGGCGACGGCAAATTTCACTGCGTATCACACCAACAGCTTTAGCCCGAAAGAGCAGGCGCATTTGGCCGAGATGGCAGAAAAGCTGGTCAGTAAGCAGATCCCGGTGTTAATTTCGAACCACGATACGCCCGATACCCGTGAATGGTACCGAGCGGCGAAACATTTTCAGGTCAAAGTGCGGCGCAGCATAAGCAGCAATGGCGGCACGCGTAAAAAGGTGAACGAACTGCTGGCACTGTATAAACCAGGAGTCGTAACGCCTGCGAAGAAATAAATCTCAAGGAGAAGCGGATGAAACAGTATTTGATCGCCCCCTCAATTCTGTCGGCTGATTTTGCCCGCCTGGGTGAGGACACCGCGAGAGCGCTGACTGCCGGTGCCGATGTCGTGCACTTCGACGTCATGGACAATCACTACGTACCGAACCTGACCATCGGACCGATGGTACTGAAATCGCTGCGTAAATATGGCATCACCGCCCCGATTGATGTTCACCTGATGGTGAAACCGGTCGATCGTATTGTCCCGGACTTCGCCGCCGCTGGCGCCAGCATCATTACTTTTCATCCGGAAGCCTCCGAGCATGTCGATCGCACTTTACAGCTGATCAAAGAGCATGGCTGTAAAGCGGGCCTGGTGTTCAACCCGGCAACACCGCTGAGCTATCTGGACTACGTCATGGATAAGCTCGATGTGATCCTGCTGATGTCCGTTAACCCAGGCTTTGGCGGACAGTCCTTCATCCCACAAACGCTGGATAAGCTGCGCGAAGTGCGTCGTCGTATTGATGAATCTGGCTACGATATCCGCCTCGAAGTGGACGGTGGCGTCAAAGTGAATAACATTGGTGAAATTGCCGCGGCAGGCGCAGATATGTTTGTTGCAGGCTCCGCCATTTTCGACCAACCAGACTACAAAAAAGTCATTGATGAAATGCGCAATGAACTGGCGAAGGTAAGTCATGGATAAGTTTCAGGATATTCGGGGCGCTGCATTTGACCTCGACGGCACGCTGGTCGACAGCGCGCCGGGATTAGCCGCAGCGGTGGACATGGCGCTGTATGCGCTGGAACTGCCGGTTGCCGGAGAAGAACGCGTTATCACCTGGATTGGTAACGGTGCAGATGTACTGATGGAGCGCGCGCTGGCGTGGTCCCGTCAGGAGCGCGCAACATTACGTAAAACGATGGGTAAACCGCCCGTTGATGATGATATTCCCGCCGAGGAGCAGGTACGTATTTTGCGTAAGCTGTTCGACAGATACTACGGCGATGTCGCAGAAGAGGGGACATTCCTGTTCCCTGATGTTGCCGACACGCTGGGCGCGCTGCATGCGAAAGGATTGCCGCTGGGTCTGGTGACCAACAAACCGACCCCGTTTGTCGCGCCATTGCTCGAAGCATTAGATATCGCCAAGTACTTTAGCGTGGTCATCGGTGGTGACGACGTGCAGAATAAAAAACCGCATCCGGATCCGCTGCTGCTTGTGGCAAGTAAGCTTGGCATCAAGCCTGAGCAAATGCTCTTCGTAGGGGATTCACGCAATGATATTCAGGCGGCAAAAGCTGCTGGCTGTCCGTCCGTTGGCCTGACCTATGGCTACAACTACGGCGAGTCGATCGCGCTGAGCCAGCCCGACGTTATTTACGACCGTATTAATGAACGACTGCCCGCTCACGGGCTTCCGCATAGCGAACATCAGA
>OAUF01001166.1_pt1 | contig 10629 bp, 8 predicted proteins | sample 1495111 | NCBI WGS metagenome assembly OAUF01 (sample SAMEA2580002, study PRJEB22360) | human gut metagenome | reverse complement strand
GCTGCGCGCCGCTCTCTTTTATTTTTGAGAAAAAATTTAATTCCCGACCTCAAGGCTGATCTGATTAAAGCGATTCAGAAGATCGTCCGTAGACAGGGCCTCTTTTGCCTCGTCCGCGGCGTCGATCACCGCCTGGCCCTGGTGCATCATCAGCAGCCGGTTGCCATACTGAATCGAATATTTCAGATTGTGGGTCACCATCAGCGTCGTCAGGCACTTTTCCGTCACCAGCTCCTGCGTCAGGCGCATCACATTTTCGGAGGAGCGTGGATCCAGCGCCGCCGTGTGCTCGTCGAGAATCAGCAGATCGATCGGCGTCATCGTCGAAATCAAGAGGGCCAGCGCCTGCCTTTGCCCGCCGGAAAGACTGCCCACCTGCACGCCGAGCTTATCCTCAAGCCCCAAATCCAGGCGCTGCAGCATGGTGCGGTATTCGTCGGTACGGCGGCGGCTCACGCCGCGGGAAAGCCCGTAAAACGAGCCCTTGTTGTCCGCAAGAGCCATGTTCTCTAAAATGGTCAGCTCCGGGCAGGTTCCCTTTGCGGGGTCCTGAAATACCCGGCCAATCGATTTGGAGCGCTGAAATTCCTTCCTCTTGCTGATATCCTCACCCTTCAGCAGAATGCTGCCGCTGTCGGGCACGATACTGCCGCAGATGAGGTTGAGCATGGTGGTTTTGCCGGAGCCGTTGCTGCCGACCACCGAAACAAACTGCCCGGGCAGGATTTCGAGATTAAAATCGGAAAACAGAACCACCTCGCTCACGGAATCGGGAGAAAAGGTTTTGCAGATATTCCGCAGACTGACCATACTGTCAGATTTGAGTTGGGTTAACGACATGCGGATGCTTCCTCCTTCCCGAGAACGCCTGATTCCCCACCAGCGCCAATGTGAACAGCAGCGCCATCAGCAGCTTGAGGTAATTCGTGGGCAGGCCGAGCTGCATCGCGATCACCAGGCAGGTTTTGTACAGGATTGCGCCGATCACCACCATGGCGGTGGGGCGGATGAATTTGATCTTGCCGAACAGGCTGGTGCCGATGATGACCGAGGCCAGCGCCATAACCACCATACCCGTACCGCCGTAGATATTGGCGGTCTCTGTCTGCTGTGCCAGAATAGAACCGGCCAGAGCCGTGCAGCCGTTGCCGATCGCAAGCCCGGCGATCTTCATTCGTCCCGGGTCCTTGCCGAGCGAGATCACATACTGCGGGTTATTGCCCGAAGCGCGCAGCAGCAGGCCGGACTTCGTCTTTAAATACAGGTCGAGCAGCACCTTGACTATGACCACCACCAGCAGCACGATGAGCACCACGCGATAATCCTGCATGCCGGGCGGCATCAGGTGAACAATGGGTCCGGAGGTAAAGATGGTCGGCTTATTGTAGAAGGGGAGCACCGCGGAGCCCCTTGTCACCACAAGGTTCACGCTCCACAGGCCCGTCATCACCAGAATACCGGAAAGCAGGTCGGTAATGTGCAGCTTTACATGCAGCAGACCGGTGACGCAGCCGGCAGCCGCGCCGGCCAAAAAGGCCGCAAGGCACGCGGCCCAGGGATTCACGCCAACGGCGATCAAGGCCCCAGTGACACACGCGCCCAGCGGGAACGTGCCGTCTACCGACAAATCCGGGAACCCCAGAATCCGATAGGTAATGTACACGCCCATCGCCATAATTCCGTAAATCAGGCCCTCCTCCATGACGTTGAAGAACAGGCCAAAAAAAACATCCATTCGCTGTTACCCGCTTTCCGTACAAATCAAGTTTGAACACACGGCGGTTTCTCCGCCGCGTATTCGGCGGGCAGAGAAACCGCAAATCAGATTCTGAATCCGGCGCCGTAAAACCGTGCGGCCGTTTGCGCTATTATTTGCTCGACGCCGGGGAATTTTCCGTAACCGCCTGCGCATTTTCGTACTCCTTCGGCAGAGTCATGCCGAAGATGTTCAGAACATCGGCGTTATAGACGGGAGCAAAATCCTTTACAATGTAAACGGGGGTTTCTCCAGCTTTCTTTTCGCCCTTCAGAATCGAAGCCGCCATTTTGCCGGTTTCTTTGCCGAGCGCGACATAGTCGATTCCCTGAGAGGCCAGGCAGCCGTTTTTCACCTGCTCAATCTCGGAGCCGAATACCGGGATGTTGCCCTTATTTGCGGCCTGCAGAACCACCTGCAGATTGTTGACGACGTTGTTGTCCGTAAAGTTATTGATGCAGTCGACGCCCTTGCTGACGAGCGACGCGGCGGCGGAAGCAACCTCCGACGCGTTGACGACGCCGGATTCCACAACTTCAAAATGATATTTGCTCGCAACCTCTTTCAAAGTGGCCAGCTGGCTGACGGAGTTCGGCTCGCTGGTTGTGTAGAGCACGCCGATTTTCTTCGCGTCCGGCAGGAAGGCACGGATCATCTTCACCTGCTCCTCCAGCGGGAGAACGTCGGAGCTGCCGGTGATGTTGTTTTCGGGTTTTTCGAGGCTCTTCACCAGCCCGGCCGCCACGGGATCGGAAACCGCGGTGAACACCACGGGGATATCGGTATCCTTGGCCGCGCTGTAAGCGGACATCGCGGACGGGGTCGCAATGCCAACCAGCATATCGTATTTGGAGGAAACCATATTCTTCGCAATCAAATCGCTGTTGGAGGCATCGCCCTGCGCATTCTGGTAATCGATGGTCAGGTTTTTGCCCTCTTCATATCCGGCTTCCTTCAGGCCCTCCACAAGGCCAGTGTAGCAGTTATCGAGCGACGGATGCGGCGCGTATTGAATCACGCCGATCTTCAGTGCTTTTCCTCCGTCGGACGCGGCGGAAGAAGCGGAGGAGCCATTGGAGCATCCGGCAAATCCTGCGGCCATAACAGCGGCCAGGGAAACTGCGGCAATTTTCGTAATCAGCTTTTTCATAGGAATACCAAACCTTTCTCTTTGCATTATTTCAATATCGTTTGGGAAGATGTTTTGATCGGTTTTGCGCTTCCACCAGCCATCCGGCATACGCCCCACCTCCTGTTTGGCAATAAAAAAAGCCCTTGCCCCCGATCGCTCAGGGACAAGAGCATCTACTCCTGCGGTACCACCCAAATTGACGCCTCAGCGCCCTCTTTTCTCACATACCCGTTCGATATGCGCTCCACTGATAACGGGCAGAGCCCCCGTCGCAGACTACTTGGCACCATGGCCGTTCGCCCCGCCCTCATAAGTCCATTCCCCGCGCGATCTCTTGCCGCAATTCCACCGCATGCGGCTCTCTGGAAAGACATCCTGCCCGGCTACTACTCTTACTCACAGGTTTGTGTTATTGCCCCTATTATATGACGGCGCTTTGAATTTGTCAACACCGCAAATCCAAAATTCCATTTTTTCACCACCGCCGATTGCTTGCCACAACTTCTCCGCCCAATACGGCGATTCCCCACCCCACCTGCGTCCGGTAGAAAAAATGTCGATTTGAAACGCAATATGCTGCAAAAAGATCAGTTCCAGAATTTGACATTCGCTCAAAAAAACGGTAAAGTGATAGACAATGATTTCCGTTTTGGGATCATACTGCGCCATTTATTGCTTTGCTTTTACTAAATCAGGTGTATTTTAGAACATATCCATACAATATATAGAGAACGAATTGTGTAAATCTCTTAAAATTCCGTTAGGCGGTGCGCAGCGCTTGCCAAAACGTAAAATCTGCATTACAATAGGAACAGCAAAAAGTAGTTAAGCAACCTAACTAATTCAGTTCCGTGTCGGATCAAACACACAGGGCCGCCGAACCGGCCTGGCTCTGTTCATGAAATGCAACAGCCAAAACGGCCAAAAGATTGCGGAGGAAAAGGGACGATAGGATGAGAATCGGACTTGACGTCGGTTCCACGACCATCAAGTGCGTCGTGCTGGACGATGACAATCAAATTGTATATCAATCATATGAGCGGCATTTTTCACAGATCACGGAAAAAATGGCGGAGCTTCTGCACAAAATTCAGGCGGAGGTGTTAAACGGAGCGCCCGCTTATCTGTCGGTATCCGGCTCGGCGGGAATGGGAATTGCTCAAACCTGCGACCTGCCTTTTATTCAAGAGGTCTACGCGACCCGCGTGGCCATGGGCAAGCTGATCCCCGACGCGGATGTGATTATTGAGCTGGGCGGCGAGGACGCGAAAATTCTGTTTTTAACCGGCGGAACCGAGGTGCGCATGAACGGCTCGTGCGCCGGCGGAACCGGAGCGTTTATTGACCAGATGGCGACCCTTCTGCACCTTTCTCTGGAAGAGATGAACGAGCTGGCCGCGCAGCACGAGAAAATTTATACCATCGCTTCGCGCTGCGGCGTGTTCGCCAAGTCCGACGTTCAGCCTCTGCTCAATCAGGGTGCGCGCAAAAGCGATATTTCCGCCAGCATATTCGCCGCCGTGGCCAACCAGACCATTGCCGGGCTGGCGCAGGGCCGCCCGATTCGCGGCAAGGTGATTTACCTTGGCGGGCCGCTGACGTTTCTCTCTGAGCTGCGGCAGAGCTTTGACACCGCCTTGAAGGTGCAGGGCGTCTGCCCCGAAAATTCGTTGTACTACGTGGCGATGGGCGCTGCGTTCAGCAGTGAAAACGCCGTGGATTTGGGCACAGCGCTGACGAACATAGAAGCATACTGCGGAAAGAGCAATTTTCTGTCCATCCCCTCTCTGTTCCGCGACGAGCAGGAGTACCGGGAGTTTCAGGAGCGCCACCAGAGCTGCCGCGCAAAGCGCGGAGAGATCTCCCAATATAATGGAAAGGCGTACCTTGGCGTCGACGCCGGTTCCACCACGGTAAAAGCGGTGGTGCTCGGGGAGGACGGCGAGCTTCTCGACTCCATTTACCAGAGCAATTCCGGCAATCCGGTGCCGATCATCCGAGAATACCTGATGAATCTGTACCGCCAGTACCCCAATTTGACCATCTGCTCCTCCGCCGTGACCGGATACGGCGAAGAGCTGCTGAAAAACGCGTTCAACCTCGATTATGGCATTGTGGAAACGATGGCGCACTTTACCGCCGCCAAATACTTCATGCCGAACGTCGACTTCGTCATCGACATCGGCGGGCAGGACATGAAATGCTTTAAAATCCGAAACGGCGCGGTGGACAACATCTTCCTCAACGAGGCCTGCTCCTCCGGCTGCGGTTCGTTTTTGCAGACCTTTGCGAATACCCTTGGGTACGACATTGCGGATTTCGCCCAGAAGGGCCTGTTCGCGAAGCGCCCGGTAGACCTTGGCTCTCGCTGCACGGTGTTCATGAACTCCTCCGTCAAGCAGGCTCAGAAGGACGGCGCCACCACAGAGGATATCTCCGCGGGCCTTTCCGTCAGCGTCGTGAAAAACGCGATTTATAAAGTCATTCGTGCCGCTTCGGCCGAAGAGCTGGGCACAAACATAGTGGTGCAGGGCGGCACCTTCCTGAACGACGCGGTGCTGCGCGTGTTTGAAAAGGAGCTCGGCGTCAACGTCATCCGCCCCGACATTTCGGGCCTGATGGGCGCGTTCGGCGCGGCGCTGTACGCGAAGAGCCGGGCGAAGGGAACCAGCACCCTGCTCCCTTATGAGGAGCTGAGGGACTTTACCCACGAGGTAAAGGTGGCCACCTGCGGCCTGTGCAGCAACCACTGCCGCCTCACGATCAACAACTTTGGCGGCAACCGGCGCTTCATCGGCGGCAACCGGTGCGAAAAGCCGGTCACACGCCAGCAGGGCGGCCCGGCGCTCGATATGTACACCTACAAGCTCGATCTGCTGCAGAGCTACCGGCCGGTACCCGGCCCCCGCGGAAAAATTGGTATTCCGATGGGCCTGAATTTCTATGAGCTGCTGCCGTTCTGGCATTCGTTCTGGACGTCGCTTGGCTTTGAGGTGATCCCCTCTCCCCTTTCCACCCGCTCGCTTTATCTGAACGGGCAGCACACCATTCCGTCCGATACGGTTTGCTTCCCCGCAAAGCTGATGCACGGGCACATTGAAGCGCTGCTGCGGCAGGGGATCGACACCATCTTCTACCCCTGCATGTCTTACAATATCGACGAGGGGCTGGGCGACAACCATTACAACTGCCCGGTGGTTGCATATTATCCCGAGGTGCTTTCGGCCAACGTGGAGGAGCTCAAGCAGAAAACCTTTATCCACGACTATGTGGGCATTCACAGAAAGCGCGACTTCCCCATTAAAATGCACCAGATTCTGAACCAGTATTTCTCCGGCATCAGCCTGCATGAGGTTCAGAAGGCCGCAAAGGCCGCGTATGAGGAATACGACAAGTATTTCGCACAGGTGCACAAGGAGGGCGAGCGCATCATTGAGGAGGCGGAACGACTGCATAAGCCGATCATCGTGCTGAGCGGCCGCCCGTACCACCTTGACCCGGAAATCAACCACGGCATCAACAAGCTGATCACCAGCCTCGGCGCCGCCGTGATTTCGGAGGATGTGATCAGCAACCGCGTGGAAAAATTCCGCACCGGCGTGCTCAACCAGTGGACCTATCATTCCCGCTTGTACGCCGCCGCAAAGTACATCGGCACCCGGGCGGACATGAACCTGGTGCAGCTTGTCTCGTTTGGCTGCGGCGTAGACGCGATTACCACCGACGAGGTGCGCGAGATACTGGAAGCGGAAGGCAAAATCTATACACAGATCAAAATCGACGAAATTACGAATCTGGGAGCGGTGAAAATCAGACTGCGCAGCCTGTTTGCCGCGTTGGAACAGTGAGGTGAGCGTTCTTGGCAGAACTGAAAAGAGACAAAACCGGGCGTATTCTGTTTACCAAGGAAATGAAGCAGGAATACACCATCCTTTGCCCGCAGATGGCGGAAATCCATTTTTCGCTGATTATCAATGTTTTCCGCAACTGCGGCTACAACATGGTACTTTTAAAAAATGACGGCCCGAACGTGGTGCATGAGGGCCTGAAATATGTGCACAACGACACCTGCTACCCCGCCCTGCTCGTGATCGGCCAGTTTATGGACGCGCTGAAAAGCGGGAAATACGACCTGGACCGCACCGCGCTGATTATTACACAGACAGGCGGCGGCTGCCGTGCCTCCAACTACATTCACCTGCTGCGCAAGGCCCTGCGCAGAGCGGGCATGGAGAATATTCCGGTGATTTCCCTCAACCTTTCGGGCCTTGAGAGCAACCCGGGCTTTTCGCTTACCCTGCCCATGCTGCGCCGCCTGGTTGCGGGCCTTGTGTACGGCGACCTGCTCATGCTGCTCGACAATCAGGTAAAGCCCTACGAGCTGAAAAAGGGCGAGAGCGCCGCGCTGGTTCAGAAATGGATTGCGGAGCTTACCTCCCAGTTCAGCCGCAATGAAGGCTATTCCCTGAAGCAGCAGAAGGGCAACCTGGAAAAAATCGCCGCGGAATTTGCGGCGATCCCCGTTCACCGCGTGCCAAAGATACGTGTGGGAATCGTGGGCGAAATCTTTGTCAAATACTCCTCCCTCGGCAACAACCAGCTCGAGCAGTTTCTGGCCGAGCAGGACTGCGAGGTGAACGTGCCGGGCCTGTTGAACTTTATGCTGTTCAAGGTGGATAACCGCATGGAGGACATTAAGCTGTACGGCGGCAGCTCGGTGAAATTCCGCGTGGTGAAGGCCATGATGGATTACCTGATGAAAATGCAGGAGCTTTTGATCGCCGCCGTAAAAACACAGCCGTGCTTTGAAGCCCCGCTGAATTACCCCCACACGAAAGCGCTGGTCAAAGACGTGATCGGCTACGGCAACAAGATGGGCGAAGGTTGGCTCCTGACCGCCGAAATGCTCGAGCTGGTGGAATGCGGCTTTGAAAATATCGTCTGCACACAGCCGTTCGGCTGCCTGCCGAATCACATCTGCGGCAAGGGCATGATCCGCCGGATCAAGGAGATCGACGACCGCGCCAACATCGTGCCGATCGATTACGACCCAAGCGCCACGCGCGTCAATCAGGAAAACCGCATCAAGCTGATGCTGGCGGTAGCCCGGGAATCGCTGAAGCAGCGCACAGAAAAGCAGGCTACAACCGCATAGCACTGATAAAATATCCAAAAAAATCAACTTTGTCCCCCGGTTTCCCTACCGGCACAAAGTTGATTTTTTTGACAAATTCTGATAAAATTCTGATAAGATAATAATTATTATTTCTCTGCAGCCCGAGTGAACCATCGTTCTTCTCCGCACCTTTCGGGGAGAGAGACAAACACAGCTCGTTGCTTTCATGGGAAAGCGGGAGAACATTCTTTTGGAGTGGTAACATTATGGACAAACAGGAGGAACAGCATGTGAAAAAGTTCATCCAGGAATTTAAGGAATTCGCGATGCGCGGCAACGTGGTCGATCTCGCCGTCGGCGTGATCATCGGCGGCGCGTTCGGGAAGATCACCACCTCTTTGGTACAGAACATCATCACTCCCGTGCTTTCGGCAATCACGGGAAAAATCAATCTGGGCGACCTGGCTTTAAAAATTCCCGATGCGTTCGGCGGCGCCGACATTGTCATCGCCTACGGCGCGTTTCTGCAAAACGTATTGGATTTCGTCATCACTGCGTTTGTCATCTTCCTGATGATCAAGCTGATGAACAAGCTGCGCCAAAAGAAGGAGGAGCCGCCCGCCGAGCCCGTGGCCCCCGCGCCGAGCAGAGAAGAGGAGCTTCTGACTGAAATCAGGGATCTGCTCAGAGAAACTAACGGCAAATAATCAATCGCACAGCTTCCTCCATTCCTTTTGGCGTGGGAGAAAGCGGAGAAGGATTCCGTGATACTTACAAAGCTCAAAACGAAGACCGTTTTGAAGCCCATGGGGAACCGCCGGCGATGTCGGCGGTTCCCCGTTGTTTATCGACGATCGGCACCGGAACGGCACGCTGCGGGAACCGCAGCTGGGAAACCGGACGGTTTTCCAGCGAATGGACGGTGCGAAACAAAAAGCTTTGCATAGAAACGGGACGCATCCGCAGTGGATGCGTCCCGTTTCTATCTAATAAATCGCCGCCGGGAAAGCCGCTTACCTCTCCCATTTCTTTGCAAGCGCCAGTATCTGATCCGCAAAACGGGCCAGATCCTTGTTGGTGCCGCCCTCGTTGCGCAGAATGATCTGTTTCTCCGCCGCCAGCAGACGCTGAAAAGTGGAAGCCAGCTTGCGGGCTTTGGCCTTCTGGGGCTGCTCGCTGCGCTGCAGAGAGACATCGACGCCGAAATCCAGCTCCCTGTCGGCCAGCAGGTCGTACCTGGCTTCAAAGTTCGGCACATAAACGCCGTAGCCCAGGCCGCTCAGCTCCTCTGAGAAAGCCAGGCAGGGTTCGCGCTCGCCGTGCACAACGAACACGCGCTGCGGCTTTGGCCGAAACGCCCGCAGCCATTCGAGCAGGCCGTCGTGGTCGGCGTGGCCGCTAAGTGCGCGAAAGTTGTAAATCTGTGCCTGAACGGTGATTTCTTCGCCGAACAGCTTAACCTCCTTGATGCCGTCGACCAGCAAACGCCCCAGCGTACCGTTTGCCTGATAGCCGACGAACAGCACCGCGCATTCCGGCCGCCAGAGGTTGTGCTTTAAATGGTGCCGAATCCGCCCCGCTTCGCACATGCCGCTGGAGGAGATGATCACCTTGGGGGTCGTGTCGAAATTCAGCGCGCGGGAATCCTCTGCGCTCTGGCTGATATTCAGGTTGGAAAACGAGATCGGCTTGAAGCCGGAACGCAGAATCTCAAGCGTTTCCTCATCCGCGTAGCCCGTCAGGTCGCCGCTGAAAATGCGGGTGGCCTCCGCCGCGAGGGGGCTGTCCACATACACCGGAAAATCCGGGAAGCTCTTGACCAGGTGGCGTTCCTTGATCTCGCGTATAAAATACAGAACCTCCTGCGTGCGCCCCACCGCAAAGGCCGGGATGATCACATTGCCGCCGTTTGCCAGCGTTTTGTCGATCAGCTCCGCAAGCTGAGGGGTGTAATCATCCACATGCTCATGCTGCTTGAGGCCGTAGGTAGACTCCATCACGGCAAAGTCCGCCTCCGATACATATTGCGGATTGCGGATCAGCGGCTGATTTTTATTGCCAATATCCCCGGAAAAGACCACCTTTTTCGTCACATCCCCCTCCGTCAGCCACGCCTCTGTGAACGCGGAGCCGAGCAGATGGCCGGCGTCGGAAAAACGAACCCGAATGCCGGGCGCGGGCTCAAAAATCTCGCCGTACTCATGCGGCTCTAAAAAGGACAGGGTCTTTTCCACATCGTCAAGCGTGTAGAGAGGCTCCACCAGTTCGTGGCCGGCCCGGCGCCCCTTGCGGTTTTCGTTCGTTGCGTCCATCTCCTGAATGTGCGCGCTGTCGCGCAGCATTATGGAGAGCAGCTCGCACGTTTTGCCCGTCGCGTAAATTTTGCCGTGAAAGCCCTGCTTTGCCAAAAGCGGCAGCCGCCCGCTGTGGTCAATGTGCGCGTGCGTGCAGATCACAAAATCCACCGAAATGGGCAGAAACGGCAGCACGCGGTTATCCTTTTCGTCCTTGCCCTGCTGCAGCCCGCAGTCTACCAAAAAACGAATTCCGTTTGTATCCACACAGTGACAGCTGCCGGTAACCTCTTTATCCGCGCCAAAAAAAGTCAAATACATCCAAACGCCT
>OAUF01001164.1_pt1 | contig 10640 bp, 9 predicted proteins | sample 1495111 | NCBI WGS metagenome assembly OAUF01 (sample SAMEA2580002, study PRJEB22360) | human gut metagenome | reverse complement strand
TCGGAAAACAGGTGTAATTCGCCGTCAAAACCTTGTTGGCGCAGTGCAGCGGTAGCCATAGCCGCCGCCTGACCGCCGCCGACGATAGCAATAGTTTTTGGGTTCATAACGCCTCCTCAGAGATCCAGTCCGGCGGCGACGTGACGAATACCGCGAATACCCAGACCGGCGTCGGCATTGATCATCACGCCGCTCAATGTGCGGTTGTTGCGCTTTGACGCCAGCATCACATACGGGCCGGTAAAATCCGCCGGCTCCGGGAAAAATTGTAGTGGCAAAATAGCGGCGATTTTTTCCGGCGTCAGCGACTGCATAATCGATGTATCGTTTTGTCCCAACGCCTGCGGGCCGCGTAGATCTGTCGCCATACCGCACGGACCGACACCGTTAACACGTACCTTTGGTGCCAGCTCGTAGGCCAACTGGCGAATCAGCCCGGTAGCCGCATGTTTGCTGGCGGTATACAGCGGGCCGCCGCCGCCGGGATACCATGACGCATTGGACAGGGTAAAGATGATGCTGCCTTCGCTGGCGATAAGCGCAGCGGCACAGGCTTTCGCGCCCAGCAGATAGCCCAGCACGTTGACGTTAAACAGCTCATGAAAGCCGCTCTCCAGCGCATCCGCAGGCGTATTGACCAACGAGGCGTTGTGATCCCATATCCCCGCGTTGCCGATAAAACAGTCCAGCGTACCGTAATGCGTCAGGATTTGATCTACCGCGCGCTGATAGTCGGCGTAGCAGGTGACGTTGCCTTCGATTGCCAGCACATGTTCGCCAAAGCGCTGACGCAGGCTGGCAACTTTAGCTGGCGACAGCTCCAGCGTGGCGACCCGCGCACCTTCTTCGATGAAACGCTCGACCAGCGCCAGGCCAAGACCGGAGCCACCACCGGTGATAAAGACCACGTTATCGCGTAAATCGCTCATCTTGCGTCCTCTGGAATATCAACAAACACATCGCTACCGTCTACATATACCGCGTAGGTGGTGAGCGCGTCGGTCGCGGGTAAGCACAACGCCTTGCCGGTTTTCAGGCAAAAACTGGCGGCATGCAGCGGGCATTCCACCGTAGCGTCGTCTTCCAGATAGCCTTCCGACATCGAGGCGTTACCGTGGCTACAGCGATCGTTAATGGCATAGAACTCGCCGCCAACGTTGAACAGCGCGATGACGGGCGAGGTATCAAGCCGGAGCGCTTCACCCTCCGGCAAATCCCCTACGGGGCAGGCATAAACACGACTCATCAGAACAGTACACTCAGGTTATGGGAGGTGATCACCGCTTGATCCAGCACGATCTCACGCTCCAGTAAGCGAAACTCATCGCCCGGCAAACGGCGCACTTTGTCTATGCGCATGCCGACGTAAAAGGTTTCATCGCGCTCTTTTTGCGCGCGATACAGCAGATAATTAAGGCGCACGGCAAAGACGTCGGGAATCCCAGTTTCACTGACCTGGCAGTTGCTGATCAGGTGCCGGGTACGCGACGGTGGCTCTTCCGCCCAGGCCATGCCGGTTTCCAGCCGCGCGATACGACGTTCGAGCTGGTCTTTGTTGTCGTTGAAAATCCAGGTGGTCGGCGGCTGCACGCCTTTGCGACGATCGCGCGTCTGGGCATTGACCGTCGTACGCATGGTGTAGCGAATGTCTTCATCCAGTTGTGCCAGCCAGTCACGAAACTTCCAGTCATCCAGCAGGCTGGCTTCATGGTAGAGAAACTGTGTAATGCGGTGGTGTAGTTCCTGAGAAACTAAGGTGCTCATTTCATCACCTCCTGCTGGTAAGCGGCGGTTTTTTCCTGCACTTCCTGCCAGCTTTCGCTGCTGAGTAAATCGGCCCAGCGCTGATACATGCCGCGCGCGGCGGTTTCCGAAAAGATGTAGTTGGTGATCCCCGGAATGCCGTCTTCACGACGTTTCTCCTGGCCCAGCCCCATTTCCAGACACAATTTGGTGTTGCGTGCGCGGTGACCCTTCAGCAGTTTTTGAATTTCACACCAGTTTTCCGAGTCGTCCTGCTCCAGGAATCCGGCGGGGCCAAAAGCCCGCGTTGCGCTGTTTTCAAACGCGGCTTTCACTTCATCAGAGGCGGCTTTATCGGTAATACAGAATGCCCATACTTCAACTTGATCCGGCCCGCGCGGATGCCAGACCCTTAAGGTGGCAGTACCGTTGAGCCAGGAAAGCGTTGGGAAAATGTTGTTGTGACCGGCCAGACGCAGGGCGCGAACTTTACCCAGACGCTGCTCGGCTTCCGCGTAGGTGTCGCGGTAATAGCTGGAGACTTCGCCGTCGACCCAGACGTTGGCATCGGGATTTTCGGTAAAGAAAAATCCGCTACCGTGCCCATCCTGACCGAACTGTAGCGCGTCTTTGGCGGTTTCCCACACCGGGCGGGCGGTTTGTCCGTCGCCCAGGCGTTTGTCGCTGCCGTCGTCTTTTGCCCCCAGCACCTGCACGGCCGAGGCATGGCTGAACAGCGCGTGATACTGGTCGCTGGCAAACTGTTCGGCGGGGAATTTCCAGTTACAATCGATGGTCCACTTTTGTACGCCACCGACGATTTCGGTGCCGCCTTCACGACGATCCAGCACACCGTCGAGATACCAGGCGATGTCGCCGAGATAATCGCGCAGCGCAGGCGCGGAGGTATCCCAGTTGCCGAAAATCAGTCCCTTGTAGCTCTCTACGCCAGGAACTTCGTTCAGCCCCCAGTGCGATTTGCACAGCCCTTGCGGGTAGGCGCGCGGTTCCAGCGGGACGTCGATCAGCTCGCCGTTAATGCCGTACGACCAGCCGTGATACGGGCAGGTGAAGGCGCGGGTATTGCCGCAGTCGGCGTAGCTGACGCGCATAGCGCGGTGGCGACACTGGTTGAGAAACGCTTTGATGCTGCCGTCTTTTTGGCGAACCACCACAACTGCATCCTCGCCCATGTAGGTGTTAAAAAAATCACCGGGTTTGGGGATTTGGCTTTCGTGGGCGAGAAATAACCAGCAGCGTCCGAAGATGCGTTCCAGCTCCAGTTGGTAAATTTCAGGGTCGGTATAAATTCGTGGGGTTACGCGACCGTTTTGCGTGTCGATCAGTTGGTAGATGTCTAAATTTGAGGGTGTGGTCATATTTTTTAATCCTGAAAGCTAAGATGTATTGACCTTCTTTTTTTGTACCTTAAGGATGTTGCTGGTTAGTTATCAATCTGTGAAATAGTAAATTTCTACCAGTTGAGACATTTTTTCGATAACAAGGAGAAGGGCATGGAACTGAGGCACTTACGCTATTTCGTAGCGGTGGCGCAGGCGCTGAATTTCACCCGAGCGGCAGAAAAGCTGCATACCTCTCAGCCGTCGTTAAGCAGCCAGATCCGCGATCTGGAAACGTGCGTGGGCGTTCCGTTGCTGGTGCGGGATAAACGAAAAGTTGCGCTGACGGCGGCGGGAGAGTGCTTTTTGCAAGATGCGCTGGCGATCCTCGAACAGGCGGAAAACGCCAAAGTTCGTGCCCGTAAAACGGTGCAGGAAGATAATCATTTCGCCATCGGTCCCTTCCGCAGAGGTAAATCTGCTGCCGAAGGTGCTGCCTTTGTTTCGTTTAAAACAGCCAGATACGCACATTGAGCTGGTGAGTCTGATCACCACCGAACAGGAAGAGAAGATCCTGAGTGGAGACCTGGATGTGGGCTTAATGCGCCACCCGGTGTACAGCCCGGATCTCGATTATCTGGAGCTGATTCATGAGCCGTTAGTAGTGGTTTTACCGGTGAATCATCCGTTAGCTAATGAGCAAGCAATCTCCGCGGAACAACTACACGGCGTGAATTTTGTCAGCACCGATCCGGCCTACTCCGGTGCGTTAGCGATGATTGTCAAAAACTGGTTTCAGCAGCAAAAAAGCCAGCCCAACATTGTGCAGGTGGCAACCAACATTCTGGTGACCATGAACCTGGTCGGCATGGGGCTGGGGGTGACTTTGATACCCGGTTATATGAATAATTTTAATACCGGACAGGTGGTTTTCCGCCCTATTGTTGGCGATGTTCCGACCATTGCGCTGTTGATGGCGTGGAAAAAAGGGCCAATCAAACCGGCGTTGACCGATTTTATCGCCACGGTACATGAACGTTTAGCGGTGAGCCTGACGGAGTAAAGGCTATAACTCGCTAAGCTGTGACTCGACATACAGATAGCCAATGCCCATAAGTTGCTGGGTGCGATTAAGCTTACCGAAGCTTATCTGCGTGGCTCTGGCTCGCGGGTTATCGCCGTGATCGAATGGGTTAAACCCAGTCTGCTGCACCAGCGTATTGAGCCAGCTGTCGCCAAATGCGCAGCTACGCCCATACAACCATATTTGGTTAATATTCAGTATATTCAGAAAGTTATAAAGACTCAGCCCGATGGCGCTGGCGGCATTTTCGGCCCAGGCCTGAATGCGGACATCTCCGTGCTGCCAGGCCGCAATTAGCTGGTCAGTGGTGAGCGTTTCCGGATCGTAAAGGGATGTCGGCTGCGATTTCATCCACACCCGGGCCTGCTTTTTCAATGCGCTTAATGACGCTACGGTTTCCAGACAGCCATAGCGACCACAGTCACAGGCGACACCATCGGGATGAATGATGGTATGCCCAATCTGACCGCTGCCATACAGGCTACCGCGCCAGATGTTATCGTTAATCACAAACGATGAGCCAATACCGTAATCAACGTTAATCACGCAGAAATCACCGTTTGCCGCCGGGTTTTGCCATTTTTCCGCCAGCGCAAGCATCACGCAGTCATTGTCCAGCCGGACCTGCACGCCGAGCTTCTCCTCCAGCAGATATTTTATTTCCACCGGCGTTTTCCACGGGGCCTGGGGCATGGTTTTTGATGCACCGGTTATCGGATCAACTTGACCATGAACGCCAAGCGCCAGATTAATCGTCACATCGGGAAATTCCCGCCGATCCTCCCGCCAGTGTGCCGCCAGGGCTGACAGCAGCGCTTTTGGCGATTCGGGGTTGATGACTTCATGCTGCCAGTCGCCTACGGCCACCAGTCGCGCGTCCGCCAGTTGACTGGTAATGCTGGTGGGGGTGACGTTGATGCACAGCGTCCAGGCGCCTTTTTCTGGCAAATGATAGCTGCCGCTGCTCAAACCGCGCTGGCTTAAGGTTTCTCGCGAATGGCTGATTCTCCCTTCATCCATCAGTTCTTCGAGGATATTGCTGACCGCCGGGATCGACAGGCTGGTGAGCTGCGCCAGCTGTGACTTGCTGAGCTGTTTTTCCCGCCACAGGTGAGACAAAAAGATCTGTTTATTCGCCTGACGGACCCTGACGTTGTTGAACCCCGAACGCTGCATTCACTTAACTCCCTTAACTATATTGCGTGAGCATTGCGCATTTTAACGCCACCTAACTGCCGCAGAATAGCATCAAGTTGGATTTTTACTTTTGTTTATTGAGTGGAGAGCGGCATGTACGGTTCAGTTAAAGTCTGGCAGGAAACGATCACCCTCCCAACGTGGGCGGCGGGTGAAGAAGATGCCAACCCAATGTTTCTGGAAAAACGGGTGTATCAGGGATCTTCTGGAGCGGTTTACCCTTACGGCGTGATTGATACGCTGACCGGCAAACGTGAAATGCGCGACTATCAGGCGGTGTGGATGGAGAATGACTTCATTCGCATCATGCTGCTGCCGGAGTTAGGCGGGCGTATTCATCGAGCGTATGACAAAGTGCAGCAGCGCGACTTCGTCTACTACAACGAAGTGGTGAAACCCGCGCTGGTCGGTCTGCTTGGGCCGTGGATCTCCGGCGGTATCGAATTTAACTGGCCGCAACATCATCGCCCGACCACCTTTATGCCGGTGGATTTTACTCAACAGCAGGGTGAGCAGGGTGAATACACCGTGTGGATGGGTGAGGTTGAACCCATGCGCGGTTTACAGGTGATGACCGGATTCACGCTGTATCCGGATCGCGCGTTGATCGAGATAACCGGGAAGGTGTTTAACGGTAACGCTACCCCACGCCACTTCTTATGGTGGGCGAATCCGGCGGTGAAGGGCGGCGACGATCATCAGAGCGTGTTCCCTCCGGATGTGACGGCGGTATTTGACCACGGTAAGCGCGATGTCTCAGCGTTTCCCATCGCCACCGGCACATACTACAAAGTTGACTATTCGGCCGGTGTGGATATCTCACGCTACAAGAACGTACCCGTACCGACCTCCTATATGGCTGAAAAATCAGATTATGATTTTGTTGGCGCGTGGCATCACGGCGAGCGTGGTGGGTTGCTGCATGTGGCCGATCACCATGTTTCGCCGGGGAAAAAACAGTGGACCTGGGGATACGGCGACTTTGGTGTTGCCTGGGATCGTAATCTCACCGATGACAACGGTCCGTATATTGAACTGATGACCGGGGTCTTTACCGATAATCAGCCGGATTTCACCTGGCTTGCGCCGTACGAAGAGAAAGTCTTCGTGCAAAACTTCTTGCCCTACAGCGAACTGGGAATGGTGCAAAACGCCAGCACGCAGTTGGCGCTTCGTCTGGTGCGTGAGCGTAGCCAGCTTTCTGTGGGCGTTTATGCGATTGCGCCGCTACGCGATGTTCAGGTTACGCTTGCTGCGCACGGGCAGCCGTTCTATGAAAATACCCTCACCCTTGAGCCAGGACAGAGCTGGCTGGCCGATGTGTCTGACAATGGCCATGCCCGGGTGACGATGACCGTCACAAGCGTCGATGGCACTACGGTTTTGCAGTACGAAGAGCACATCGCGAAAGAATTACCGCTGCCTTCGGCGGCCATTGCGCCAGCGCTGCCAGAAGCGCTTTCTAATACCGATGAACTCTATTTTATTGGTCAGCATCTGGAGCAGTACAACCACGCCAGCCGCTATGCCGAAGATTATTATCGCCGCGCGCTGGACGTTGATCCGCTGGACTACCGCAATAATGTGGCCCTGGGGACGCTGGCGCTAAACCGCGCCGACTGGGCGCTGGCGGCACAATGTGCTGGCAAGGCGCTGGAGCGGGCGCATAAGCTCAATAAAAATCCGCGTGATGGTGAGGCAAGTATGCTGCTGGCCGCCGCACAGGAACGTCAGGGCGATGATGACAGCGCGTGGGATAATTATTATAAGGCCAGCTGGAGCGGCAACTGCCGGGATGCGGCTTTCTGGTCGTTAGCGCGTCTGGCGATGAAGCGTCAGGACTACGCTGGCGCATTGGAAAAGGTCGAGCAGAGCCTGCGCTTTAACGGCAGTAATAACCTGGCGATGGGGCTGAAAGCGCTGGCGCTGGCAAAGCTTGATCGCAATGTGCAAGCGCTGGACTACATTCGCCAACAACTGGTTGATTATCCGCTGAGTTACACCCTGCACTATGCGCGCTGGGCTATTTGCCAGGATGAGGCCACTGCACAGGCGCTAATCTCGATTACCGGGCGGCGCGGTACCAACGCGTGTGAACTGGCAGGCTGGCTGACTTCTTTGGGGCAAAAGGATGCTGCCCGTAGCGTGCTGGAACTGCTCGACAGCCAGGAAACGCTGCCGATGCTGTGGCGCGCTTCGCTGAGCGATAATCCACAACCGTTCATTGAACGTGCTCGTGAGTGTCTGCAAAACCGCGTGCGCTTCCCCAATACGCTGGATGAAGTGCAGATGCTGCAAACTCTTGAGCAAAGTGCTTTTGCCCGCTATTTCCTCGGCTGCTTCTGGTACAGCAAACGGCGTTATGCCGAGGCGGTTTCCTGCTGGCAGTTCACGCTTGCGCAGGAAGCGGATTTCGCACCGGTACACCGTTTACTGGGAATCTATGCCTGGAACAAACTGCACGATGCACAGCAGGCGATGCAGTATTTGTCGCAGGCCGTGGCGCTGGAACCACAGAATGCTCGCTTCCTGTTTGAACTCGACTATCTCAAGAAGTTAATGGCACAACCCGCTGAGCAGCGTCTGCAGCGACTGGAAGCCAGTAAAGAGATTGTCTTCCATCGAGACGATCTGACGGTGGAACTGCTCAGCTTGTGGAATGGGGTGGGGCGCTACGACGATGCCGCCGCAGTGTTACGTGAACGCGTGTTCCATCCGTGGGAAGGTGGTGAAGGTAAAGCCACCGGGCAATATCTGCTGAATCAGATGCATCGTGCCCTTGCTGCCGTTCAGTCCGGCGACCTGCAAACCGCCATCGCGCAGCTGCAACAGGCGTTGCACTACCCACAAAACCTCGGGGAGGGGCGTCTGCCTGGGCAAACGGATAATGACATCTGGTATTTGCTGGGGCATTGCGCGCAGCTGCAAGGCCATTTCGAGGAATCCCAGCGCTACTTCTCCCGTGCAACGCGTGGCGGCAGCTCACTGGATGCCGGACGTTATTACAACGACCAACCAGTGGACTATCTCTTCTGGCAGGGTATGGCGCAGAGAAAACTTGGCGATGACGCAGAGGCGGACGCTTTGTTCAATAGCTTCCTGCAATGGGTTGAGTCGCATCACGACAACGTGCCGGATGTCGATTTCTTCGCCGTCTCGCTACCCGACCTGGTGGTGCTGGATACCTCAGCACAAGCAAAACACCAGCAACACTGCCTGTTTATCAATGCGCTCGGGCATCTGGGGCTGGGAAATAGCGCCGCCTGTCAGCGTGAACTTGATGAACTCCTGCAACTCAATCCGGCACATGACAAGGCATTACTGCTGCGTCACGCCATTAACGTAAGGCTTTTCCAGTAACACCCGAAACCTACTGTACCCTGCGTTTCCCTGAAAGAGGAATCATAATGAATAACGCGCAGACACATTTAAAGATTGGTTACGTCTGGACTATCTGCCTGGTTGCGGCCTGCGGAGGTTTACTGTTTGGCTATGACTGGGTGGTGATCGGCGGGGCAAAACCCTTCTATGAAGCATATTTCTCGATTACCGATCCGGCACAATCCGGCTGGGCGATGAGTTCCGCGCTGGTTGGTTGTATCTTTGGCGCGCTGATTTCCGGCTGGTGCGCCGATAAATTTGGCCGAAAAATGCCGCTGATTCTCTCAGCGATCCTCTTTAGCGCTTCCGCCTGGGGAACCGCCGTCGCCAGTAACTTCGATATGTTTATTGTTTATCGCATCGTTGGCGGCGTGGGGATTGGTCTGGCGTCTGCGCTAAGCCCACTGTATATCGCCGAGGTTAGCCCCGCTGAAAAGCGTGGTCGCTTTGTGGCCGTTAACCAGCTCACCATCGTCATTGGCGTGCTGGCGGCGCAGCTTATCAACCTGATGATTGCCGAACCTGTCGCCACAGGCGCTACGCAGCAGGCAATTGTTGAAAGCTGGAACGGTCAGACGGGCTGGCGCTGGATGTTTGGCGCAGAATTAGTGCCCGCGGTAATTTTCCTGGTGCTGATGTTCTTTGTTCCTGAATCGCCGCGCTGGCTGGTGAAAGCGGGAAAAGCCGATCGTGCGCGTGCCATGCTGCAGCGCATTGGTTCGGCGGAATATGCCGGGCAAACGCTGAAAGAGATTGAACATACGCTGCAAAAAGATAATCACAAGGTCGCGTGGTCAACGCTGTTACAACCACAGATCAAACCGATCGTGATTATTGGCATGGTGCTGGCAGTCTTCCAGCAGTGGTGTGGGATCAACGTTATTTTCAACTATGCGCAGGAGATCTTCGCCTCTGCCGGATTCGACATCAACGGTACGTTAAAATCGATCGTAGCGACCGGGATCATCAATCTGGTCTTTACCCTTGCCGCTCTGCCGCTGGTGGACAAAATTGGGCGTCGTAAACTGATGCTGTTTGGTGCATCAGGGCTGACGGTTATCTACGTACTCATTGCCGGGGCATACGGGTTGGGCATTCTGGGCTGGCCGGTTTTGGTTCTGGTACTGGCGGCCATTTACGCCCTGACGCTGGCTCCGGTGACCTGGGTACTGCTGTCTGAAATTTTCCCTAACCGCGTTCGTGGGTTGGCGATGTCGCTGGGGACGCTGGCGCTGTGGATTGCCTGCTTCCTGCTGACCTATACCTTCCCACTGCTGAATGCGAGTCTGGGTGCGTCGGGAAGCTTCCTGCTGTACGGTGTGATTTGCGCGATGGGCTTCATATATGTTCTGCGTAATGTGCCGGAAACCAAAGGCGTGACGCTGGAAGCGCTGGAAGAACAGCTTGCGGCGCAACATACAAAAGCTGGCGCATCAGCCCAGCAACGAAGCGCCCGATAATGGAGGGTCTGCTGACGCTACAAAACGCACATCTGCGGATGTGCGTAGACTCGCAGGGCGGCTCGCTATTAAGTCTGATTTCGTTACAACATCAACAGGCCATTTTACGCGAAGGTCATGGTCAGCAACCCGGTGATTGCGGCCTGTTCCCGATGCTGCCGGTCGCGAATCGGGTGGCGGGAAATCGTTTTATGCTGCGCGGTGAAGAGGTGGTTTTACCTCAACATGGCGCAGATGACACCTTTTTCCTGCACGGTGACGGCTGGCTGCAACGCTGGCAGGTTATCACTGTCACCCAAAGCGGTTGTTTGCTGCAGTTGCGCAGTTGGCATCCCTGTGGCTATGACTATACGGCGCAGCTTTGCTATCAACTGGAAACCTCGAGCCTGCACGCCTCGTTGACGCTCACTCATTGCGGTGAGCAGCCAATGATTT
>OAUF01001161.1_pt1 | contig 10668 bp, 11 predicted proteins | sample 1495111 | NCBI WGS metagenome assembly OAUF01 (sample SAMEA2580002, study PRJEB22360) | human gut metagenome | reverse complement strand
GCCGGTGGGGTCCAGATATTCAATCAGGTCGGCTCCCGCGCCGTCGCGGCAGTCGCCTACCACCAGATCGGCCATCTGCCGAATGTCCTCCGGCGCGTTGGAGGGCACCGCCGCAAAGCCGGCGGCGCGCAGCATCTCCACATCGTTATAATAATCGCCGATCGCTACCAGATTTTTGCGCGGCAGGCCGGTCTGCCGCAGAATCTCCAACAGGCCGCTGCCTTTGTCGACTCCTTCGGGCAGCATTTCCAGAAAGCACTTTTCGCTTTGCACAAAGCGGACGCCGGGATGCGCAAAGGACTCGGTAAAGGCCTGTATTTTCAGCTTGGTTTCAGGGTCGGCGGCAAACAGCGCCTTGCACCAGCGGTCGGTAATTTCGTCTGCGTCCACCTCTACACAGGGAAGATTTTCATTCCCCAGATGCGCCCTGACATACTGATTCGCGCGCAAAACGAACTGCCTGCGCTGCGCGAACACCTCACAGCCAATCTCCGGAAAATGTTCCGCCAGCAGACGGGCATAGTCCTTCGCCTGCGGCGGCAGAAAGAACGCCTTTGCGATCTCGCCCTGCTCATAATCGTATAAAATAGAGCCGTTCAGCAACACGCAGAGCCCCCTGGGCTGCACCTGGCGGCAATAGCGCGCGCCGGAATTCACAGAGCGCCCGGTCGCCACGGCAAAACGGCCGCCCTGCTCCTGAAACCGCCGGATCGCATCGATATTCCGCTGCGGTATCGTATGGTTTTCGCCAATCAGGGTACCGTCCAGATCAGACACCAAGAATATATCCTGAAGCTTCAAACGAGAACCTCCTTATAATCCCAGCAATAAAAAATAAAACATCGGGCAATCTCCCCGTCTTTGGCAGGGAAGGCACCCGCCCGTAAGCTTTAAAATATCAGTGCGATTGACCGCGCAGACGCTCCAGAAAACCGGTAAAATATGGTGGGAGCGGGCTGGTCAGCTCGATATACCGGCCGTCGCGCGGGTGGCGAAAGCCGATGACTCTCGCGTGCAGGCACTGGCCGTTCAGCGAGGAAATCGCTTTTTTCGGCCCGTATACAAGGTCGCCCGCAACGGGGTGGCCCAAATACGCCATATGCACCCGAATCTGATGGGTGCGGCCCGTTTCGAGCCGCAGGCGCACATAGGAAAAGCCGGGCAGTTCTTCCAGCACCTGGTAGTGCGTAACCGCGCGGCGACTGTTTTTCTGCGTGACCGTCATCCTCTTGCGGTCGGTCGGGTGCCGGCCGATGGGAGCGTCCACCAAGCCGCTTTGCTCGCGGAGGTGACCGTACACCACGGCCTCGTATTCGCGGGTAAAGGAATGCTCCTTAATCTGCGCGGCAAGGCTCTGGTGCGCAAAATCGTTCTTCGCAACGATCAACAGGCCGCTGGTGTCTTTATCGATCCGGTGCACAATGCCGGGGCGAATCACCCCGTTGATGCCGGACAGGGAATCGCCGCAGTGGTACAGCAGTGCGTTGACGAGTGTTTTGTCACGGTTGCCCGGCGCGGGATGAACCACCATGCCCTTCGGCTTATTGACTACCAGCAGGTCGTCGTCCTCATAGACGATGTCAAGCGGGATGTTTTGCGGTTCCGCCTGCTCCAGCGGGGCAGGATCCGGCAGCAGAACCTCAATCGTCTGCCCCTCGGCCACCCGGTCGTTTTTGGAAAGCGGACGCCCGCCGCACAGCACCGCGCCCGCAAGCATCAGCTTCTGCACGCCGGAGCGCGTCTGGCACTCCAGCAGCTCGCTCACCGCCTGGTCCGCCCGGGCGTCCTGATGCTCCGCCCCGATTACCAGCAGCTTTTTCTGCACCTTAACCACCCATTCTGTGATTTCTGTTCTGATTGTAGTGCGCGTATTTGGAATAGCGCCCCGGCGGCTTGGGCCGGCCCCTGTCGTCCGCAAGGAACAGCAGGTAAATCACCAGCAGTGCACAGCCGACCGTGACGCAGATATCCGCAAAATTGAACACCGGCGGGAAGAACTGAAAGTGAATGTAGTCCACCACATACTGATAGCGCAGCCGGTCGATCATATTCCCGATTCCGCCGGCCAGAATCAGCGTGAACGCCGTGCGGGTCAGCGCGGTGTGGCTGCGGTAGAAAATCAGCGCCGCCGCGAGCAAAAGGCAAACCACGGCGGTAACGGCAACGAACAGCCACTGGTAGTTCGCCAGTATGCCGAACGCCGCGCCGCGGTTCTCCACATAGGTGAGCTGAAAAAAGCCCGGAATCAGCTCCACCCGGCCCAGCGGCTTTAATTGCTCTACCACCGCGGCTTTCAGAACCTGATCCACGGCAATCCCCGCCGCCGCCGCGGCGAAGGACAAAAACACTGCAATATAAGGCAAAAGAAACTCCCTCTCTTTCAGGAAAAAAGGGCGGATCACTCCGTCCCTCTCCATCTATGAAATACTCCGGCCCCGCATTTCTTATTCTTCTCCGGATTCATCCAATTCATCAAATTTTAAAACGTCGTAGCGCAGGTCGCGGCTCGGCGACTGTGAATCGAACACTGCGGCGTCGACGGAAAAATCGTCCTTCTCCAGCTCCGGGGTGTACTCCGGCTCCGGTTCTGCGGGCACGGGCGGCTCCTCGGGCATATAGTGGCTCTGTCGCTCCGGCTCCTCCTGCTCTTTCTCCGGTTCGGCGGCGGCATGGCCGCCTTCCTGCTCAAACTCTTCCTTGCGGCTGGGAATCGCATCGATCAGCGTCAAATGCTCTTTGTAAATCGCCAGCAGTTTGGTGCGGAAATCGATGACCTTTTTCTTGAGCTCATCCAGCTCGCGCTGCTGCTCGACCACATCCGCCTTGGCGGTGCTGAGAATGCGCTCGGCCTTCAAATTCGCGTCCTTCAGGATGATTTCCGCCTTGTGGCGCGCCTCCCGAACGGAGGACTCGCCCAGCTTCTGCGCGCTGACCAAAGCGTTTTTGATCTCGCTCTCCTCCTGTCGGTAATCCTCAATCTTTTCCGCCAGAACGGAGAGCTTTTTCTCCAGTTCTTTCTTTTCGTTTGCCAGCGTTTCGTACGCTTCGGTCTGCTCCATTGTTTTTTTCAGCAGCTGGTCGTAAGAATCCTTCACCTGATCGATAAAGACATCTACATCTTCGGTACGATAACCGGAAAAATTCGATTTGCGGAAGCTGACATTGATAATATCGTTGAGAGTAAGCACGACAAAAACCTCCTGTTATCTGTATTTTCTTCCACTCAAGTTCACGCGGCCCCGCTTGGTTTCGGGGCCGATCTGATCCAGAATAAAGCGGCCTTTGCCGCGCACGGAGAGACGGTCGCCGTCTTTTACCGCTGCGGAAACCGACAAAATCTGCACGCCGCCCAACAGCACGGCGCCCGATTCCACCAGGCGCGCCGCTTTCTCACGGCTAGTGCGCAGCGCCGCGGCAACAACACAGTCGAGCCTGGGCGAAGCGATGACCGCGCTAAACGGCTCAAAGCCGAGGCCGCCCGGCAAAGGTTCGGTAAAGCCGGGGGTAAGCCGCACCCCCACCCGGCCGATCTTCTCCACCTGCGTCTGCACATAGCCGGCCATTTCTTCGCGCAGAAACAAAACGCCCCGGCCCGGCTCGATTAGAAGATCGCCCACCGTGTCGCGGGTAATGCCAAGCGCCATCAGCGAACCGAGAAAATCCCGGTGCGTGAGCTTGTCGCAATCGCGGAAGGAGGCCGTAACGGCAGAAATAGGGAACAGCTCCGGCTCCGGCTCAAGGTAATCGGGGAACGCGCCGAACATCACGCGCTCCGCCCCCTCGAAGCCGCCCCAGAACATAGAACGAAAAAAGCCCTCTCGGCGCAGAACCTCCTGTGCCGAGAAGGCTTCCGCTTGTGACAGAAAGCCCACAAAAACCGGCTGAGACCGCCGGGAACACAGGCGCACCGCATCCAGAAGCCTGGCTTCCAGCACGGCGTTTTCCCCGGGTGAATTCTGTTTCATCAGAAATAAACGCCGTTGTTTTCCAGCTCGTCGAGCACATCGTCGCCGGTCAGCTCTACATTATACGGGGTGATGATAAAGGTGCTTGCCGCAACGCGCTTGATTTTGCCCCCGTTCGCGTAAGCGACGCCGCTGAGAAAATCGATGATGCGGCGGCTGATGTCTTTGTTGGTGTTTTCCAGGTTGAGGACCACGGTGTGCATTTTCAGCAGCTCATCCGCCACGGCGCGGGTTTCCTCGCCAAAACGCTCGGGCTTGAACAGAACCACCTGCAGCTGCGTGGTGGCGTGAATATTCACGACCTTGTTGCTGCCGCCGGCACCGCCGCCGCGTCTTGCCGTTTCGCGCTCGCGGATCGTATCCGCGTGATTCTCCGGGCCGGAGATGATCTCGTCTGCGCGATCATCTACATATTCCTCATCCTCGTACTCGTCTTCAGGGGCGCCCAACATATCTCTAAATTTTTGAACCAACCCGGCCATTCTGATGCCTCCCTATTCTTCGTTCTAAAGGATTTGATATTTTCTGGGTCCGAAGAGAGCCGAGCCCACCCGAACCATATTCGCTCCGCAAAGAATTGCCTGAGCATAGTCTGACGACATGCCCATGGATAAGTAATCCATGAGAATATTATCCATTCTTTTCGCCTTGATGTCAACATAATATTCGTGCATGCGCGAAAAATATGACATCGCGTCCTCCGGCCGATCGCAGACAGGCGGGATAGCCATGAGGCCGCGCACCGAAACGCCGGGCAGACAGGAAACTTTTTCCAGCAGCTCCGGCAGCTTCTCCGGCAGGACGCCGGACTTGTTTTCTTCGCGCCCGATATTCACTTCGATCAGCACGTTGGTGGCGGTGCCGTTCTGCACGGAAAGGCGCGAAATCTCCTTCGCGAGCTTTTCGTTGTCCACAGACTGAATCAGGCTGACCTGACCGATCAGGAACTTGACCTTGTTGGTCTGTAAATGGCCGATGAACTGGCGGTCGCAGGGGGAAAGCAGCGGCAGCTTGTCGCACAGCTCCTGCACGCGGTTTTCGCCGATGTGCGAAACCCCCAGCTCGACTGCGCGGTTGATCACCGGAACGGGAACCGTTTTGGTCGCCGCCAAAAGCGTGATCTCTTCAGAGCTTCTGCCGGACTTGACGGCGGCCTCTTCGATCTTTGCCCGAACAACCTTCAGGTTTTCTTCCAGATCGCGCATCCGCTCGGCGTATTCCTGCTCGGTTTCATTTAACGACTTTTCCGTCATAAAGATCCGTCCCTTCTATAATCACCTCATCGTATAAACGGATGGAGGATTTCGTCATGAGTTCCTTCCACTCCGGGTCGATATCGGTCAGCTCCTTGCAGATGACATAGCTGCCGCTGCTCATCAGTGGTATGACCTGCACGAATTCGATGGTGTTGCCGTGCATGACATAAACGCCCTGCACCTCTTTTTCCACCTTCTTCTTGGTGCCGTCCTCCTGCGTGAACTCCTTCGTCAGCTTTTCAAAGTGGATGCTCTTCTGGCTGACCATGATCCCGGAATAGGTTCCCACCCGCACCTGCACCGTGGCGTCACGCACGGACGCGATGCCGGTATCCATATAGGAGCAGCGCAGAATCACCGCGGCGTCGCCCTGATGGTTCGGCTGATTCACGGCGGCCACGACTGCCGGAACCGATTTGCCCACCGCAAACGGGAAGTTGATGCTGACGCGGTTGCCCTCCTTGAGCTTGAGCGCGTCGTCCTGATTGACTACGGCGGCGAAATACCAGTCGAACTCCTCGCACACCTTGCCGATTACATCGCTGCCGAGGGCCTGCGGCTTTTTTTTCGCTTTCAGGTCATCCACCGAAAGCTCCAGCACGGAGGCGTAATTGTACTGGGATTCGTACCCGTCCGCCGTGCTGACGAAATAGCCCGAAACCGGCGATTTGATCTGCCCCATTTTCGTGCCGCCGGAGGTGGGGATGGCACTGAGCTGGCCTTGCAGCTGCGCGATTCTGGCGCTGAAATCCTTGGATGCGCCGGTGACCACCTGCTGCTCGTTCATCAGGTACAGCAGGGAATCGCGCTGGGTGGGCAGCGCGTTGTAATTGCGGCTCTGCAGCGAGGTCAGGATTTGCTTCAGGCTCTGATTGATCTGCTTTGTCAGCGAGCCGGGGTTCGCGGCATACGTGTCGCCGGGCTTGCCGAGGCTTTGCAGGCGGGCGATCTCCGCCGAAAGGTGGGCCGCCTGCTGCCGCTGCGTGGCGTCCTTGGCGCTGTCGTACACCTCCGCCACAACGCCGCCCTTGGCGATTTTGCCGCCCTCACCAAGCGGATACGTGAGAACGCCCTGCACGCTTTGTTTGATCAGCTGTTCTTTACGGATTACCGTGCCGGTCATCTGAATCGTATCCTCCGCGTTGGCATACACGGCGGTTTCGGCCTTTACCCCGCTGTAGCTGGCGTTATAAATCTGGTTGCCGATGTAAAAGAGGAGCAGCAGGCCGATCAGGCCCGAAACCAGGCGCTTTAAAACCGGATTATTCACACAGCTCCCCCCTCACGATCTCCTTGGCGGCATCGCGGAGCGCGTCCCACCGCGCGTAATCATCCACAAACAGCCAGCGTGCCTGCTCCTCCCGGCGGAACCAGGTGAGCTGGCGCTTGGCGTAGCGGCGGGTTTCGCGCTTGATGGTATCCTGCGCTTCGCGGAGTGAAATCTCACCGCGGAAATACGGCAGCAGCTCTTTATAGCCGATCGCCTGCATCGCCGTGGCGCCGCCGGGCGTTTCGAGAAGCTCCCTCGCTTCCTCCACCAGCCCGCGGCGGAACATTTCATCCACTCGCCGGTTGATTCTTTCATACAGGCGTTCGCGGTCGCGAAAGCCAAGGCACAAAAAGCACACTCGGTACGGCGAGGGCGCAAGGCGCGACCGACGCAGATGCTCGGTCATGGTAACGCCCGTCGTGCGGTACAGCTCGATCGCGCGGATCAGCCGCGGCAGGTTGCGCGGCTCAATGCGCTGTGCGGACTCCGGGTCGAAGGAGCGAAGCTCACGCATGAGGGCATCGGTTCCCTCCCGCGCCGCCCGCTGTGCCAGCTCCGCGCGCAGAGCGGGGTCGCTGTCGGCTTCGGTAAACTGTGTGTTCGTGATCAGCGAGCGAATATAGAGGCCCCGCCAGCACCGGCAGGCGCCCCCGGCTGTGGATGTCGCCGACCGTCTCCCTGGCAAGAGCCACATAATCCGCCACGGAGAAGGACTGCCCCGGCTCCACAAAGTCCATCAGGTGGTGAGGCACCCCCAGCGTTTCTTCGGGAGTGGGCTTTGCGGTTCCGATTTCCATCCCCCGGTAAATCTGCATGGAATCGGCGGAAACCACCTCTCCGCCGCAATGCAGGGCCAGCTCCGCCGCAAGGCGGGTCTTTCCGCTGGCCGTCGGCCCGCCGATGACCAGCAGCGGTATTTTCTCCTGCGGCATAAGCCTTCCTCCCTTCCGATATGACCGGATTTTCCCCGCGCACGGCGGGAAAAGCCATAGATGATTCTTTACAGGACGTTGAAAATCATGCAGGCCGGGGCTGCAAACAGCGCAGAGAAAAGAGCCCCTTCTTCCCCGGGGTTTTGAGTTATACCCGGCCGAACTGGCGCTCCAGCTCCTTGCGGGTCAGCACAATCGAGATCGGCCTCCCGTGCGGGCAGTACCGAAGCTGGGGATTTTCGTCAAGCTGCCGCACCAGGGCGATCAGCTCCTCCGGCGAACGGTCGTCGTGTGCCTTCATCGCCGCGCGGCAGGCGATATTATGGTACAGCCAATCGAGGTGCTCGGTCGTCACATCGGTGCGCGACTGCGCCAAGTAGCCCGCGATTTCCATCACGGCCTCCGGCACGTCCTCCCCGGTCAGGGACAAGGGCGCGCTGCGCACCAGCACGGTGCCGCCGCCGAAATCGTCTATTTCAAAGCCGGCGGTTTCGCACAGTTCCAGCGAAGCCAGCACAGCGGCATATTCGTTCTTTTCCAGCAGCACGGGCACGGGGGCCAGCAGCATCTGCGAAAAGGCCGTGCCGCTCTGCTCCTTGAGCCGCTCGTACAGCAGCCGCTCATGCGCCGCGTGGCGGTCGATCAGCACCAGCTCCTCGCCGTCCGCTCCGTCGCGCTCGAGCAGGATATACGTGCCGAACGCGTGGCCGATATAGCGGAAATCTCCGCGGGCCTGCACGTTGGACTGTACTGCTTCCCTATTGGTGAGTGACGGCTGTTCCGTAAACACACTTTCTTCTGACTGCTGTGCCGGACTGCTGACCGGCTCAGGGCTGACAGGAGCGGCCTCCCCGCTGGGAGAAACGTCCCATTCCTCCGGTTCGACAGCTCTTTGAGGGGCTGCGCCGGGCTGTGCCGGAGTACCGTTCGGCTGTACCGATAAAGCGGGGCGGGCGTCCGGCCACCGCTCCGTGAAAGGACGGGTAGGCTCCGGGGCGCCTGTTCTATGGTACGCGGGCGTGGTCGGCACGGCGATCTCCACCGGGTCGTCCACCGCGCTGTCGTGCAGGGCCGGGGCGGCGGGCTTTGCGGTGCCGAACACGCCGGGCATCGCAATCTGCCGGGGCTCCGCATCCGGCACATCAAACGGCAAAGGCGATGTCTGCGGCTTCGCGGCGGGCGGCTGAACCGCACCGGGCAGCGTGATTTTATTCGGGGAATCCCCCTTTGAGAGCGCGGTCTTGACCCCGTAGTACACGGCGTCGAACACCGGGCGCTCGTTGATAAAGCGAACCTCGAGCTTGCCGGGGTGAACGTTCACGTCCACCGCCTGCGCCGGAATCTCCAGATGCAGCACGCAGGCCGGAAACTTGCCGACCATCAGCGAGCCCTTGAACGCCTGCTCCAGCGCCACCTGCGCAGTGCGGCTGCGGACCGTGCGCCCGTTGATGAAAAACTGCTGCATGCTGCGGTTTGGGCGCGCGTGCGAGGGCTTGCTCACAAACCCCGTGACCCGCACCCCCTGCAGCTCATATTCCACCGGGATCAGCCCTGCGGTGAATTCGCGGCCAAACACCGCAAACACCGCCGATTTCAGCTGCCCGTCGCCAGGGGCACGCAGAGTTTCTTTTCCGTCGCGCACAAAGCGCACGGCAAGCTCCGGGTGCGACAGGGCGATTTTATCCATCACGGCGGCGACTGCGTTCGACTCCACCGTGTCTTTTTTCAAAAACTTCATACGGGCGGGAGTATTGAAGAAAATGTCGCGCACGGTAATGACGGTGCCGCGCGCACAGCCCGCATCCTCCAGCGCCTGTTCCTCGCCGCCCTCGATTACATAATGTGTTCCGGCCAGCTCCTCCTCGGTGCGGGTGAGCAGGTCGACCCTTGCCACCGCCGCAACAGAGGCCAGCGCTTCGCCGCGAAAGCCGAGCGTACCGATGGATTCGAGATCCTCCGCGTACAGCACCTTGCTGGTGGCGTGGCGCAAAAACGCCGTGGGAACATCCTCCCGCGCAATGCCGCTGCCGTTGTCGGTGACGCGCATCATGGTCGCGCCGCCGTTTTGAATCTCTACCGAAATGCTCGCCGCACCGGCGTCGATCGAGTTCTCGACCAGCTCCTTGATCACGGAGGCCGGGCGCTCCACCACCTCGCCGGCGGCGATCAGCTCCGCAACATGCTTATCGAGCAGATTGATTTTCCCCATTCATTTGCCTCCCGCTCTCTCTATTCCAACCCTTCCGGTTGATATGCAATCCGTTTGGGTATTCCCCCGCCTGCTGTAAAAGAAATGCCCTCTGCGACTGCATGGATACGGCTCTAATTCTGCGCGAGCTTGCTCAGTTCAAACAGCGTATTCATGCATTCGATCGGCGTGAGCGTATTCACATCCATCTGCCGCAGACGCGCCAGCACCTCAGATTCCTGCGGCGGCACAAGTGAAAGCTGCGCCGTTTCCTCCTCGCGCGGCTTTCTGCCGGAGCCCTTCGGCGTAACCGGCCTGCCGCTTTCCAGCTCGCGCAGCACCTGCTTGGCCCGGTTCACTACGGAGTTCGGCACGCCGGCGAGCTTTGCGACCTCGATACCGAAGCTGTCGTCCGCCCCGCCGCGCACGATGCGCCGCAGGAAGGTGATATCGTCGCCGCGTTTTTTCACGGCGATGTTGTAGTTCTTCACGCCGGAAACCAGCTCCTCCAGCACGGTGAGCTCGTGGTAGTGCGTTGCGAACAGCGCCTTTGCGCCGAGGGAACGCTTGTCCGCCACATGCTCGAGCACCGCGCGGGCAATGCTCATGCCGTCAAAGGTGGAGGTGCCGCGCCCGATCTCATCAAGGATCAAAAGGCTGCGGCTTGTGGCGTTTTTCAGAATATCCGCGACCTCGGTCATCTCCACCATGAAGGTGGACTGCCCGGAGGCCATGTCGTCCGACGCGCCGACGCGGGTAAAGATCGCGTCTACCACGCCGATCTCCGCCGACTGCGCAGGCACAAAGCAGCCGATCTGCGCCATGAGCACGATCAGCGCGATCTGGCGCATATAGGTGGACTTACCGGCCATGTTTGGGCCGGTGATGATCGCGACGCGGTGTTCCTCCTGATCGAGCTCCACATCGTTCGGCACAAAGGGCGCGCCGTCGAGCATCTGCTCCACCACGGGGTGACGACTCTCTTTCAGAATGATTTTTCCGCTGAGGTTCACCTCGGGGCGCTGGTAGCCGTTCGCAACGGAAACCTATCGAGGTT
>OAUF01001157.1_pt1 | contig 10701 bp, 10 predicted proteins | sample 1495111 | NCBI WGS metagenome assembly OAUF01 (sample SAMEA2580002, study PRJEB22360) | human gut metagenome | reverse complement strand
AAACACGCTCCAGCCGATGAGGCGTGTTTTTCGGGCGATGATGCGTGTCGGAATGCGAGCGCGAATGCGGCAGAACCTCCATGCATGCGGGGCAAGCGCGCGAATGCGCCGTAGTGCTTGTGGTATATTGGCATACACGAAAGCCGTACGACAGGCGGATGAAATGACGAACGAATACCGTTCCCTCAAAGACCATGTATACAACCACATCGTCGACCTGATCGACGGCGGGACTTGGGCCGACGATCACAAGATCAGCGAGCAGCAGATATGCGATGCGCTCGGCGTCAGCCGCACGCCCGTGCGCGAGGCGCTCATCCAGCTGGCCGCCGACGGTTACTTGGAGAACGTGCCGCGCAAGGGCTTCTACGTCAAGCGTGTGACGGAGGACAGCGCCCGCGAAATCGTGGAGATCATCGGCCCGCTGGACGGCCGCGCCGCGCTGTTGGCCGTGGGCGACATGACCGACGACGACATCGCGCAGCTGCAGTTTTTGCACGGTTCCATGCAGCTGGCCATCGAGAAGGGCCTCTACAAGAAATACGACGACCTGCAGCACGACTTCCACGACTGCTATGTGCGCAAGTGCGGCAACACCCGTCTGATAGGGCTGATTCACCAGATGAACCGCTACTTCATGAAACGGGAGTACGCCAACGTGGGCGCCGACGAGCTGGACGGCCTGCTGCGCAAGGCCAACGAAGAGCATGCGGAAATCGTCAGGCTCTTCGAGCTGCGCGACGGCGAAGAGCTGCAACGGTTTATTCGCGACGTACATTGGAGCATCGACAATGCCAAGTTCCTCGTCTGGTAGCGCCCAACCCGCGCAGCGTTCCACGCAGAAAGCGCCCGTCTGTCCCGTCGAGCGCGAGTGCGGCGCCTGCCAGCACGTGGGCGTTCCGTACGCGCAGCAGCTCGCAAGCAAGGACACGCGTGTGGCCGAGCTGTTCGCCGACGTGGCCGACGCGTCCGCGTTGCGGCCCATCCTGGGCATGGATGAGCCGTACTGCTATCGCAACAAGGTGGTGTCCCCCTACGCGCCCGGTCGCAAGCTGCAAGGCTCCGCGAACGCTCGGGCGGGGAAGGGGCGCGACGCGCGCGGCGGCCGCGACGGCAAGCGCGCTCAGAAGCCGCGCCGCGAGATCCTCTGCGGCATGTACGCGGCCGGATCGCACCGCATCGTCCCCACCGACGGCTGTCTCATCGAGAACGAAGAGGCCAAGCGCATCATCCGCACGGTCCGCGACCTCATGCCGCGCTTCGGTATCGAGCCGTACCGCGAGGATTCCGGCACGGGCTTCCTGCGCCACGCCGTGGTGCGCGTGGGACATACCAGCGGCGAGATCCTGGTCACGCTGGTCACGAACGGCCGCGCTTTCCCCGCATCGCGCGCGTTTTGCCGAGAGCTGGTGCGCCGCTGCCCTCGCATCACGTCGGTCGTGCAGAACGTGAACGAGCGCCAGACCAACGTAATTCTCGGCGAGCGCGAGCAGACGCTGTACGGTCCGGGCTTCATCCTGGACAAGCTGTGCGGGCTGAGCTTTCGCATCTCGTCGCAGTCGTTCTACCAGGTGAACGCCGTGCAGACCGAGGTGCTGTACGAGCGCGCCATCGACCTGGCCGGCTTCACCGGCTCTGAAACGGCCATCGACGCCTACTGCGGCACCGGCACCATTGGTCTGGTGGCCGCCAAGCGCGGCGCGCGCCAGGTGATCGGCGTGGACACGGTGGCGTCGGCCGTGCGCGACGCGCGCGAGAACGCGAAGCACAACGGCGTGGAGAACGCTCGGTTCGCGGTGGGCGATGCAGGGGCGTTCATGCGCGAGCGCGCCGCCGCAGGCGATGCTGTGGACGTGCTGCTGATGGATCCGCCGCGCGCCGGGTCGAGCGAGGAGTTCCTCGCGGCCGCAGTGACGCTGGCGCCCCGGCGCATCGTCTACATCTCGTGCAACCCGACTACGCAGGTGCGCGACCTGGCCTTTTTGCGCCAGCGCGGCTATGCCGTTCGCACGGTGCAGCCGGTCGACATGTTCCCTCATACGGATCACATCGAGACGGTTGCGGTTCTATCTCGGAAATCCGCAACGAAGACTTTCATCCCCGTGACCGTCAGCCCGAAGGACATGGGACTGGATGAGGCCAAGGCGCAACCGACGTACGAGAACATCCGAAAGTATGTGAAGGAGACGCACGGCCTGACCGTGAGCACCCTGAACATCGCGCAAATGAAGGCCGAGTGCGGACTGGAGATGGAGTGCGACCGCTCGGGCGGCAAGCAGCAGCCGAAGTGTCCGCCCGAGAAGCGCGAGGCGATTCTGGACGCGTTCCGACACTTCGGGATGATTGGTTCCGACACTTCGGGATGATTGAGGATGATTCCTCGGAGGGATAGGACGCTGTATTTTGCGTTTTAAGACGTTTTAAGCCCGTTGGGGTACTCCGTTACCCTAACGGGCTTTTTTTGCGCCTTAAAACGCCTCTGAGAGCGTCAGACGGAACGAAGGTGCGCATCTCGCTCTCGCTCGATGCTGGGATTGGCCGCCCTGCGGGCGGCTGGTTCGGGTCTTGAGTCTGGGTACAGCAGTGGGCGGGCATGTCCGATTTCGGGTTCTGACACACTATCGCGAAAAAATAGTGTGTCAGAACTTTCCCCAGTTTATCGGGGAGTACGGGAAGGTGGTCGATTTCTGACACACTTGCGAAAATTTTAGTGTGTCGGTACTTTTCCCGTGTTCATCGGGGAGTACAACCATCTGACACACTTGACACACCTTTTTTTGAACTAATGCGCGCGAGAGAAAAAAATAAGTATATAGATATATATAGGGAAAAAATTTCTCTGTACGCGTAGATTGGAAAAATAGTGTGTTTAGTGTGTCAAGCGTCCGAGGAAGCCGATAAATCCTACGAAAGTACCGACACACTATAAAAAATGGAAGTGTGTCAGAAAAACGGGCAATCGCTCGGGAAAGCCGATGAATGCGGGAAATCTTTGACACACTTCAAAGTGTGTCAAAGTGTGTCAGAGGTTCCCTCTCCTGCCGTGTACGGTCCTTCTTCTGCTTTCAGCTTCTTGGTGGCTCGTTCCACTTTCCAATCCGAAAGTGGAACGTAATATTCCTCGTGTTTATCGGGGAGTAGAGGCGGATGTTCCACTTGTTCCACTTTTCGAACGCAGTAGTGGAACATGGGCGCGCGCAATATTTTTTTCGGGCGATTTCCGCTCGTATACGAGTGGAAACAAGCCTCTGACCTGCGGAGACGGAATATCGGGTATTGCGTTAATCGAGTTAACGCTGTATAATACCAGTTGTATAGATAAATGGCTCAGCACCCGTCCCGTCTTTGATGCGGGGTTGCTACCGGGAATAGGAGCCGAGCGCTCGGTCGAATAGGCCGTGCGTCACGGGCGAAATAACGAACACGAAGCTCCCGTGGAAACCGAGATAGACAAGGCATGTTCTGCCTATGTCCTTCTTTGGTTTCCACGGGAGCTTTTTTGTTCTCGTGAAACGGATTCTGAACATGGAGGTGGCTGATATGGCTAAAGAACAGAAGAAGACGAAGGGGTCGAAACCCCGTTACATGACGACGTACGAAGCGGCGGAATTGCTCGGCCTGAGCGCCGGGACGCTCCGCGTCTGGCGTTGTCAAGGCAAAGGCCCGAGCTACTACAAGGTCGGCAATGCGGTCCGTTACAAGGTGGATGACCTTGAGGCGTGGAAGAGCGCCAACGTGAAGCGCATTGAGCTAACGAATTAAGGAGGTGTGAATATGATCAAGAAAGAAAACCGCCCCGATGCCTGCACAGCTTCCGGGACGGCCTCTACCTGTGATTATGATAGCACGTCCGTTTACGCAGGTCAAGACATGACCGAGAACGAGCTGATTAGAACGGTCACAGAGGAGTATCTGGCGGGCATCGACGTGGACATATGCCCCGCTCCCGAACAGGTCGAGCGGGAGCTTCTGCAGGCGACCAACAACGCCATCGAGGAGTACAACCGGGGTCCCCGCGACCCGAACGCGCCTGTCGGAGCATCATTGAAGGACGCCTATCCCGACCAGAAGCCGCCGGGAGACGCCCGCCTGCGCCTGCGCAAGCACCTGGACCCGTACCAGATTGCGCTGATTGTGCGCGAGCTGCATCACGCGGTGGGCATCCTCTGGAAGGATGCGGGCGACGACGGCAACTTCGACATCGGCGTCTACCAGACGTCCGGCGACAACGAGGGCACCTACGACGTCTCCGAGGACGGTCTGACGCGGCTCATCCGCAGCTACGATAGCGCGATTACGATTCGCGGCGTCTACGAGACGATTGCGGTTCTCCGTTCCGTGTGCCCGCACGTCGAGCGTTGTCATGACCGTGACCTTATCGCTGTGAACAATGGCGTGTACGACTACGGGAACAAGATGCTCCTCGGCTTCGACCCGGAGTTCGTGTTCACCGGCAAGGTGCGCGTGGACTTCGTGAACAACGCGAAGAACCCCGTGATACATAACGACGAGGACGGCACCGACTGGGACGTCGTGTCCTGGATGGGCGAGCTGTCCGACGACGAGAGCATCGTACGGCTGCTGTGGCAGATTGTCGGAGCGGTCATCCGCCCCGGCGTCAGCTGGAACAAGAGCGCGTGGTTCTACTCCACGTCCGGCAACAACGGCAAGGGCACGCTGTGCTCCCTCATGCGCAACCTGCTGGGGCGCGGTTCCTGGGAGTCCATCTCGCTGAAGGACTTCTCTTCCCCGTTCATGCTGGAGCCGCTGATGCGCATTTCCGCCGTAATCACGGACGAGAACGACACGGGCACATTCGTGGACGATGCGGCGGCGCTCAAGTCCATCATCACGGGGGACCCGTTCCAGCTGAACCGCAAGTTCAAGGAGCCGCGCACGGTCCTTTTCAAGGGGTTCATGGTCCAGTGCGTCAACGAGCTGCCGAGGCTCCGCGACAGGTCGGAGTCCATGTACCGCCGCCTGCTGGTCGTGCCGTTCGAGAAGCGCTTCGAGGGCAACGAGCGCAAGTACATCAAGGACGACTACCTGAAGCGCAAGGAGGTGCTGGAGTACGTGCTGTATCACCTGCTGGCGGAGACCGACTACTACGAGTTGGACGGGGGAGCCGCAGGCATGCACCGCGCTCCTGGACGAGTTCCGGGAGGTCAACGACCCCGTTCGCCAGTTCCTGGGCGACGTGCTGCCGGAGGCATCCTGGGACATCCTCTCGTGGCAGTTCCTCCACGACCTGTACCGCCACTGGTTCCAGAGGAACATCCCGTCCGGCAGGCCCGAGAGCCGCAAGGCGCTTATCGCTGACATCAAGCGCCTCCTGCCGGAGTGGCATGAGTGGTCGTACACCGACAACCCGGTGTTCGTGCCCGACGAGATGAGGGCGCAGCCCGAGCCGCTGATTGCCGAGTACGAGGTGACCGAGTGGATGAACAAGGCGTACCGCGGTTCCGACCAGGGCCGTGTATGCATGCCCGACCTGCCCGCCCGCGTGAGGGGTCTCGTGCGTACGGTGCCTCTCGGCTCGGGCGGTAACGATAAATCAGATTCAGAGGACAAGGAGGCTTAGGGATATGACGAATTTGACCAAGGAGGAGTACGCGAGGCTGCACCTGAAGGCCAAGCGCGGGATGCTCACAGCGGAGGAGAGGGCTGCATTGGAAGCGTATGAGGCTGCGGCGCAGCCCGCTCCTCAGACGCCCGTTCCGGCGGACACGGAAACGCTTCTCTGCTGTCCGTATTGCGGCCATGCGACTATCACAACGCAGATTGTGAGCGACGTGACGTATCGCAAGCCGGCCACGGTGATTGCGATGATGTTCGCTCCGCTCATTGCGGTTGTGCTGGCGTTCCTGTTGCGCAACATGTTCGTCACCGTACTGGCGCTGATAGTTGTCATTGTGTCCGCGCTTGTCCCGATGTGGGCGTTCTATCGCGGCAATTATTCGGTGACGCACAAGTATTACGTATGCAAGCGCTGCGGGTATGCCGAGCGGGATACGAAGTGGAAAATCGTGAACGACGGGGGCAAGGCGATTGAGGCCGTTGCTATGGGCATCGGTCTTACGCTCGTTCTGATTTTCTCGGTGTTCATGATTTCGAAGAACGTCGATTTTAGCTCTATGCCGACATGGGACATCCCGGCTGTCGAAGACACTAACGGCGGCAATGTTCAGGGCACCGATGGCGGTGGCGAGCAGACCATCGAGGACCTTGGTAACGGCACGATTCTGATGCACGGCAGTTTGGGGGTGTGAACATGGGCGATTTCTCGACTTTGTTTCTTGTCGCATGCTTCGCGTTGCTGATTTGTCTGTTCGTCGTGAGCAGCATTTACGAACAGCGCAGGCGGGAGGCGTGGCTTGCAGAAAAGCGAGCCATTGCAGAAGGCCACAGGCCTCTTTCGCCCGAGGGATTCTTCGAGCTGCGCAATAGCTACAAGGGGCATATGCAAGACTTTGACTTCATGGGCTGCTATGTGATTCACAACCTGACGAACGGCATGTACTACGTCGGACAGGCGACGCATGTGCCGCAGCGTGTGAACGCGCATTTCACTGGCAAAGGCAATGGCGACGTGTACGCGGACTATCGCTACGGCAATCAGTTCGAGATTTACATGGTGGACATCACAACGACGAACTATCGCCGTTTGGATGACCTCGAACGTGACCTGATTGCGACGTACGACGCGTACAACCGTGGCTACAACAAGACGCGTGGAAACAAATGATTCAGAGGACAAGGAGGAGTAAGAGATGGAAGATTTGACACCGAACGAGGTGGCACGGCTCCACCTGAAGGCGAGGCACGGAACGCTCACGCCGGAGGAGCAGCAGGTATACAGCGATTACATGGCGAGGCAGATTGCTTCTGCTCAGCCGCCCGAGGGCGGCGAGCCGCCGAAGCACGGTAAGCCGAAGCGCAATGTCGATATTCCGAACGTGCTTGGCAAGATTGCGGGCATCGCGGTGATTGTCGCCGCGCTGGTGATTCTCGGTCCGCCGATTGCACGTTATGGGCTTGAGCTTGTCGATAGTGCAATCGAGTATCGTGACTCGATGAACACTCGCCTGGATGCTCAGCAGAGCGGCAACGCACATTATGTGGCGACCTCGCATGAGGCTGGGACGATTGATTACAAGCGCTCTGATTTGTTCATCAGCGGAGAGTATTTCATCGCAATAAAGTCAGATGCCCACTATGGGATTCTGAGCATCGCTTGTGGCGCGTACGATGCGGACGCGCCTGACAAGACGGACAAGTATCATACCGTGCCTGATTATTTTGATGAGCGCGGTGGCATTGGGATGTCTGTCGTCGATGGGAGCCGCGATGGATGGACTATTCGCGATGACGAGCTGCGTTCTGTTCTTGAAGCGCATGGTCTTAGTTACGACACGTTCTGTTCGAATACCGCTGCGTTCAATCTGGGTGAGGACGAGCTGGCCGATTTGACCAGTCAGGTTGCGTCCGTGATTACATACGGCGACATCGCGAGCTACCCCGTGGACGATGACACTTCGTTCACTTATACGCTCGATGGTCATGCGTATCAGGACGATGCAGATATGGACGAGTGGGTCGTGTTTGCTGGCGGTGTAGTTGGCGCAAGTTACCCGGATAGCTTCGCGCTCAACGGGTCTAATGACAATCCCCAGATGTTTGCAGATGCACAGCCCACGTCCAGCGTTGAATAGCAGGAAAGCTCGAAGGCGGATGTTCTAGGCAACACGACTGCTGAGGGGCAACGGAGCGATTTTGATGTACGGCAGCATGCCGATTTTCAAGTGATGAAGGAGGTATCCGATATGGCAACTAAGAAGCGTTACTCGGACATCAACAAGGCCATCAAGGAGGCCGAGGCGAGGCGCGAGGAGTATTACAAGCAGGTCGGTCGGGTGATGCTCGAAGAGTACCCCGAGCTGGGCGACATGAACGTCACCGACATGCGCAGGGCCGCGCGCTTCCTGCGTGACAACCTGTCCGAAAAGGCATCTTCGAAGGGTGCCGAAGCGGGCAAGGCGACCGCCCAGAACGGAGCGCCTGCCGCGTCCGATTCGGGCGGCGATTCCGCCCACGATGCACGCGAGCCTATGCCCGTGAGGGGCTACGGCGAGGGCATGTAAAGGAGGCAGTCGTGCCTCCATCCGGCACCCCGCAAGGGGTGTCCGGCGTGCCCCGTTCCGAATGGAGAGTTCTGCCGAGTCGTCGGCTGAAACCGGTTGGGAACAGGGCACCCCTGGGGGTTCGAAGGGGACAGCGAAAGCTGTCCCCTCGCGAGCGGGACGTGTACATACAAAACGGAGGTATTTTTCGCCGCAGCGAAAAAACCGGAAGTTTTGTAGGGACAAGTCCCATGCTCGCTACCTTTTTTCCCTGCGAAAGCATTTGCGAGAAATCGCGTCGAACAGACGCGGGCGATTGATAGAAAAAAGGGAGGTGTTGATATGGCAGTGAGTGCCGAAAAGAGAAGCAGCCGCGTGCGCCGCCAGGCGTCCAAGAAGCAGCGCAAGAACCGTACCGTGCAGGTGCGATTCTCGGACGAGGAGCTTGCTGCTTTGGATGCGGTCTGCGAGAGCACGGGCATGACCCGCTCTGCCGTGCTGCGCAGCTGGACCGTGCCCGGCGAGGGCGCTGGTTCCAACCCCGTGTACGTGGTGACGAAGAACGCCGACGCGGAGCGTCTGGCGATGGAGGCGAGGCGCATAGGCGTCAACGTGAACCAGATTGCGAGGACGCTGAACGCCGAGGCGAAAGGGCGCGGGGGCATGCTCCGCTCCGACACCCTGAACGGATGCGAAAAGGGCCTCGAAGAGGTGCGCGACGAGCTGTCGAAGCTGGCCCGCGAGGTGGAGACCCTGCGCCAGGATTTCGGGTCGGACATGTTCTCCGCGCTGATGTATTCAGATGACCCGGGCAGGTTGAGGCGGCTCGTCAATTACTGGTTCGGGATGGGAGGTGATGCCTGATGTCAACGACTCACATCCAGCCTCTGCCGAACGTCTACGGGCGCATGGCCTACACGGAACTCGGCGAGGGAAAGAAGCGCACCGAGAACATCCAGAACGGGACGAACCGCATCGCTGCCCAGATGGGCGACGGTGACTCCCGCGAGGAGTTCGTGCGCTTCTGCTCCGCCATGAAGAGGCAGAACCAGGGGCGTGAGAACGAGGGGTTCGAGGTGCGTGTCTCGTGGGCACCCGAGGAGCTGTCCAAGGACGACCCCGAGGACATCCAGCGAGCCTGCGAGTACGGCTACCTGCTGTGCAAGGAGGTGGCACCCAACGCCCCGTGCTGGGTCACGGTCCACACCGACGGCGAGGGCGGCTGCGTGCACGTCCACGCCACCATAGCGAACCACGATTTGGAGACGGGCAACGCCATCGCGCACGGCACCGACCACGCCACGGTCAAGCGCAAGAACGACCAGTTGAGCAGACAGATGGGCTTCTCCGTGGTGGGTCCCCAGCCGGGCGCGCAGAGGACGAGATGGGCGGACCGTAAGAGCGAGTTCGAGCCGGGCGCTTTCGAGCGCATGCTGGGAAACCGCGTCGAGGAGGCCCGCAACGCGTCGTCCAGCATGGACGAGTTCCGCGAGGAGCTTAGGCTGCGCGGCGTGGAGCTGAACGAGGTGCGCAAGGTGGACAAGGAGACCGGCGAGGAGACCGTGGGCTGGAGCTACAAGGCGCACGACCCGCTGGGCAAGACCAAGCGCAAGAGAAGGCGCCGCGCCTCCAACCTCGCCGACGACCTGACCAAGGAAGGCGTCGAGGCCTACTTCGAGGAGAAGCAGAGGCAGGCGGAAGCCCAGAAGGAAGACGCGCCGGCACCTGTTCCCGTGGCAACCGTCGCGGCGGAACCGCAGACGGATTCCCCGGCAGAGCCTTCATTCGACGTGTACTCGGTCGAGGAGTCCGACGTGGCGCAGATGGCGGGCGACCTCCAGAGGGCACACATCAACCGCTGCCGCGAGAGCGGCGAGCCGTTCATGGACGAGCGCTACGAGCAGCTCATGGAGGCGGAGCGCCACCCCGAGGAGCAGCTGGCGAAGCTGCAAGCCGAGGTGGACGCGGCGAGGCGCGAGTTCCACGCCTCCAAGGAGGCGCGCGACGCGCTCGACCATCCGTGCCCGAACCTGCTGGCTGGCGCGTGGGTGTTCGCCAAGGCCGGGCGCAATGCCAGGGACCCCGTGTCCCGCATGATGGCGGACATGACGGCCATGATGCTGCGCATGCTGCTTCAGCAGGCCATGGAGGAGCAGCGCCGCCGGGAGCGCGAAGCTGCGGAGAGGCGTCTGTACGAGTCCCGCAGGAACATGTGGGACGCCGAGAAGCGCCTGAAGTCAGCCGAGAAGGCCCTTGCCCACGAGGACGAGCGCGAGGAGCAGGCAAAGCTCGTGCGCCTGCAGGAACGCGAGGACAAGGCGGCAAGGCGTGCCGGTGGCCGCGTGAAGTACGGGGCCGATGCGGACAAGCAGTACGAGTAGCCGAAAAAGATAAGGGAGCAGCACGATGCTGCTCCCTTTCCTGTGGGTTAGTGGATTTCCGGCGCGGGCACGTAGTCCCAGCTGGTTCCGAAGTGGGTTATCCCCCAGACGTACAGCCCCAGCTCCGCGTCGTAGAACACCGGCTCGTCGGTGTGCTCCATGAGGAAGCTCGGGTCCTGGACGATGTACCACTGGAATAT
>OAUF01001143.1_pt1 | contig 10837 bp, 11 predicted proteins | sample 1495111 | NCBI WGS metagenome assembly OAUF01 (sample SAMEA2580002, study PRJEB22360) | human gut metagenome | reverse complement strand
CGCCGAGGTAGACGCTAAATTACATCAGATCATGAGCGCAATCCACGAACAATGCGTAGCTCACGGTAAAGATGGCGAATATATCAATTATGTAAAAGGCGCGAATATCGCAGGCTTCATGAAAGTAGCCAAAGCTATGATGGCACAAGGTATCGTATAAGAATAAGGTCAGTTTAGGCTAAATAAAAACATAGTTATGAATTCTTTGAACCTTAGTTATGGTTTGAGAATTTCATAACTATGTTTTTTAAGCTCATATCAGCGGACTTTCCCGGGGTTCTTAGCGATAAAATCCTTCCATCCCGTATACTTCTTTTCCGAGATCGGATTATTGGTTTGGAAATAATGACAAACAGCCGCCGCCAACCCATCCGTAGCGTCCAATTGCGGAAGCATGGACTCATCCGGTATCTTCAGATAGCGTTGTAGCATGCCGGCCACTTGTTCTTTCGCCGCATTTCCATTCCCCGTGATCGAGAGCTTGATTTTTAGAGGGGCGTACTCGAAGATCGGGATATCCCGCTCCAAGGCCGCAGCCATCGCTACCCCTTGCGCCCTTCCGAGTTTCAACATACTCTGTACGTTCTTCCCGAAGAAAGGCGCCTCGATAGCCAACTCATCCGGATGGTATTGATCGATCAAGGCCAAGACCCGTTCGAATATCTTACGCAGACGGAGATAATGATCCTCATATTTATTCAATTGCAGGATTCCCATAGCTTCCAGCTTCGGTTTATTCCCCTCGATCTTCAAGATTCCGTATCCCATCACGATCGTACCGGGGTCTATACCTAATATAATACGATCCTTTATCATTTAGGCAACTCTATATCTTCCAACAGGGTAGAGAATCCTGCGATTTTCTCTTTATAACGTCCTATCAAATCTTGCTGCAAGGCTCCGCCTTCCTTACGCACCCACTCATTCAACGAATCGATATCCCTCGTATGGAACTGTACGGAGAAACTTTCACCTTCCTCATTCCGCGAATCCAAGATCCGTCTCAAATAAGGACTATAAAGGATACCGCTCTCGGAGGCTTTCGGTATATAACTATTCTTCAAATATTCCAGACACTCATCCACGATATCCTTATGGATATGAAAAGTCGTATTATAAATTATCATCTTCTTTCCTTTCTCTTGAAATTTCTTATACAAAGATAGCGCATATATCAAGAAAAGCCTTATATTTGCACATGAATTAACAAGACGGGGCATTAGCTCATCTGGCTAGAGCGACAGACTGGCAGTCTGTAGGTGATCGGTTCGAGTCCGATATGCTCCACCAATAATAAATTAAGCGGTTACAAAACAAGTAGCCGCTTTTTTTATTGATAAAAATCGTTTTGTTTTGGCGTTTTGTTGCATTTGGTGACGCAAATTTGACGCAAATAATAACGCTGTTGCGTTCATTGCATTTCCGGTTTAACACCCAGTTTAACCTTACCTCCCAAACCTCGCTAGAACCGCAGCCTTATCAAACAAAATTAGGCAGTTACCTAAAAAGATAACTGCCTAATTTTGTGAGCCGAAAGCCGGACTTGAACCGGCGACCTACGCATTACGAATGCGTTGCTCTACCAGCTGAGCTATTTCGGCAACATTTGTTTCTTTATTTCGGGCGCAAAGATACAGGGTTTATTTGACATCTGCAAGAAGATTCGCTAAAAAATCATCTAAATCTGCATCTAAATCTTTTAATAGAGGATCGTCCAGACGAAGCATATCATCATCGATGAAGAGAAGTTCCTCTATTACAACAAAATCCTCATCGGTCAAGCTAACAGAAAGAGGCTTCATGAATCGGGGGACGTCAAAAATATTCTTGGTAGACAAGATCGTAAGAACCGCCTTCACCGAAGCGGCAACCCGCTTATTGAATGCGTTCTCCTCCTCGTTCGAGTTCACCCAATCGAAGATAACGATCTTTTCGATCAAATGCTCCTCATCATCATAAATTTGCAGTTCCCCGCTTTCCGCATCAGCCTGCACATATAAGTCGCTTATAAAATTACCGGACTCATCCTTGGCCAGCTTTTCAACAGCCGACGTAAAAGCGTTCTCGATGAGGGATTGAACCTTTGCCATATTTGCGTTCATATATTAATTCTCCTTTATTCGAATATGCGTCAAAAGTAATAATAATTCACCGAATAACGCCGTTAATCCTCACCAAATTGCACATTTAGTTTCTTATCGGAACGAATTCGTTCGGCCAACGCCTGCACATAGAGTTCCAATAATTTGGTACTCTTATCATTATCACCACTATTACGCTTGAATAAATCGTATGATTTATGAGCCCACTCATAGGCTTCTTTTAAATCTCCTCTCATCTCATGGCATAGGGCCAGATTAGAGGCCGCCTTCGCCCGGCTTTTCCAGTTTTCCGTACCCCGGTAAAGCCCGGACCAACGATCTTCCGCCATATCCCATTTCTCATTAGCCGCATAAGCGGAAGCCTCTTTCCAACGTGAACCCATTCCGGTAAAGTACCAACGAGTCTCCTTCTCCCAATGAGGAACAAAATTAGCGTAGACCTTCGCCCCGAAATATTTACCGGCCCCACGCAAAGCATTCTCCGGAGAGGGCAATACCTTATCCAAGATCGGCATATAATCCGCACTTTCCGCCCAATAAATACTATCTTTCATATGTACCGTCGCCAGTGGAGCCTCACGATCGGGAACGTAACTGCGTATCACGCCAGCCATCTGCACGTCGATCATTCCCATTACATACCCTTCGCCCAAGGTACCTACGCTTTTCTTCATATCGAACAGCAAGCGGTCGATGGAGATAACCGCATCGGCACCGGTCTCATCGCATAGCGACGCTACTTGCCCTTGGGTAAGTTTCGTATCCAGAAACGCCTGATTATCTTTTCGAACCGCATCATGGTAAAGCAATACGTCGTTAAAATAAGAAGCCTCCACGATAGCCTCCCCTAAAGTACGGCAAGCGTCAAACAACGCACTATCCGCTTTCGCTTTGCAAGTATCCTGCTTTTCTCCCTGCAAGGTGTATTCGTAACCCGCATCCTCCGGTTGGGGAACGGCATTGTTTACGATAAGTACCTTGGCGACATTCTCAGGAAACGTCACCTCCGCAGGATTATACGTCTCGATACCTACATAATTAATCGTGCTACAAGCGGACAACAAACCCGCTATGCCTATAAAAAGAATGCTTCTCATCTTCATCTATTTAAAAGGGGGCGATTTACGCCCCCACATTATGTCAAATCACTCACAGCCTTGAAATAGCCGATAGACTCCGCGATCCCCAAGAAGGGGTCTTTCATGTCTTTCTCGTATTCCAAGCTACACATTCCCGTGTAATTAACTTCCCGCATCATACGGATCAGCGCAGGGAAGTCGATCTTTCCACGACCGATCTCGATCCCGACTCCCGCCTTCGAAGAATCCGTCACGTCCTTGATGTGCATATCGAATACCCGGGTATGGTATTTCTTCAAGTCGGCGACAGGATCACAGCCGTTTCGCAAGTCATGCCCGACATCCAGACACATACCGATACGGGGGTCTAAATCCTTCGTATGCTCCCAAACGTCCGTAGCATCGGGATACGTCTTAATATCAGGACCGTGCAAGTGGATAGCGTAATGAAAATCATACTCCTTCACTTTTTTATCCACATAGGGTAAAAGCTCGTAATTCGGGACACCGACGATTAACTTCACTCCTACCCGCTTCGCATAATCAAACGCACGATCTATCTCTTCCTCACTCTTCATATAAATAGGACCTACGGCATATCCCGTCACTTTATGGGCAGCGCATTTATCATGAAAAGCCCTAATCTGCTCATCCGTACTATTCAACGGCAAATGGAAATCCTTGATGCAAAGATAATGGATATCTAATCGTTCCAACGTCTTCAACGTCGTATCTAAATCAAAATTAACGAAAGTATATCCCGCCATTCCCAGATGGAACGGGCTTTTGGCTTTACAGGGTCCGGCAAAGCGGCCCGGGCGATCGTGGAGGTACGGAATAAAAGGGCACCCGCCAATCCTTGTTTAAAAAATGTACGTCTTGAGTGTTTCATGGTCTATTACAATATTATATATAATGTATACTGTTTATCTTGGGAAAATAACGCTAAAGGTAGAGCCTACCCCTTGCTGGGAAGTCACTTCTATACGACCGCCGAGCTTTGTGACCAAAGCCTTGGAGATAGCCAATCCCAAGCCGACTCCATTGGTCCATTGCGTCAACTTGACAAAACGATCGAAAACCCGTTCCAATTGGTCGTCCGGGATTCCCTCGCCTGTATCCGTCACATAAAAGCGGATTTCCTGCTCCGTCACGTCATACCCGAAGCAAATATAACCTTTTTTCGTGTGCTTGATAGCATTCGTCAATAAATTAGTGAGGACTTGCGTTAATCTACTCCGATCGGTATAAAGCGTAAAAGGTTGGCAATCATCCAATCGAAGTTCTACATTTTCGGGCATACGTAATAAAATGATACTATAGATATCTTTCATTAAAGCCTTCATTTCATGATTCGCCAAAACGAAAGTCAACGTATTCGACTCGATTTTCGATATATCCAATACGTCTTCTATCAAGCGTTGCAACAATTCATTATTACTTTGTATAATATTGGAGAGTTCATGACGAGTTTCCGCATCTTCCTCATCGGCGATCACCTGCGAGAATCCGACGATGGCGTTCAATGGCGTCCTGATCTCATGATTCATGTTTGCCAAGAACGCAGATTTCAGGTGATCCGCCTCCTCCGCTTTCTCTTTTGCGATCTTTAATCGTATCCCCGCACGATGACGGGCATAGGCGACTATACCCAAGCCCGCACATAGAAACAACACCAAGACAAATCCTCCTCGAAGCATCAAGATACGGACACGCGACTTTTCCGCCTCTAGCTCCAGTTTCTTACTTTGTATCTCTAGTTTTTCCACCTCTCGTTGGGTTTTCAACTTCGCTAAATCCTCGTAATATTTTACCCGCATAATCGAGTCGTGCACTTCTTTAGAATCTCTGTAAGCCCTAGCCGCTTCCATCCCTCTTCCAAGCTTATAATAGAGATCCGCCTTAAAATCCTCCACTGAGACCCAATCATTAAAGCGTTTCTTATCCAAGAGCATTAGTTCCAATTTGTTCGCCAAATCAATGGCCTTCTCATATTTCCCCGCTAAAGCGTAATAATTCATCCAAAGGAATTGAGGCAGGATTTGCTCGGCATTCATATTATTCTTCTTTTCGATATCCTCCATCATCCTCAAGTGCTGATAAACCAAGGAAAGCTCTTTTTCCGCCACGTAATACTGGGCCGAGTAATAATGATAGCGATCTTTTAAAAAAGCGACAGTATGTTCCGCATCCAATTGAGTAATGCCCTCTTTCTCGCACTCTTGTATGCAAGAATCCAATTTATTCAAATACTCCAATCGCAAATCCTTCGTAAGCAACAGCCGTAACACGTAATACCAACGCATCCTAGAGGCATTACGTTCTTCCATGCGAGATAAGATCTCCCGGCTTAATTGAATACCCTCCTCATCCAATCCTATATTAAAATAGAAATTCGCTAAAGCTTGGTTTGCCATATCCACCCCATCCGGATAATTAAAACAGGTCGCAAGATTCCTCAAGCTATCCACCTCCCGGATTACCAATCCCTGCATCCCCTCATTCGCTAAAGAATAGATATTCCATCCTTTCGCCCTACATAATTCCTCGATCCGGTTTGTCGCGATGAAAAGGGGTTCCGCTATTTTCAAATATATTCGCAAGCTATCCGGATCTTGCATATAGTAATAACGCATCAAGAATAGTAAGGCATTTCCTTTGTAATAATCGTTACGTTGCCTCTGTGCCTCTTCTAATAGCAAATCCGCATATACTTTATATACTTTGTTATGCGTATTGGCATAAAGTAATTCGTTCAAGCGTATTAGTTTACTACTATCCGGCAAAACCTTGATTTCTCTTCGTAAGCTATCGACAAACGTGTCACCTTTCGCCCTATCCGGAATAAGCAAAGTTAGAATCAACGTCCAACAACCAATAAAAAACAATCTCTTCATATATACCTTGAAAAGTTAGCACGACTATCCATTATTCAATGCCCGGCAAGTTAATAAAAATTTAAATGCCAAGACATCAACATAAACAAGTTTAATATCACATTTTCAACTTATACAACAAAAAGCCTATATCAACCAAAAAAAGATTGATATAGGCTCTTATTTCAAAGAAACGGCCGTTCTATTTATTTTGTCAAGGCAGCGATACTTTCCTCGATAGACTTAATCTTCGATTCGGCATCGGCTTGCTTTTTCTTCTCCATCTCGATTACTTTCGCCGGGGCTTTGCTCACGAAGTTCTCATTGCCTAATTTCTTCATGACAGAAGCCAAGAAACCTTTTTGGTATTTCAATTCTTCTTGAAGCTTAGCCAACTCTTCCTCCACATTGATCAGATTGCCTAAAGGTACGGCATATTCAGTCGTACGGACCAAGAACGATACAGCACCGGCCGCTTTCTCCTCTACCTTGGAGATGGAAGAGAGATTGCACATCTTAGCGATTACGGCGTTGAACGCCTCATTGTGCTCACCCACGATCTGCAATTCCAGCGCATCCTTATTCGGTATATTCTTTTGCAAACGAATGGTACGGACACCGCCAACGATCTCTTTCACGATCTCGAAAGCATCCAAATAAGCGCTATCTATAACCGCTATTTCCGGCATTTGGGCAACCATCAAGCTCTCACCTTCCTTGCGAGGCTCAAGGGCTTGCCATAATTCCTCGGTAATAAACGGCATGAAAGGATGAAGCAAACGAAGCAAGGCATCGAAGAAACCTAACGTAGCCTCATAAGTAGCCTTGTCGATCGGCTGCTGATACCCCGGTTTTACCATCTCCAGATACCATGAGGAGAACTCATCCCAGAACAATTTATAGACAGCCATCATCGCTTCGCTCAGACGATATTTACTGAAAGAGTCGTCTACCTCGGCAATCGTCTTATCCAGCTGCATCTTGAACCATTTCACGGCGATAGCGGAAGCCTCCGGCTGAGCGATCGTATCGTCTACCGTCCAGCCCTTCACCAAGCGGAAAGCATTCCATATCTTATTATTGAAGTTACGTCCTTGCTCACACAAAGCATCATCGAAAGGAATATCATTTCCGGCAGGAGCCGCGAGCATCAAGCCCATACGCACGCCGTCCGCACCGTATTGCTCGATCAATTGCAACGGATCGGGAGAGTTTCCTAAAGATTTGGACATCTTACGTCCCAGCTTATCGCGAACGATACCCGTAAAGTAGACGCTCTTGAACGGCATTTTCCCTCTGTACTCATAGCCGGCCATAATCATACGGGCTACCCAGAAGAAGATGATATCCGGTCCGGTTACCAAATCACTGGTCGGATAGTAATAATTGATTTCCTCGTTATCCGGGTTATTGATACCGTCGAACAGGGAGATCGGCCACAACCAAGAGGAGAACCAAGTATCCAATACGTCCTCGTCCTGACGCAAATCAGACATGGTCAGATTCGGGTTACCACATTTCTCTTTCGCCAGTTCCAAAGCTTTCTCTTCCGTCTCGGCTACCACGTAACCACCTTCCGGCAAGAAGTAAGCCGGGATACGGTGTCCCCACCAAAGCTGACGGCTGATACACCAGTCCTTGATATTCTCCATCCAATGGCGGTAGGTGTTCTTGAACTTCGGCGGATAGAACTTGATATCGTCCTTCATGACCGGCTCCAAGGCGATCTGGGCTAGATGTTCCATCTTCAAGAACCATTGCATAGACAATTTCGGTTCGATAGGCACGTTCGTACGCTCCGAGAAACCCACCTTGTTCTCGTAAGCCTCTACCTTCTCCAAAAGACCGGCGTTACGCAAGTCTTCCTCGATCTGCTTGCGGACATCGAAACGATCCATGCCCACATACAGGCCGGCAGCCTCGCTCAACGTACCGTTATCGTTAAATATATCGATAGAAGGCAAATTATATTTCTCGCCCAACATATAGTCGTTTACATCGTGCGCGGGGGTCACTTTCAAACAGCCCGTACCGAACTCTATATCTACGTAATCATCCTCGATCACCGGAATCTCACGGCCTACCAGCGGAACGATCACTTTCTTTCCTCTCAGATGTTGGTTCTTCGGGTCGTTCGGGTTGATACACATCGCCGTATCTCCCATAATCGTCTCCGGACGGGTAGTGGCGACAATGGCGTATCCCTCCTCGCCTACGATCTTATAGCGAAGATAGTACAACTTACTATGCTCTTCCTTATAGATAACCTCCTCATCGGACAGGGCCGTCAACGCCTTCGGGTCCCAATTCACCATACGGACACCCCGGTAGATCAAGCCCTTCTTATATAGATCGACAAAAACCTTAATAACGCTCTCCGAACGTTTCTCGTCCATCGTGAACGCCGTACGATCCCAATCGCAGGAAGCCCCCAATTTACGAAGTTGCTTCAAGATAATGCCGCCATGCTCTTCTTTCCATTCCCAAGCGTGACGCAAGAACTCGTCGCGAGTCAGATCGGTCTTCTTGATTCCTTGCCCGGCCAAACGATTCACCACTTTCGCCTCCGTAGCGATCGAAGCATGGTCCGTACCCGGTACCCAACAAGCGTTCTTACCCATCATACGGGCACGGCGAACCAAGATATCTTGGATCGTATTGTTAAGCATATGTCCCATGTGCAATACGCCGGTGACGTTAGGGGGCGGGATTACAATCGTATACGGCTCACGACCGTCTGGCTTTGACTTAAAGAAGCCGTTATCCAACCAATACTGATACCACTTCCCCTCTACTTCAGCGGGATTGTACTTACTAGCGATTTCCATATTTTTATAACTAATTAGTCTTTACACATTTCTCGATCCGCGAAAGTACAAAAAATATAGACAAAAAACGCTGAGCATCGGGAAATATAGTCGGCCGAGACAATAGGCATTCTCTCTCGGACAAACCACTATTCTATAAACCACGGCATGGTTTGTAAAGACCAAGTCGTAGATTATATAGATCACGACGTGATTTATAAGGACCACGCCGCTATTTTGAAAATAGAGTGAATGGCAATTACTTTTACATCCGGGGATTTGAAGGTTTATTCCTATAACAAGCAAACTATTTATAACGGTTTTTCTATTCCACGCTATTGCAGTTTCGCGTAAATGCCTGTATCTTCGCGTACTATAAAAAATAGATATGAGAAAGCGATCTGAGTATAAAGGAGGGGATAATCGACGTAAACCCTCTAAAGAACGACAGGTAACGGTGGGTGAAAGTAACACTTTGCTACCTTTCCTGTTCGAGTTATTAAAAGAACAAAGCCGTTCATCCGTGAAAGGATTATTGAGCAGGGGACAGATCTCGGTAAACGGGAAAGTCACCCGGCAGTTCGATGCCCCGCTGAACCCTAACGATACGGTCGGGATCAACTATGGAAGAGGGAAGGTGGAATTCAACAATCCGTTACTTAGAATTGTTTGGGAAGATGATGACCTCATCGTGATCAACAAGCGGGAAGGTTTGCTATCCGTATCTACCGATCGTATCAAAGAGCGTACGGCCTACCGTATCCTGAGCGATTACTTGAAAGAATGCGACCCTCGCAACAAGATATTCGTCTTGCACCGTCTGGACCGAGACACATCGGGTATCATGATGTTCGCCAAGAACCAGAAGGTAAAAGAGCAACTACAGTCCAACTGGAGCGAGGCTATCACGCAACGGACCTACGTGGCCGTGATAGAGGGACGGCCGGAGAAAGACACGGATTTGATCGTATCCAACCTCGTGGAGAACAAGCATATGCAAGTGTACGTGACACAAGATGGTGACGGGAAGGAAGCGATCACACGCTACCGACTCCTGCAAACGAACAATCGTTATTCGCTCGTGGAACTCGATCTGGAGACGGGACGCAAGAACCAAATCCGTGCGCAGATGCAATCCATCGGGCATCCGATAGCCGGAGACTCTAAATATGGGGCGGAGACAAATCCTGCCGGACGCTTGATGCTCCATGCCCGCAGACTCTGTTTCATCCATCCGGTAACAGGCGAGGAGATGCGCTTCGAGACACGGATCCCGGAGAAATTCACATCGACAGCAAAGTAATCTATCAATAAAGGACAAAAAATGAAGAAACTCATCAGTTCGATCATGCTGGCGCTAATAGCGCTGGTAGCGCAGGCGCAAATACTTACGCCTGTCAAGTGGAAAATTAAACTAGACGACAAGGGCGGCGCACCCGAGAAAGAGATCGTCTTTACCGCCACGGCGGACAAAGGTTGGCACCTGTATGACATGAACCTGCCGGAAGGAGGTCCTGTTTCTACATCTTTCACATTCGAGACATTGAATGGAGCTGAACTGATCGGTCAACCGGTTCCTTCGGTAAAGCCGACCACGGTTTACGACGAGCAATTTGCCATGAATCTTCGTTGGTATCCGGGGACGTACGGTATCGTTCACCCAAAAACTAAAGGTTACCGATCCCGCTAAATTCAAGGCGGAGGGCGAGGTGGAATTTATGGCTTGTAATGACGAGACTTGTCTTCCCCCGGATCAAATACCTTTCTCTTTCGATAAGAAAAGTATCCATGTAGATCCAGCTCTGGCAGCTAACAGCTCGACTACAGAGGTGGATAAAGAGGACGCCACGGCCATACAGCCGGATACGCAAGTCGTAGCGGAAGAGGCCAGCGAGTTGAACACTCCGGACCCTGCCGCTAAAGGGACACCGGCTACGACATCTCCTAAAGCGCTCGACAGCTTATAACCCATA
>OAUF01001140.1_pt1 | contig 10866 bp, 13 predicted proteins | sample 1495111 | NCBI WGS metagenome assembly OAUF01 (sample SAMEA2580002, study PRJEB22360) | human gut metagenome | reverse complement strand
GGTCGCTGATGGGCGGGCGCTTTAACCTGCTGCTGTCGGTGGTAGGCGCATTGATTATTCAGGGCATGAACACCGGGATTTTGCTGTCGGGCTTCCAGCCGGAACTGAATCAGGTGGTCAAAGCCGTGGTGGTGTTGTGTGTGCTGGTCGTGCAGTCGCAACGCTTTATCAGCCTGATAAAAGGAGTGCGTGGTCATGATAAAACGTAATTTACCGCTGATGATCACCCTCGGCGTGTTTGTGCTGGGTTATCTCTACTGCCTGACGCAGTTTCCCGCTTTTGCTTCCACCCGAGTCATTTGCAATATCCTGACCGATAACGCCTTTCTGGGCATTATTGCCGTGGGCATGACCTTCGTGATCCTCTCTGGCGGGATCGACCTTTCCGTTGGCTCGGTGATCGCCTTTACCGGTGTATTTCTGGCAAAGGGCATTGGCTATTGGGGTATTTCCCCGCTGCTGGCGTTCCCTTTGGTTTTGCTGATGGGCTGCGCGTTTGGTGCGTTTATGGGGTTACTGATTGATGCGCTGAAGATCCCGGCATTTATTATCACTCTGGCGGGAATGTTCTTCCTGCGCGGCGTCAGCTATCTGATCTCAGAAGAATCCATCCCAATTAATCATCCGGTTTATGACACGCTCTCAAGCCTGGCATGGAAAATTCCCGGCGGTGGTCGCCTGAGCGCGATGGGATTGCTGATGCTGGCGGTTGTCGTCATCGGCATATTCCTGGCGCACCGTACGCGCTTTGGTAATCAGGTTTACGCGATTGGCGGCAACGCCACTTCTGCCAACCTGATGGGCATCTCAACCCGCAGCACCACCATCCGCATTTATATGCTGTCTACCGGGCTTGCGACGCTTGCCGGCATTGTCTTTTCCATTTACACCCAGGCGGGCTATGCGCTGGCGGGCGTTGGCGTCGAACTGGATGCGATAGCCTCAGTTGTGATTGGCGGAACGCTGCTCAGCGGTGGGGTCGGTACAGTGTTAGGGACGTTGTTTGGCGTCGCTATTCAGGGGCTGATCCAGACCTACATTAATTTTGACGGCACATTAAGTTCCTGGTGGACGAAGATCGCGATTGGCATTTTATTGTTTATATTTATAGCGTTACAACGCGGTCTGACGATGCTTTGGGAAAATCGTCAAAGCTCGCCGGTTACCCGAGTGGGTACGGCGGCAACACCAAAGTAACATCCTGATTTTGCACAAGACATTTAAATACCTAAACTTTTTCCGGTTGTAGTCGATAGGTTCTGTACAGGTCTGTTTTAACCCTACAACCGGAAATATAACGATGCCAAAATCCCTTTCAATTCGATCAAGTTTGTTGGTGTTATTGTCTCTGCTGACGTTCCTTCTGCTACTGACCGGTGGCATGGGGCTATATGCGTCTACCCGTGTCATTACCTCGTTGATTTATCACGGTATTATGAGCGCTGCGATGTTGGCTGCTATCGCATTGCTGGCGGTCATTTGGTTTATGCTGCGAAATAAGTTTCTCAAACCGTTGGATAACATGGTTGAGCAACTGGAACGTCTGGCTACGGGGGATTTGTCGCCGGTTACCGCGTTGTCGGCCAGCGCCGAATTCAACCGCCTGAACGCAGCAATGGATGACATGCGCCATGCGCTGGGCGACTCGGTACAACGTGTACGCGATGCCAGCTCACAAATTGATATTGGCAGTCGTGAACTGACGGCCGGTAACCAGCATCTGGCGCAACGCACTGAATCGACAGCCACTTCGCTGGAGCAGACCGCCGCCAGCATGGAAGAACTCACGGCGACGGTGAAACAGAATGCGCAGAACGCGGAACAGGCGCACCAGCTGGCAAAATCGGTGTCGGATACTGCCGATCGCGGTAGCGAAATGGTGTGCTATGTGATCGAGAAAATGCGCGATATTTCCGGCAGTTCCAGCCGAATCGCCGATATCCTCAGCGTGATTGACGGCATTGCTTTCCAGACCAATATTCTGGCGCTCAATGCTTCCGTTGAAGCGGCGCGAGCTGGTGAGCAGGGGCGGGGCTTTGCGGTTGTGGCAGGGGGGGGGGGGGAGATGGGCCGGCGCGGGGCCGGGGCTGAAGACTGTTTCACCCTGGGGCAGGTGAAGTGCGTAATCTGGCCAGCCGCAGCGCCGAGGCGGCCAAAGAGATCCGTACGCTAATCAGCGATTCGCACACCCATGTGGGGGAAGGCAGTGAACTGGCACAGCAGGCGGGCGAAACCATGGATGAAATCGCGACCGAGGTTATGCGTATGACCAAACTGATGCGTGAAATTGCCAGTGCGTCCCAGGAACAGAGTCGCGGCATAGAGCAGGTGAATATCGCGGTAATTCAGATGGATGAAACGGCGCAGCAAAACGCGGCGCTGGTACAGCAGTCTTCAGCGGCTACCCGCTCGCTGGAAGAGCAGTCTTCAGCGCTAATCGAAGCAATGGCCGTATTTAAGCTACAGAAAGCGTAAGCAGACGATGGATTTTGTAGGCCGGATGGCAACGCTACGCGTTTTATCCGGCCTACGTCCGTGCGATGAATGATACTTACGCGTCCGGGAACTCGCGGATAAAGCGTTCTACATCTTCAACCATATGGTCGTTACCCACGAAGAAGGAGCGGCGCTGGTGCAGGCTTTCTGGGGTGATATCCAGAATGCGTTCTTTACCATCGCTGGCTTTGCCGCCCGCCTGCTCGGCCAGGAAGGCCATCGGGTTGCATTCATACAGCAGACGCAGTTTCCCTTGCGGGTGGCTGGCGGTGCTTGGGTACAGGTAGATCCCACCTTTCAGCAGATTGCGATGGAAATCTGCAACCAGAGAGCCAATGTAGCGCGAGGTATACGGGCGCTGGGTTGGCTTATCTTCTTCCTGGCAGAATTTAATGTACTTCTTCACGCCGTTCGGGAATTTGATGTAGTTACCTTCGTTAATGGAGTACGTGCTGCCTTTCGCCGGGAAGCGCATACGTTCCTGGCTGAGGCAGAATACGCCCAGAGAAGGATCGTAAGTGAAGGCATGTACGCCACAGCCGGTGGTATACACCAGCATGGTGGAAGAACCATAAACAACGTAACCTGCAGCAACTTGCTTGTTGCCCGGTTGCAGGAAATCCTCTTCCGTGACCGGTGTGCCGACTGGGGTTACGCGGCGGTAAATAGAGAAAATCGTACCGACAGAGACGTTAACATCGATGTTGGATGAGCCATCCAGCGGATCCATTAGCACAACGTATTTAGCGTGTTCACAGCCTTCAAAGACGACGATTTCATCTTCTTCTTCTGAGGCAATGCCCGCCACAATGTCGCGCGCCTTCAGTGCAGCTTTCAGTTTTTCGTTCGCGAACAGATCGAGTTTTTGCTGAACCTCTCCCTGCACGTTCTCAGCACCGCTGGCACCCAGGATATCGACCAGACCGGCCTTATTGATATCGCGGTGGATGATCTTGGCGCCCAGCTTTATTGCCGACAACAAAGCAGTGAGCTCACCGGTAGCATGAGAAAACTCGTGCTGCTTTTCGACAATAAATTCACCTAACGTTTTCATAACACTTTCCCTGCAATTTATGTGGAGTAAAGCGACCGCAACAATATTAACAAATATTTCCTTTGTTGCGCTTAGGTGAATCGCGCCAGCAAACTGCGGAATATCCTGAAATGCGTTTCTCACTTGCCGGACATGTGCGTAAAATGGCCCCCAGATTAAAAAAGGATAGTGACGTATGCGCATTCATATTTTGGGAATTTGTGGCACTTTCATGGGCGGTCTGGCGATGCTGGCGCGCTCGCTCGGTCATGAAGTAACCGGTTCGGACGCCAATGTGTATCCGCCGATGAGTACCTTACTTGAGAAGCAAGGCATTGATCTGATTCAGGGTTACGATGCCAGCCAGCTCGACCCACAGCCGGACCTGGTGATCATTGGCAATGCCATGACCCGTGGTAATCCGTGCGTGGAAGCGGTGCTGGAAAAGAACATTCCGTACATGTCTGGCCCGCAGTGGCTGCATGACTTTGTCTTGCGCGATCGCTGGGTACTGGCGGTTGCGGGTACGCACGGCAAAACCACTACCGCCGGAATGGCGACCTGGATCCTCGAAGCCTGCGGCTATAAACCTGGCTTTGTGATCGGCGGCGTTCCGGGCAACTTTGAGGTTTCCGCGCGCCTCGGCGAGAGCGACTTCTTCGTGATTGAAGCGGATGAGTACGACTGTGCGTTCTTCGACAAACGTTCTAAATTCGTGCATTACTGCCCGCGCACGCTGATCCTCAATAACCTTGAGTTCGATCACGCGGACATCTTTGACGATCTGAAAGCTATTCAGAAACAGTTCCATCACCTGGTGCGTATCGTGCCGGGCCAGGGACGCATCATCTACCCGGAAAACGACATCAATCTGAAACAGACGATGGCGATGGGCTGCTGGAGCGAACAAGAGCTGGTGGGCGAACAAGGTCACTGGCAGGCGAAAAAGCTGACCACCGATGCCTCCGAGTGGGAAGTGTGGCTGGACGGTGAAAAAGTCGGCGAAGTTAAGTGGGGCCTGGTGGGCGAGCACAACATGCACAACGGCCTGATGGCGATTGCAGCCGCGCGTCATGTTGGCGTCGTGCCTGCGGATGCGGCCAATGCATTGGGCTCGTTCATCAACGCTCGTCGCCGTCTTGAGCTGCGCGGTGAAGCCAATGGCGTGACGGTGTATGACGATTTTGCCCATCACCCGACGGCCATTCTGGCAACGCTTGCGGCACTGCGCGGTAAAGTGGGCGGCACGGCGCGCATCATCGCGGTGCTGGAACCTCGCTCGAACACCATGAAAATGGGCCTGTGCAAAGATGACCTGGCACCGTCGTTAGGGCGTGCAGACGAAGTGTTCCTGCTGCAACCCCCGCACATTCCGTGGCAGGTAGCAGAAGTCGCTGAAGCCTGCGTTCAGCCGGCACACTGGAGCGGCGATGTGGATGCACTGGCAGATATGGTGGTGAAAACCGCACAGCCTGGCGATCACATTCTGGTAATGAGCAACGGCGGGTTTGGCGGTATTCATCAAAAACTGCTGGATGGTCTGGCGAAGAAAGCTCAGGCAGAAGAAGAGTAAAAAAATGCCCGGTGGCGCTACGCTTACCGGGCCTACAACGGATCGTAGGCCGGATAAGGTATTTGCACCGCCATCCGGCAAGCTCGTTTCGCTAAACTTTGTTTCTCTAAATAAAAAAGAAAGTTAATGTCGTCAGCTTTCTTTTTCCTATTCTGATAGGTCATTGCAATAAATATAATTTTTCTGCATATTGAAAACATTGTTTTATTATTCAATACAAGGATCAGCCTCCTTAATATGACAGCGAGTATAGTCTCTTCATGTGATGGTAACAGAGAAATGGTAACGGTTTCTCTATGGGTAAGTTTCATTGGGTTAATTCTTGCAATTTGCTTTTTCTTGTATCTCATAACCGCAGGTATTGATGATGGTGATGGTATGGCGATATTTTTCGTCATGGTTGGAATACTCTTTTTTGTTATTGGTTTTTCGATGAGTATTGCCGGAATGATATCGTCGAATTATCGTTTAAAGGCGTTTTGTGCTTTCATTATCACCTGCTTATCAGCTGCGATGTACATATCTACCACATTATTATTTGCTTTTTAATAATAGCAGGGAGACAAATATGCTCCCTGTGAGATTAATACTGACGTGATGGCAGGTTTGACACCGCTTCTGCGCTTTTTCGGGTTAACCCCTGGAACGGATTCCAACTTTCAACACCTTTCACCATACGCAGGTAGTAGGCAGTATTGACTAAATAAGAGCATACACAGGAGTATCCAATATTTATGACTTTGGCAAAGGCATTCATATCAATATCTGCCACAGTTTCTATTGCGATCAGTGCGGCCTGTATGGCCGCTACGCCCAAAAATAATACCAGTCCCTTTTTCCATAAGCCCAGGACGCAGAAGTAAACGAAACCGAAGAAAAAAGCATATAAGTTGGCTCCTATACTTATCCTCTGTCCAAACTTCATTGTTCTATAAATTTTTGTATAAGATGATGTTCCTGGCAATCCATGTGTGCTCAGAAAGTCAAAACGCTCTCGCCATTTTTCATTAATTGATTTTTTCTCCATTTTATAATCCTTGTGAATATAAATATTATCCGAAGCGCTTCCGTTCAGAATTCAGATTCAATCACTTTCGGGTGCTGACTGCAACAATATTTGAGCACTATTAAAAATAGCTAGAAAGAATAGTGTTGATTATTATATTGATAATGTAAATGTCTTATAAGGGTAATTTATTACCCTTATAAGAGTCATAGCCGACGAATTACGCCTCGTTTTCCGCCAGTTCACGCAGATACTGGAAGATCTGGCGGGAAGATTTTGGCGGCTTGTTGCCCGCTTTTTCTTTCCTGGCGTTACGCACCAGCGAACGCAGTTGCTGACGGTCGGCGTCAGGCCACAGGTTCATCACTTCTTCGATAGCTTCATCGCTACCGTCAACCATACGGTCACGCAGTTGCTCCAGCTTATGGAAGACAACGACCTGTTGGTTGTGACGGTTTTTCAGCTTGTCCAACGCCTGACGGATAGGATCAACATCGCGCTGGCGCAACATTTTGCCAATCAGCTGCAGCTGACGACGGCGACCTTCCATCTTAATACGCTGGGCCAGCTCAATCGCGGCACGTAAATCCGCATCGAGCGGGATTTTATCCAGCGCGTTTTTCCCCAGTTTTACCAGTTCCACACCCAGGTGTTTTAACTCCTCGGCGTCACGTTTTATTTCACTTTTACTGACCCAGATAATTTCATCGTCTTCGTCTTCGATGTCATCACCGGGAACGTCGTCGAGCCAGTCTTCGGGCTGCTTAGTCATGTCAGGCTCCTTAAAAAAAGAGGCTAATGTTACCAGTTAAGATGCGCACTGAAAAACGGTTCTCTGTTAGACTTCAGAGAAACTCTCTCTACATTATGGCATTTGCGATGAAAGTAATCTCACAAGTTGAAGCGCAGCGTAAGATTCTGGAAGAAGCAGTCTCGACGGCACTGGAATTAGCATCAGGTAAGTCGGATGGCGCGGAAGTCGCTGTGAGCAAGACCACGGGTATTAGCGTCAGCACCCGTTATGGTGAAGTGGAGAACGTCGAATTCAATAGCGATGGTGCACTGGGGATTACGGTTTACCACCAAAACCGTAAAGGCAGCGCATCGTCCACCGATTTAAGCCCGCAGGCGATTGCACGCACCGTGCAGGCCGCGCTGGACATTGCACGTTACACTTCGCCGGACCCGTGCGCGGGCGTGGCAGATAAAGAACTGCTGGCCTTTGATGCGCCCGATCTGGACCTGTTCCACCCGGCGGAAGTTTCCCCTGACGAAGCTATCGAACTGGCTGCCCGCGCTGAACAGGCGGCACTACAGGCCGACAAACGCATCACCAATACCGAAGGTGGCAGCTTTAACAGCCACTATGGCATCAAAGTGTTTGGCAACAGCCACGGTATGCTGCAGGGCTACTGCTCCACGCGCCATTCTCTTTCCAGCTGCGTAATTGCAGAAGAAAATGGTGATATGGAGCGCGATTACGCCTACACCATTGGCCGGGCGATGGGCGATCTGCAAACGCCGGAGTGGGTGGGGGCAGATTGTGCTCGCCGTACCTTATCTCGCCTGTCTCCGCGTAAGCTGTCCACCATGAAAGCGCCGGTGATTTTCGCCAATGAAGTGGCGACCGGACTGTTCGGACACCTGGTTGGCGCCATTGCAGGCGGCTCGGTGTACCGCAAATCCACCTTCCTGCTCGACTCGCTGGGCAAGCAAATTCTGCCGGAATGGCTGACCATTGAAGAACATCCGCACCTGCTGAAAGGGCTGGCGTCTTCACCGTTCGACAGCGAAGGCGTACGGACCGAACGCCGCGACATTATTAAAGACGGTGTGCTGACTCAGTGGCTGCTGACCAACTATTCCGCACGTAAGCTGGGGCTTAAGAGCACCGGTCATGCAGGCGGGATCCACAACTGGCGAATTCCGGGACAGGGTCTAAGCTTCGAGCAGTTGCTCAAAGAGATGGGCACAGGTCTTGTGGTTACCGAGCTGATGGGACAGGGCGTAAGCGGCATTACCGGCGATTACTCGCGCGGCGCGGCGGGCTTCTGGGTCGAAAACGGTGAAATTCAGTACCCGGTGAGTGAAATTACCATCGCCGGTAACTTAAAAGAGATGTGGCGTAATATCGTCACCGTCGGCAACGATATTGAAACGCGCAGTAATATTCAGTGTGGTTCGGTCCTGTTGCCGGAGATGAAGATCGCCGGGCAATAATATCCGTCATACTTCAAGCTGTGGCGTGAATTATTGAGGGTATCTGGCGTTTGTTTATTTTTGAATAATAAAAAAGGAAGTGAGCAATGCGTAAACACCTGTTAGCGATCGTCGCAGCTTCAACGCTGGTTCTTGGTTCTTCTGCGTTTGCAGCCGATCTTGAAGACGATATGGGGATCCTCAACGACAACCTGAAAATCGTCGAAAAAACGGATAATGCGACTGAACTGAAAGATGCGTTAACCAAAATGCGTGCAGCTGCGCTGGACGCGCAAAAGGGAACGCCGCCGAAGCTGGAAAACAAATCCCCGGACAGCCCGGAGATGAAGGATTTCCGTCACGGTTTTGACACGCTGATCGGCCAGATTGACGGCGCGCTGAAGCTGGCGAACGAAGGTAAAGTTAAAGAGGCGAAAGCTGTTGCGGAAGAGCTGAAAACCACGCGCAACGAAAACCACAAGAAGTTCCGCTAATCTGCGCTATCCGGCCTGCATACCCGTAGGTCGGATACAACACCCCGCTACTGCACGCCCCATAAGTAAACGCTATACCCATCACATTTTTTCATTTTTATCGCCCATTCATTGTTCGCACTTCCTTCCATTTTTCTGCTCGCTCTTGCGATCTCAATCACATTATTCCAGTGATAAATCGTGGTTCCAGCTCTTTTTGCGGCACAGATCACTATCGCTGCACACCTTTCCACTTCGAAGTGGAAAACAACTCGCTACAAACTCATAACCTCCGTCGCTAATTTACCCTCAGAGACATTAACGGGGTAAGACGAGTGAATAACGGAGCTGTAATGAATGACATGGGGGAATCGGTGGAACTGGCCGACCGCATGCTGGCGCAGGTGTATGCCTTGCTGCGTGAACGCAACATTATTCCCAACGCCGTACAGGAACAGATGCTGACGTCGCATGTTCGCGCCATGGCGCACCGCTCGGTAACGGGTGAACCCTTACCAGAGGTCGATGCCAGCTTGTTTGATGAAATATCTGCCGAATCAATGGCGCTTGCCCGCGACGTGGTCGCCGAGTTTGGCAATCTTCCTGAGGAAGAGGCCTGGCTGCTGTCGGTGCACTTCGAAGTCGCGAAAGACAACCTTTAAGGAGCAAAAGATGGAACAGATTACCGTAGTGATTGGCGATCGTCTGGGTAAAGGCCAGAAAGTGGCGGCAGGCGTAGAGAAAGCGGGTGGCCGTGCCGTTGTGGTGCCGGGCGTTGCAGCAGATATGAAGCTGGGTGACGTGATGAAAGCGGAAAACGCCACCTTTGGTATCTCGTTTTGCGGCAGCGGTGGTGCGGGTGCGATTACCGCGCAGACCAAATACGGCTACAAGGCGAAATACGGCATGCGCTCGGTCGATGAAGGGGTAACCGCCATCAACGAAGGGTGCAACGTACTGGGATTCGGCTTTATGGACAAAGAAGAGCTCGGCGAGCGCCTGGTGCAGGCGTGGCAAAAGAAACACGGCGCTTAAGCATGAAAGAGCAATTCACCACCACGGTGAGAGTCACGGGTAAGGGCGAGACCAAAGCTCGCGCCTTTGCCGATGCCCTGAACCACGTTCAGGCTGCGGTGATGAAAGCGTCGCCGCATATCTTACTGCGTATTGAGCCACAGGATGTGCAGGTTGTTCAAGCGCGTGAATCGGTGCGTAAAGAGGCGTTTTTATTCCTCTTTTTGCGCCGGGAAAGACGCACTTTCAGCGTGGAGCTGGACGTGACCGTCAACGTGACTGCCATCAATCTCGACAAGGTGGATTTCGTTACGCAACGCTGATTTTTCTATTAAAAGGCATAATTATGTTCCTGATAATATTAATAAAATCGCTCATCATCGGCGCGTTGGTTGGCGTTGGTGTCGGCGCTGGGGCTGCACGCATGTTTCATGCGCCTACCACTCAAGGGATGGGCGCGTTTCGTACTCTGGGAGAACTGAATTCCTGCGAAGGGGATCCGGCTTCTCACTTCTCGTTCGGCCTGGGTTTCTTCTTTAACGCCTGGGCTTCCTCTGTTGCGGCGGGGGCGTTCACGCAGGACGTCGACCATCGCATCATCCCCAACTGGGGCGCCGCCGCGCTGATGATTAAAAATCGCAACGTCGGTGAAACGCTGCACGACCCCAAACGCATGGCAATTGCCTGCGGCGTTATCGGGATGATCGTGGTGACCTTCCTGAACCTCACCGCATCATCCGTACCGGAAGCGTTGCAGGTTACCGCCGTCAAGGTGCTGGTGCCCGCGGCTAACCTGCTGGTTAACACCGTGATGCCAGTAATCTTCTGGCTGGCGGCGATCGATGCCGGTAAGAAATCTGGCTTCTGGGCCACCGTTTTTGGCGGCGCGGCGCAGCTGATCATGGGTAACGCCGTTCCGGGTCTGGTTCTCGGCATTCTGATCGGCAAAGGTGTTGAAGAGAGCGGCTGGAACCACGTCACTAAAGTGATGATGGTGGCTATCGTCGCGCTGTTTGTCCTGAGCGGCTTTTTCCCTGGCTTTCACATTAAGATGATCGAATCGTATCCATTC
>OAUF01001139.1_pt1 | contig 10871 bp, 8 predicted proteins | sample 1495111 | NCBI WGS metagenome assembly OAUF01 (sample SAMEA2580002, study PRJEB22360) | human gut metagenome | reverse complement strand
GTACCGAGGCTATTTGCAGATAGCCGCCCTGGACATGCTGGATAACCGGAACGTGTTTCACACGCCCTTGTGTTGTTGCCCGGCAGGCACTTTCTGAATTTCCGGTACGGGGAGTGGCGTTTTCTGAATGGTAACGGGCGTTCCTATGCTGGTTTGCCTGTAGAGGATTTCCGCAACATTTCGCGGCAGACGGACGCAACCATGGGAAACAGGATGCCGCCGAACTTTCCCTACATGCAGGCCCAGCCCCGCGTTGGTAAGACGCTGCCAATAAGGCATGGGAGAACCGTCAAAACGACCTCCCTCCGGTATGGGATCCGTGGATTCGGCATTGTAGTTGATGCATTTGCCTTCGGCATCATACATTTTGCCGTAGAGGTTGGAAGCATGGTCTTCCTTTTTGGAGATAACGGCGTAGTCCCCCGTTTTGGTCGGATAGGCTTTTACGCCGGAGGAGAGGGGGAAGTCCATGGCGACCAAGCCGTCCACCAGATACTGGCCCCGTTGTTCGTCCAGGCAGACGAAGATTTTTCGGGATTTTTTCGGCTGGCGGTTCAGCAAGGTATCGTCCTTATAGACGTCGTACGTTTTCCGGTAGTCCTTGCGGGCTACAAAATGAGCGTATGTGGAAGGATGAAACGGGTTTTTATATTCCGGAACGGATTTGTCCACGGCACGTGGATCCGGCAGGGCCGCATGGCCCGTGCCGGAGTGGGAACAGGACGCCCACCCCATGAGCACCACGGGGAAGGCGGCCAGAACAAGGAGAGGCTTCATAAGTGGTGGAACCGGGAGGATTCCCCGGATTACTTGGAACGCGGAATCGTCAACTTCTGGTTGATGTGAATCAGATCGGACTTAAGGCCGTTAGCCCTTTTAAGGGCCTTGACAGAGGTGCCGTTCCTGCGGGCGATGGCTCCCAGCGTATCGCCTTTCTTCACGGTGTAGGTGCGGGCCTTGGGAGCGGATTTACGGGAGGAGCTCTTTCTGGCAGCCGTGCTGCGGGAGGATTTGCTGCCGGCCGTGCTCTTCCGCGCGGATGATTTTTTAGTGACGGAAGGCTTGGCGGGGGGATTGTAAGCGTAGCTGGAAGAACTCTGAACCGGGCTGTAATGGCCGGATTCGTAAGCGGGATCAGAGCTTTCCGCGATCCACGGCGGGATTTCGCCGCTGGCCGGTTCCGCAGTGTCGTAACCGGCCGTGGAGGAATTCTGGGTGGAGCAGGAAGAGAGGGGGAATACCAGCGCGGCAACGCAGGCGCAGGTTAAAATGAATGGCGTTTTCATGTGTGCCCTGTTCATACTAATTTATGATTTCGGATTCAAGGCGGTAGCGCGGATTGTCGGAATTTTTTTTCAGACCTTGCCCAGATTATAAAAGGTTTCCGCATTTCGGGTCGTCACATGGGCCAGATCTTCCAGGTTCATGCCTCTGGCAGCGGCGATGAAACGGGCTGTATGAATGAGATGGGCGGGTTCGTTCATGCGGCCCCGGAGGGGTTCCGGGCTGAGATAGGGGGAGTCCGTTTCCAGCATGATACGGTTTTCCGGGCACCAGCTTGCGGTTTCCGCCACTACGGGGGCGTTTTTAAAAGTAGCCACCCCGGTGAAGGAGACCATGCCGTCCAGTTCGTCAAAGATCCGCATGGCCTGAGCGGTATTTCCGATGAAGCAGTGAAATACGGGACGCACGCGGCCCGCGTAGTTCCTGGCAATAGCCAAGGCGTCCTCAAAGCTCGCGGAGCCTTTCCGGTCCCGCGTATGCAGGACGATATTAAGGCCCAGGCGCTCCGCCAGGTCAAAGTGCCGTTCCAGAAGGTCCTGCTGAAGGCGGTGGAATTGTTCCGTTTCCCAGCCTTGGGGCACCCCGTGGAAGTAATCCAGGCCCGTTTCCCCGATGGCGGCCAGGGGAACGTCCTGCGCCTTCCGGAAAAGCTGGTCCGCCCAGTCTGCCGGGGCGTCATGGGCATCGTCCGGATGGATGCCCAGCGCACAAAAAACCGCGCCGGGAAACTGGCGCACCCACGCCGTGTTTGCCTCCCAGTCATCCATCCGCGCCCCCAGCGTAATCATGCGGTCAATGCCTTCCCGGAGGGCATGCTGGACGTAGTTTTCCCTGCGGGACTGGTCGAATTGAGCGGAAGCCAGATGGCAGTGCGTGTCAATAATCATGGTGTAAGGGACTGTGGCGGAACGGATGAAGTTTGTGGATATTTGCCGGCTTTGAAAAGTGCAAACGCAGAGCATGCCTGATTTTTCCTTGCCACGCGGAAGTGAAACGCACAAACTGCCCCGCATGAAATGTACGGCTTTGTGCATGTGCGCCGCCCTGCTGCCGGTGGGCTTCCTGCAGGCAGGAACCCAGCAGATAGAAGCGCCGCAGGAGGGCTCCGTTATCAGTTTCCATCTGGAAAACGATATGTTCGTGGGGGATGATGATAATTATACCAACGGCGTCCGCTTTGCGTGGATGTCCGGCACCACGTCCCGGAGCCATACGTTTTCCGGCATGCTGGGAACAGTGCTGGGCGGCACGAACGCCTCGGATTCCTGGCGGCGGTTCATGGGCATGAGCGGTTCCGCCAACCTGCGCCAGCAGTGGGGCCTGGACCTGACCCAGCTCATGTACACCCCGGAGCAGAAGGCCACCTATCCCATCTACAACCAGCACCCCTATGTGGGCAACCTGACGCTGGGGCTGACCTCCCTGGTCAAGAATGAAGACCGGGCCAATTCCCTGGAGCTGCAGCTCGGCACCACGGGCACGAATTCCCTCGCCAAGGGCTCCCAGCATTTCATCCATAAGCTGTGGGGTATGGAGCAATGGCCCGGCTGGGCCAACCAGCTCCCCGGAGAGATGACCGCCAATTTGTTTTTCAAGCGGTATTACCGCCTGCGCGGACTGGAGAAGCACTACGGCTCCGGTTTTGAAACGGATGCCCTGGCTTACTGGCATGCGGACGCCGGCACAGTAAAGGTGCAGGCGGGGGGCGGCATGTCCTTCCGCTTCGGCTATAATCTGGGCAATACTTCTCCGGAGAACAGCATTCGCGGCGCGACCAGCGCAGCGCCTCCCTTCGTTTATAACAGGATGTCCGTTTCCAATTGGGGGTATTACGGTTATATTCATGCTGCCGTGCGAGCCGTGGCTCATGACCTGTATCTGGATGGTACGGTGTTTCGTTCCTCCCCCAAGTATGTGAACAAGTATCCTGTAGTGGGAGAATGGGGTTATGGCTTCGGCCTCCGGTACAAGCGCTCGGAATTGCTTTTCGGCCTGCATTACATGACCAAGGAGTACACCCAGCAGGAATCCATGCAGTGTGTGGGCGTTCTCCAGCTCCGGCATACTTTTTAACGGCTGCGTTTGCAGGCCGTTCATAAACGCAACAGCAGCTTGCAAAGGGCAAGTTTGCTGTTAGAATTAGAATTGCGGATTCGTATGTAACAGGACAATCCGTTTGTGCATATCAACTCCGACACATATTGATTTCATGAGAACGACCAGATCCTGGCTTTTATCCTGTACCGCGCTGGCGGTAAGTTCCGCCATGTGCGGCCTGGGAGCACCGGGCGATTCCGCCCCCGCGCCAGCCCCCACAGGGCTGGAATGGGAACAGGAACAAAACCTGCATTTGAATAAGGAAGCTCCAACCGCCTTTTTCGCGTCTTTCAGCGATTTGCAGTCCGCCTTGAAAGTGCTGCCTGAAAACAGTAAATGGCGCAGGTCCCTGAACGGTCAGTGGAAGTTCCACTGGGCGAAGAATCCCCAGAGCCGCCCGGCCGATTTTTACAAGCCGGATTACGACGTAAAGGACTGGAAGGAGATTAAGGTGCCTTCCTCCTGGCAGACTCAGGGTTACGGCACCCCCATTTATTCCAATCAGCCGTATCCCTTTGAACGCTCCTGGCCTTATGTAATGAAGGAGCCTTCCAACAAGAATTATACGTCCTACAAGGAACGGAACCCCGTAGGTTCCTATCGCCGCACTTTTGAAGTGCCTGCGGACTGGGACGGCAGGGAAGTGTACATGCAGTTTGACGGAGTGGATTCCTTCTTCTACCTCTGGATCAACGGGCAGTATGTAGGTTTTTCCAAAGATTCCCGGAATCCGGCCCGTTTTGACATCAGCCCCTACCTTAAGAAGGGGGAGAACGTGGTGGCCGCAGAGGTGTACCGCCATTCCGACGGAGCATATCTGGAATGCCAGGATATGTTCCGCCTGTCCGGCATTTTCCGCAATGTTTCCATCTTTGCGCTGCCGAAAGTTCACATCCGCGACTTTTTCGCACAGGCCAATCCGGTGGACCAGAGGGATTGGGCTTTGAATATTGACCATGCCAAACCGGGGACCGTGGACGGCGATTGGCGCCTTCAGGTGGATGTGGATGTTCGCAATCTGTTTCCGGCAACGGAAAAGCTGGACGGCTGCACGGTTTCCATGGCCCTGTATGACGCTGCCGGAAAACTGGTAGAACCTGTCAAGCCCAAGGATGCGCCATATGACGGCGTGTTGGAAAAGCCCTTGCGCATTACCGGCATGAAGGATTTTAAAACTTCCCTGCTGGGCATTTATTCCAAACCCAGACTATGGTCTGCGGAGGATCCCAACCTGTACACCCTGGTACTGACGCTGAAGCGTGACGGGAAGACGGAAGAAATGGTTTCCTCCCGCGTGGGTTTCCGCAATGTGGTGATTAAGGACAGCGTGTTTCTGGTAAACGGCCAGCCGGTGAAGGTAAAAGGCGTGAACCGCCATGAAAGCCATCCGGAAACAGGGCATTACGTGACTCCGGAGCAGATGGAGGAAGAAGTGCGGATGATGAAACGCGCCAATATCAACCACGTGCGCTGTTCCCATTATCCCGCGGATCCTTATTTTTATTACCTCTGTGACAAGTACGGCATTTACGTGCAGGATGAGGCCAACATCGAGTCCCACGGCTATTACTATGGCAAGGAGTCCCTTTCCCATCCCATTGAGTGGATGCCGGCCCACGTGGACCGCATCATGGCGATGGTGGAGCGCAACAAGAACCATCCCTGCGTGATTATGTGGTCCCTGGGGAATGAAGCCGGCCCCGGCCAGAATTTCCGCAGTGCGGAAAAGATGGTGAAGGCCAGGGATATGTCCCGCCCCACCCACTACGAACGCAATAATGACATTGTGGACTTGGGGTCCAACCAGTATCCGTCCGTGGACTGGACGCGTTCCATGGCGGGCAACAAGGATTTCCCCAAGCCCTACTATATTTCCGAGTACGCACACAACATGATGAATGCCATGGGCAACCTGGCGGATTACTGGGAGGCCATCGAGTCTTCCGACCGCATTATGGGCGGCGCCATCTGGGACTGGGTGGACCAGGGCTTGTACAAGACCCTGCCGAATGGAGAAAAGATGCTCTGCTATGGCGGCGATTTCAACGACCATCCCAATAGCGGCCAGTTTGTGTTCAACGGCACCATCCTGTCGGATCGTACGCCGGAACCGGGTTATTTTGAAGTCAAGCACGTCTATCAGAATATTTCCACATCTTTGACGGACGACGGCAGGATTTCCATTTTCAACAAGAATTTCTTTACGGACCTTTCTTCATACGACATTACCTGGACCCTCACGGAAAACGGCAATGCAGTGGCTGAAGGCAGGTTGGACACGCCTCCGGCCGGTCCCAGAGAAAAGATTGTGGTTCCCATTCCGGACATTCCCCAGTTGAAAAACCGGAAACCGGGGGTGGAGTATGCCTTGCGCATAAGTTACAAGCTGAAGAAGGACAGGGGGTGGGCCAAGAAGGGATATGAATTGGCCTTTGACCAGCTCCAGCTTCCCGTGCAGGGAGATCTGCCTGTGTTCAAGGCTCCTGCGGGCAAAGTCAGCCTCAGCACGGACAAGCATACCGTTTCCGGCAAGGATTTTTCCGTGCAGTTTGACGCGTCCACCGGGGAACTGGCCCAGTTCACGGTAAACGGCAAGCCTCTGTTTAAAACGCCCATGGCGGTGAACGCCCTGCGCGCCGCCTCCAGCAATGAGCCGGGCGTCATGGCCAAGAGCATGGCTAACGGCCTCCGTGAACTGAAGCATGAACTGCTCAGTTACGAAGCCATTGATAACGGCAATAGCGTCACCGTCAAGCAATCCATCAAGGTAAGCGGCAAACAGGCTGAAAACATCAGCGGCTACGGCGATACCAAGACCACCATCACGGCCAGGAAGCAACCCCTGAACGATACGAACACCCATTTCATCAATAATTTGGAATGGACCATCTATGCGGATGGAACTGTCGTCTGCCAGTCCGTACTGCTTCCGCGCGGCAATCCCCTGGAACTGCTGCGCCTGGGATACGAACTCCAGTTGCCGGCGAATATGGACAACGTAGCCTATTACGGGCGCGGGCCGGAAGAAAACTATGCGGACCGCAAGAGCGGCATGCCTCTGGGCGTGTATAAAACGACAGCCTGGGATTCTTTCTTCCCGTACGGCAGACCGCAGGATTGCGGCAACCATGAGGATACCCGCTGGGTGGCCGTTACGGACGACAAGGGGAACGGCCTGCTTTTCGGTTCCGTGGGCGCACCGTTCGCTTTCTCCGCCCTTCCGTATACCACCACGGATTTGATCCTGGCAAACCACCCCGTGGAACTGCCGAAGACGACGGATAAGACCGTTCTGGTTCTCTCTTCCGCCACGCGCGGCCTGGGGGGTGCTTCCTGCGGTCCCGGCCCTATGGGCAGGGACATCATCAAGGCCAACAAGCCCTACCCGATGTCCTTCTTTATGCGGCCCATTACCGCCAAGTCCTACAAGGGGGAAATCCGCGTGCCTGCGGCCCGGCTGGATATGACCATGCTGACCCGCACGGACAAGTATACGGTCAAGAGTGTAACCAGCCAGGAGCAGGGCGAAGCGGACGCCGAATTCGCCATTGACGGTGATCCCGGCACCTTCTGGCACTCTGAATACAATAAAACCGTGACCAAACATCCGCATGTACTGGCCGTGGACCTGGGTAAGGAGCGGGAATTCTCCGGAATCACTTATCTTCCACGTCAGGATGGCAGCAGCAATGGCCGCGTGAAAGATTATTCCGTGGACGTGAGCACGGACGGAGAGAAATGGCAGCCTGCCGCCAAGGGCTCCTTCCCGGACAGTGCTGACCTACAGGAAGTGAAATTCCAAGCTCCCGTCAAGGCGCGTTATTTCCGCTTCTCCGCCCTTAGTGAGGCGCAGGGGCGGGATTACGCCGCCGTAGCGGAACTGGATATCATTCCCGTTAAGAAATAACTCCTGCGGTTTTTACCGTTTGAACAGGCGCCCCGCCGCTCTTTCCGAGTGCGCGGGGCGTTTTATTGCCGGGCTCCATGGGTTTCCTGGAGGGAAAATGCAGAAGAAGATGGAGGATGAACAATTGGCAGAACAAAAACCCCTGTACGGGAAATACCCGTACAGGGGTTTGATGAAAAGGGAAGCTTCTATTTCCGTTTACGGCGTACCATCAGGGCCGTCAAACCCAGTAAGCTCATGGTGGCTGTCGCGGGTTCCGGGATCAAAAGCTGGATGGTATTGTTTTGCAGATTGATGTTTCCCAGGATGCATTCGGTGTAGTAGTCAAGCTCGTTTGTTAGAGCCTGCTCCTTGGTCGTAAGCCACAGATCGAACGTCTCGGTGCCGGATATATCTATATTATCGTAATTAAGCAGACTGTCGCTGGATACGTCTTTAAAGACAAAAAGAGCTGTTTCTCCATCCTGTCCCGTCACCATTAGATAAACCGGGGATGTCAGGGAAGAAGAGTAATCTCCGGACAAGTTAAATCTGCCGTCAGCGACGCCGCCATTTTGCTCTTCCGGTATATTTGTCAACGCGCTGGTGAAGTTGTTCTGCATGCTCATCAGATCACTGTATTTCAGTTGATCCTGTGCATACGAATTGCCTTGGAAGTTCCATCGGCTGGTGGTCACATCATAACTCCAAGTACCGCTGCTGAAGGTGCCTAAAATGGCATTGCCCGCATTCAGCGGTTCTCCGAGAGAATTGATTAGGGAATATGCGGAGGAATCGTCATTGCTGATATTGAAACTGTCCGCTAAGGCAATTTCTCCAGAAAAGAGAGCGCAGGCGGTGAAAGCATTGGTGAAAAGGGAGCGATAGAACATGGCTGGTTATTTGTTGGTTTGATGTTTGCTGGACACCGTGATGTAGGAAGGTGTCTTGGAAGATTCGTAGTAGATGGAAAAAACTCCGCTGAAGGGGATATTGGAAACATCCTCTCCATTGTCCTGACGTTTCCAGGAACCGTTGTTGTTGACGACCTTGACCATGGCATTTTTGTCATCTGCGGGAATGTTGATGACGGCGTCATCAGGCAATTGCAAAGCTATTTCAGCCAAAGTCTGGGAAAGGGGCAGGCGAGTGTGAAGAAGGGAATTGAATGTGGGAACGACCAGCTTCTGATTCTTCAGGGATACTTCCCCAATGACCACAGCTGTAACATCGGAACCAGCTTTGCGCGTAATGGTCAGGGGTTCATGGCTGAACACCGGCATATTGCCGATATTTTCCGTAGATCCCCTTCTTCTCCATTCATTTCCAGAATAATAAGCGGCAAGCTTGGTGGTTGCCGAATTAAAGATATTAACCGTGTCTGCAGACATGGCGGAGCCGCTTTTCAGGCCAAACTGGTTGTCTTCTCCAAGAATATCATCCAGAGTGCGCGCCTTGCGCAGGACATATGAATCGGGGGGAGTGCCCTTGCTTACCAGATCAGAAAGAAGGCGGTCATCCACTTTAATGGAATGCTCCGTCCAGCTGGCTCCCGGTTTTTTCCAACCATCCCGGTTTAAGGGAAGAGCTATAACTTCATTGCCGAAGTGAAGAACCAGCACATAGGCGGAGTTTTCATTCATCAGGTCGTTGAAATTAACGTCCGGGTCAGTGATGGTGACTTTATTACCGGAAATGGTAATGTTGCCTTCTTCAAGGGTGTGCTGTACCAAGGCTTCCGGATGCACCCCTAAACCCAGATAACCCGTTGCTTTGGCGTACAGGGTTGTCTGGATATAGCCGCAGGGCGTACTGTAAGCCGTTTCCGCATGCAGGGAGGCGATTGTTGCCGGAAGCAACGCGCATGCGCAGAGAGAGGCTGGCAGACAATGTACCGGATTGATAAACATTAACCCATTAAGAAGAAAGGAAATCGTTTGTCAATTAGGAAAGGGGGAAACATTCCCGTTTTTCATTTGTCAGACTTTTCCCCGGATGGAGGAAGCTTTCAGGTTTGTCCGGGGGATGGCCCCGGGATTTGAAGCGCAGGAAGGGCTGCCGCCGCTTTTTTCAATGCCTCCGGAACAGTAACTTCCAATGGCCGGACACAGGAAAAACAGGACGGAGGCAGGGTGGTAGAGATACGGTGCGGAACCTGGAAGGGGAAAATCATGAAAAAAAGATTTCAGGAATGCTTGGCAGAGGAAGGGGTGGGGAGAGCCTGAAAACAGGGGAGAGGATTTAATAAAATTTTAATGTTTTTTCCGGGTTGTTTTATTTGCGCCCTGAACGTTCTTCCATTAGGTTGATTCCAACATTCAAGCCGGATATCATTCCGATTCCTCTTTTCATGTTTTCAGAAACGCATTCGGACAGCCAGCGGGCGGACAGGATTCTGGCCTCCATCCGGAGGGAGGAAGCCCGTCCCGGCCGCGGCTTGCTGAAAATCTTCTTTGGCATGGCGCCGGGAGTAGGCAAAACATGCGCCATGCTGGAGGCGGCCATTCAGGCGGCGGACAAGGGCGTGCAAGTCATTATCGGCGTGGCGGAATCCCATGGGAGGGAAGATACGATGCGGCTCATTGGCAGGCTGCCGCGCCTTCCCATGAAAAAGATGGTTTACCGGGGAGTGGAAATGGAGGAATTTGATTTGGAGGAGGCATTGCGCGTGAAGCCCCAGCTTATTCTGGTGGATGAACTGGCGCATACCAACGTCCCGGGAATGCGCCACAGGAAACGCTATCAGGACGTGGAGGATTTGCTGGCCGCGGGAATAGACGTTTACACCACGCTGAACGTGCAGCATCTGGAAAGCCGTTCCGATACCGTTCACGACATTACAGCCGCCCCCGTGCAGGAAACCGTGCCGGATTCCGTATTGGCGGAGGCGGATTGCATCCAGCTGGTGGACATTACTCCGGATCAGCTGCGGACGCGCCTTCGGGAGGGGAAAGTGTACAGCGCTCCCCAGGCTTCCGCCGCTCTGGATCATTTTTTCAAGGAGTCCAATTTGACGGCCCTCCGGGAACTGGCCCTGCGTATCGTAGCGGAGAAGGTGGACCATGAACTGACGGAGGTGCGTACCATTTCCGGGGACCGCTCTATCTGGCGCAGCGGGGAACGTCTGATGGTGGCGGTAGGTCCCAGCCCGTTTTCCGCCCGGCTGGTACGCTGGACGCGCCGCATGGCTTATGCCCTGAACGCTCCGTGGATAGCCCTTTCCGTGGATACGGGCGTGCCCTTGCCTCCTGAACAGCAGCAGCGGCTGGACGCCAATCTGGAATTGGCGCGGCGGCTGGGCGCGGAAGTGGTCGTGATGCCCGGTTCCGATTTGGCGGAAACGCTGCTCCGCATGGCTTTTTTAAGAAATGTCAGCCAAATTGTGGTGGGCAAACCGCAGGAAAGCTACCTGTGGGGCCTGGTGCGGCCCATATCCCTGGTGGATAAGCTGGTGAAGGGAAGCGACCAGATTGATATTTACGTGGTTCCCGCCGCTTCGGGACCGGGCCGTAACCGTTGGAAGAGCTGGCACCGGAAAACGGAGAAAGATGGCCGGGATTACTGGCTGGCCGCAGGCGGGACAGGGGGCCGCACGTAGAAAGGG
>OAUF01001137.1_pt1 | contig 10880 bp, 11 predicted proteins | sample 1495111 | NCBI WGS metagenome assembly OAUF01 (sample SAMEA2580002, study PRJEB22360) | human gut metagenome | reverse complement strand
AACCAGACGTTGCCAACCTGCACCGGCTGGCGAAACGTCTGGGTCTGAAGGATTAGATAATACCGGCCTGATAGAAATCCTGCAGGTTGATAGCACCGGTGAGTTTACCGTTTTCATCGACCACCGGTGCGGCAGTGATTTTACGCTTCATCAGGATCTCTTTGGCGTCAATCGCGCGGCTCTGCGCCTGCAGCGTAATTCCATTCTGAGTCATAGCTTCGCTAACCTGGGTGGTGAGCGCTCCGCCGCCAACCAGCCAGCGGCGCAGGTCACCGTCGGTAAAGACCCCTTTCACCAGTGACTGGTCGTCGCAGACCGCGACCAGGCCAAGACCCGTGCGGCTGAGTTCCAGCATCGCGTCCATAACGCTGGTGGTGAGCTTCACCTGAGGTATGGCATCGTCACGGCGCATCAGATGATGCACTTTATTTAACAGACGAGCGCCCAGCGCACCTGCCGGATGTGAGCGGGCAAAATCTTCTTCGTTAAAGCCGCGCGCCTGCATTACGGCGATCGCCAGCGCGTCGCCCATCATCAACGTATTTACGGTGCTGGACGTCGGTGCCAGGCGCATCGGACAGGCTTCGCGCTCAACGGAAATATCCAGCACGGCTTTGGCTGCCAGACCCAACGGTGAGGTCGGTTTTCCGGTCATTGCCAGCAGTGCGACGGATTTGTCTTCCAGGCGTGGGATGATGAGATCCAGCTCTTTCGCACCGCCGGAGTAGGAGATAAACAGCATGACATCACGGCTTTCGATCATCCCTAAGTCGCCGTGCAGCGCTTCCGCCGGATGCACAAAAAAGGCGGGCGTGCCGGTGCTGGCGAGGGTCGCCGCAATTTTTTTGCCAATATGACCTGATTTACCAATACCGGAGACAATGACTTTGCCTTCACAGTGGATAATCGTATTGGCGGCGCGGACAAAATCATCGCCCAGGCGTTCTGGCAGTCGGCTGGCTTCCTGTAGTTCCAGCATTAACGTCTGACGGCCCGCGTTCAGTAGTGCATCACTCATTGGTTTCTCCGGTTATGATCACTTCAATCCCTTTTGCTTCCAGCGCCTGACGAAACGCAGGGTCGATGCCCGCATCGGTAATCAGCTTGTCGACGCTTTCCAGACTGCATACAACATTAGGGCTTTTGCGCCCAAATTTTGACGAGTCAGCCATCAGAATCACTTCGCGAGCGGCATTGCACATCGCTTTACTGACGCTAAACACCTCATTAAAGGTGGTCACGCCGGCATTGAGGTCAATGCCGTCGGTGCCCATGAAGAGTTTATCAAAGCTGAACTGCTCAAAGGCGTTTTCTGCCAGCTGACCGTGAAATGACGCAGATTTTTTGCGAAAGGTCCCGCCGGGCATCAGGATAGTTTGCTCGTTGTCCAGCTCCGAAAGGGCGTTAACAATGTGCAGACTGTTGGTCATGACGGTGATGTTGCTAAAGCGCGTGAGCATCGGCACCATCTGCAGTACGGTGCTACCCGCATCCAGAATAATAGAGTCGCCATCGCAGTTCAGCTGGACGGCGGCTTCGGCAATCTGCTCTTTTTTATGCGTATTGATTAGCGTTTTGTGATCGATTGGCGGGTCGGATTCGTCTTTATTTAATACCACGCCGCCATAGGTACGAATGACGGTTCCGGCATTTTCCAGAATGACCAGGTCTTTGCGAATGGTCGTGCCGGTCGTGTCAAAGTAGTGGGCCAGTTCTTCAACCGAGCATTTGCCCTGCTTTTGCAGATGCTCCAGTATGGCAGCCTGACGCTGACGAGGTTTCATAGGCGTGATTACCCTGACTTAATAAGTTGCAAAATGATAATTTCGCAAGCTATTAGCATTCACAACGAAATTACCCATGTTTCAGTTTAAGCGCCAATGATAGTGCATTCTGTGATAACGGATCATGGGGAAAGATCACATCAGGCTGTAAATCATCAAGATGTTTGCCCATTATCGTGGCAATTTTGCCTGGTCGGGCGAAAACAGTAAGACCTTTCATAAATAACGTGTCGGTCACCCGTTGCTGCTCATCCAGCGCAATGGCTACCACCACGCGCGGTTTAAAACGCCCACCGGAGCGACCAACACCAACCCGACCTTGCTGGCAGAGTTGATCAAACGCCCGGTTAAAGCGGGATATTTGCCAGCCACCAAGCGCCAGTTGCAGGCACCAGGCGATAGCGGCGACGGTAATCAGTGCGGAAACCATTATGTACTCCTTTGATTTTGCCGGATCAGCGCAGCCGCCATCCGGCAATTCAACATTAAAACATCACCTGACCGCCGGTCACGTTGATGGACTGTCCGGTGCAGTAAGAGGCTTTTGGACTGGCGTAAAACAGCAGCATGTTCAGTACGTCCTGATAATCGCAGCCGCGTTTAAGCGGAACCTTATCAATGTAGTACTGCTCCACCTCATCTGGCTTAAGGCCCAGCTTGTTCGCATATTGCGGTAATAACGACTGAAACATTGGTGATTTCAGCAGGTTGCCGAGCATCAGCGAATGTACGGTGATCCCGTACTCCGCCAGATCCAGCGCCAGCGACTGGGTTAAGCCCACGCCGCCAAATTTTGCCGCGCTGTAGCCTGAATTGTGTTTGCTGCCCACTTTCCCTGATTTTGAGTTGATCTGGATAATGCGTCCCTGCACGCCATCGCGGATCATCAGGCGTGAAAATTCACGAGCACAGAGGAAGTAGCCGACCAGATTGACCTGCAGCGAGCGGTCGAAATCCCCAAGCTGAAAGTCGCTGATAAACGCGGCTTTAGCGATACCCGCGCTGTAAACCAGCAGATCGGCACGACCGAATATTTCATCCACTCCGCGCGACAGCGCCAGCACGCTCTGTTCGCTGGTGGCATCTGCGCCAAAACCGTACGCGGTACCTTCGCCAAACTCGGCGTTAATTTCTTGCGCGACGTTGGCAGCTTTATCGCTTTGAATATCCACCACCGCGACGCGGTATCCTTCTGTCGCAAGCCCACGGCAAAGGAATGCCCCCAGGGTCTGGCCTCCACCAATGACAACGGCAACCTGATTCATTTTTATCTCCTTCAATCTTAAGCAACAAACTTCAAAATACAGCCCGGGGTGATACCGTCCGGGACGGGGCCCGCAACGTGTACAGTGCCGGGGAATTCCGCTTCGCTCTGCCCGTCAAAGCGCAGGGTGATATGCCCGAGTTCACGTAAGTTTTGTTCCGCCACGCTGCCAACGGCGGTGACCGGGTAGTGGTGCTGGCCCAGTTCAAACTGGATCCCGGCTTGTAAAGAGCCGTTCAGGTCCCCGTGGCAATGGATGAAACAAAACTCTTCGATATCCGCTGGCGCGCCTTCACGAAAGGTAATCAGCATCTGGTCGCACAGTGCATCCGGGGCGCTTTGGCCGATACGGGTAATGGTGGTTTGATAAATTACGGTCATTTTGGAGTGCCCCTTATTGGTAAATAAAGCCAGAAACAAACCAGGCGATGAGAACGGTAGGTGCGCCGGTCAGAAAACGGCTCACCAGTACGGATGGCACGCCGACGCGGACAGTGTCCTGACGCGCTTCGGCCAGCGACAACCCAACTGGAATAAAGTCACATGCAGCCTGGGCGTTAATGGCGAACAGGGCAGGTAGCGCCAGATGTGGAGGAATGTTCCCCAGACCAATCTGTACACCGATCAGCACGCCGATAACCTGGGCGATAACCGCACCGGGGCCGAGGAAAGGCGACAGCAGCGGGAAAGAGCAGATCAGCGCCAGAGTAACCAGTCCCAACGGATGGCTGGCCAGCGGCGCGAGTCCATGGGCAATCCAGTCTCCCAGACCCGAAGCCATAATGATGCCGATAAGTGCCGAGACGAACGCCATAAATGGCAGAATAGTTTTCAGGACGGTATCGATGGTGTCACGTCCGGACTGGAACAGAACCGCAACGGCTGAACCCATGCCCATTCCCACTTTTGCCAACAGGCCGTCGCTTTGTTCGGTAATCTTTTTACTGGTGTCGTAATCGCGACCGATAGTGCTGCTTGCAGGTTGCGGCGCAGCGGATGCCTCGCCGACTATCGTGATGTTTTCTTCTTTCACGCCAGAGACATAGATATCTTCGACAATGTACTGAGCCAGCGGGCCGGATTTACCCGTAGCGTGAATATTCACCGTCGGTATACGGCGTTTGGGATAGATCCCACAGCGCAGCGTGCCGCCGCAGTCGATGATCGCCACACCAATTTCGTTCTCCGGCGGCTCGCCTTCTTTGAAGCCATCAACTGCCTGCCAACCGGTCAGGCTTGCTATCCTGTCGACTATTGCGGGGCGAGTTCCGGCGGTGATATAGACAATTTTCTTGCCCGGTATGGCATCCAGTTCAAGGGGGCCACCCCAGCCACCGGTGCCTTTTTCAATACGAATACGTGTCATGATGTTGCTCCCGCCAGATGCACCTTCTGCTCAAGTTGAATGCCCATTTTTTTCTCGAAGATAGTGGTGGTGAAATCGGTCACCCAGCCGCGGAAGAAGTTAGTCACCAAACCGACCAGCAGGTAGCTCACCGCCAGTGGGCCAAGCGGAAGCCCCAGCGTGGTCAGGCCGCTGGCGATCCCCAGATAGACAAACAGTTCGCCGGGGTTGATGTGCGGGAATAAGCCGTTCATGGAATGGCAACTGTAAGAGGCGGCGGCGTAGTAGCTGGGCTTGTATTTTTCTGGCATAAAGCGACCCAGACTCAGCGTCATCGGGTTACAAAATACAAATGTGCCGATGCACGGCAGTAGCAAATAGCGGGACAGTGGATTTCCGGCGCAGCGCTGAGCAAAACGTTCAATACGCTGCTGGCCGATAAAGTTAATCAGCGCATTCATGATGACCAGCAGGCTAATCAGCAGGGGAAGAATACCGGTCACCATACCGGTAAACACTTCTCCGCCTTTCTGGAACAGCCCGATAAACCACTCAGCACCGAGTGTGATGGTGTCGATCATTATTCTCTCCTGTAGGGATTTTAGTTATCTTGCCAAACGGTGGCTAATTTTAATCAGATCGAAAGATATAAAAGTGTTATTTTGATCTCAAAATGAAAGATAAATATTTTAACTTGAAAGTTATTGCGTGAAAGCTCGCAAATGTGAAGGTCAGAGATGAAAGGGGATGTAAATTCTGTGAAGGAGAGCGACTACCGCTTCCTTGTATGGCGGAGGATGCTTTACCATACTTCTCCCAGGCTGAATTTGTTTAATGGATGTCTCATGTTCAAGCGTCGTTATGTAGCGTTACTCCCCCTTTTCGTACTGCTCGCTGCCTGTAGCAGCAAACCTAAACCTTCAGAGACTCAAACGACTACGGGTGCGCCATCCGGCGGCTTCCTGCTTGAGCCACAGCACAACGTCATGCAAACGGGCGGTGATTTTGCCAATAATCCGAACGCGCAGCAGTTCATCGAAAAAATGGTCAACAAGCACGGCTTTGACCGCCAGCAGTTGCAGGAGATCCTGTCGCAGGCCAAGCGTCTGGACTCGGTATTGCGTTTGATGGACCGCCAGGCACCGACGACTCAACCGCCAGCCGGTCCTAACGGCGCATGGCTGCGCTACCGCAAACAGTTCATCACGCCTGACAACGTGCAAAATGGTGTGGCCTTCTGGAATCAATATGAAGATGCGCTGAACCGCGCGTGGCAGGTCTATGGTGTTCCGCCGGAAATTATCGTTGGCATTATCGGCGTTGAAACGCGTTGGGGCCGCGTGATGGGTAAAACGCGGATTCTGGATGCGCTGGCGACGCTGTCGTTTAACTATCCTCGTCGTGCGGAATACTTCTCTGGTGAACTGGAAACCTTCCTGCTGATGGCGCGAGATGAAAGCGACGATCCGCTCGATTTGAAAGGTTCTTTTGCCGGCGCGATGGGCTACGGCCAGTTTATGCCGTCTTCCTATAAGCAATATGCCGTTGATTTTAATGGTGATGGCCACATTAACCTGTGGGATCCGGTTGATGCCATCGGTAGCGTGGCGAATTACTTCAAGGGCCACGGCTGGGTGGCGATACGGTCGCGGTGCCGGCAAATGGTCAGGCACCTGGGCTGGCGAACGGCTTTAAAACCCAGTACAGCATTTCTCAGCTTGCTGCCGCGGGTCTGACGCCACAGCAGTCGTTGGGTAATCATCAGCAGGCCAGCCTGCTGCGCCTGGATATTGGTACCGGCTATCAGTACTGGTATGGATTGCCGAACTTCTACACCATCACCCGCTACAACCACAGTACCCACTACGCGATGGCCGTGTGGCAGTTGGGTCAGGCGGTCGCGCTGGCGCGCGTGCAGTAATCGCTCCACCGACCTACAGGAAGAAATCTCTTGTAGGCCGGATAAGATGCCCTGATATCGTCATCCGGCAGGTCCTATTTTTATGCAACGGAGCAATTTTTGGAATCCCCCTCGTAAAACGTTCTCTCCATCCCCACATTGGTTATGAAAGTGCTATCTTGTCCGGCATATTTTTTAACTGACAGAGGCTGAAATGACCGACAGTGAACTGATGCAGTTAAGTGAGCAGGTTGGCCTGGCGCTGAAAGCGCGTGGGGCGACCGTTACGACGGCGGAGTCCTGCACCGGCGGCTGGGTGGCCAAAGCGATTACGGATATTGCCGGAAGCTCCGCCTGGTTTGAACGCGGGTTTGTGACCTACAGCAACGAAGCCAAAGCACAGATGATAGGCGTGCGCGAAGAGACGCTGGCCCAGCATGGGGCGGGGAGCGAGCCTGTAGTGGTGGAGATGGCGATTGGCGCGCTAAAAGCTGCCCGCGCGCATTTCGCGGTCTCGATCAGCGGTATTGCCGGGCCGGATGGCGGCAGTGAAGAAAAGCCCGTAGGTACCGTATGGTTCGCCTTTGCCAGCGTGAGCGGCGAGGGGATTACGCGTCGGGAATGCTTCAGCGGCGATCGCGACGCGGTACGTCGACAGGCGACCGTCTACGCGTTACAAACCCTGTGGCAACAATTTCTACAAAATACTTGATACTGTATGAGCATACAGTATAATTGCCTCAACAGAACATTATCTATCACGTTTCGCGGTTTAACCCGAAAGCGGCATGACAGGAGTAATTAATGGCTATCGACGAAAACAAACAGAAAGCGTTGGCTGCAGCGCTGGGTCAGATCGAAAAGCAATTCGGTAAAGGCTCCATCATGCGCCTGGGTGAAGACCGTTCCATGGATGTGGAAACTATCTCCACCGGTTCGCTTTCTCTGGATATCGCATTGGGCGCGGGCGGTTTGCCAATGGGCCGTATCGTCGAAATCTACGGGCCTGAATCCTCCGGTAAAACAACGCTGACCCTGCAGGTTATTGCCGCTGCGCAGCGTGAAGGTAAAACCTGTGCATTTATCGATGCGGAACACGCGCTGGATCCGGTCTATGCCCGTAAGCTTGGCGTTGATATCGACAACCTGCTGTGTTCTCAGCCGGATACCGGTGAACAAGCGCTGGAAATCTGTGATGCGCTGGCGCGCTCCGGTGCGGTTGACGTTATCGTTGTCGACTCCGTTGCCGCATTGACGCCGAAGGCAGAAATCGAAGGCGAGATTGGCGACTCTCACATGGGCCTTGCGGCGCGTATGATGAGCCAGGCGATGCGTAAGCTGGCCGGTAACCTGAAGCAGTCCAACACGCTGCTGATTTTCATCAACCAGATCCGTATGAAGATTGGCGTTATGTTTGGTAACCCGGAAACCACCACCGGTGGTAACGCCCTGAAATTCTATGCGTCTGTTCGTCTGGACATCCGTCGTATTGGCGCGGTGAAAGAAGGCGACAACGTGGTCGGCAGCGAAACCCGCGTTAAGGTTGTGAAAAACAAAATTGCAGCGCCGTTCAAACAGGCTGAATTCCAGATCCTTTACGGTGAAGGCATCAACTTCTACGGCGAACTGGTTGACCTGGGCGTGAAAGAGAAGCTGATTGAAAAAGCCGGTGCATGGTACAGCTACAACGGTGAGAAAATCGGTCAGGGTAAAGCGAATGCGACCAACTGGCTGAAAGAAAATCCGGCAACTGCGAAAGAAATTGAGAAGAAATTGCGTGAGTTACTGCTCAATAACCAGGATTCAACGCCTGATTTCTCCGTTGATGACAGCGGCGAAGACGTAAAAGAAACGAACGAAGATTTCTGATAATCTGTTTTGAATCGCATGTTGTGAATCACATATAGTAAAGGGCTGCATATCATGCAGCCCTTTTTCATTTCTGAAGGCTTACTATGACAGAAGCAACTTCCCGCCGTTCCGCTTATTCCCGACTGCTTGACCGCGCCGTACGCATTCTGGCGATGCGCGACCACAGCGAGCAGGAACTGCGGCGCAAGCTGGCCGCTCCGGTGATGGGGAAAAATGGACCAGAAGAAATTGATGCCACGCCGGAGGATTACGACAAGGTCATCGCCTGGTGTATTGAAAGTCGTTATCTGGATGATGATCGTTTCGTGCAACAGTTTATCGCCAGCCGTAGCCGCAAAGGTTATGGACCAGCCCGAGTGCGCCAGGAATTAAACCAAAAAGGGATCGCACGTGAAGCTATCGAGCGGGCCATGCGTGAGTGCGAAGTTGACTGGGCAGTGCTTGCACGCGAGCAGGCCATTCGGAAGTACGGTGAACCTTTACCTGTCGATTTTTCAGATAAAGTAAAGGTCCAGCGTTTTTTGCTCTATCGCGGCTATCTGATGGAAGATATTCAGGCAATATGGCGAAATTTTGACGATTGACCGCATACGGGATTTTACTTCCCAGTAAAGAAAACTTATCTTATTCCCACTTTTCGATTGCCAGAGGCGCAGTTTGCATGCCGATGCTGGTAATGACATTTCGTTAGCTTGATTTCTTCAGGATAATTATGAGCAAGAGCACCGCTGAGATCCGTCAGGCGTTTCTCGATTTTTTCCATAGTAAAGGACACCAGGTAGTTGCCAGCAGCTCCCTGGTACCGAACAATGACCCTACTTTGTTGTTTACCAACGCCGGGATGAACCAGTTCAAGGATGTTTTCCTTGGCCTCGACAAGCGTAATTATTCCCGCGCAACCACCTCGCAGCGTTGTGTACGTGCGGGCGGTAAGCACAATGACCTGGAAAACGTCGGTTACACTGCACGTCACCACACTTTCTTCGAAATGCTGGGCAACTTCAGCTTCGGCGATTACTTCAAACACGACGCTATTCAATATGCATGGGAACTGCTGACCGGTGAAAACTGGTTTGCCCTGCCAAAAGAGCGTCTGTGGGTAACCGTCTATGAAACTGACGATGAAGCCTATGAAATCTGGGAAAAAGAAGTCGGTATTCCGCGCGAACGTATCATCCGTATCGGTGATAACAAAGGTGCGGCTTATGCTTCAGACAACTTCTGGCAGATGGGTGATACCGGTCCTTGCGGTCCATGTACCGAAATTTTCTACGACCACGGTGACCATATCTGGGGTGGACCTCCGGGAAGCGCAGAAGAGGATGGGGATCGCTACATTGAGATCTGGAACATCGTCTTCATGCAGTTCAACCGTCAGGCTGACGGCACCATGGAACCGCTGCCGAAACCGTCCGTGGATACCGGTATGGGTCTGGAGCGTATTGCGGCCGTGCTGCAACACGTTAACTCCAACTATGAAATCGACCTGTTCCGCTCATTGATCGAATCCGTGGCGAAAGTCACTGGCGCAACCGATCTGAGCAATAAGTCTCTGCGCGTTATCGCCGACCATATCCGTTCCTGTGCATTCCTGATTGCCGATGGCGTTGTGCCGTCGAATGAAAACCGTGGCTATGTGCTGCGCCGTATCATTCGTCGCGCGGTACGTCATGGCAACATGCTGGGCGCGAAGGATACCTTCTTCTACAAGCTGGTTGGTCCGTTGGTGGACGTCATGGGCTCTGCAGGTGAAGAACTGAAGCGTCAGCAGGCTATGGTTGAACAGGTTCTGAAAACCGAAGAAGAGCAGTTTGCGCGTACTCTGGAGCGTGGTCTGGCGCTGCTGGACGAAGAACTGGCAAAACTGTCTGGCGATACGCTGGATGGCGAAACCGCATTCCGTCTGTATGACACCTACGGTTTCCCGGTTGACCTGACGGCAGACGTTTGCCGCGAGCGTAACATTAAGGTTGATGAAGCGGGCTTTGAAGCTGCAATGGAAGAACAGCGCCGTCGTGCGCGTGAAGCCAGCGGCTTCGGCGCAGACTACAATGCGATGATTCGCGTTGATGGCGCCTCTGAATTTAAAGGCTACGAGCACCTGGAACTGAACGGCAAAGTGACCGCGCTGTTTGTTGATGGTAAAGCGGTAGACGCAATTAACGCAGGTCAGGAAGCCGTTGTCGTACTGGATCAGACGCCGTTCTATGCGGAATCTGGTGGTCAGGTTGGCGACAAGGGTGAACTGAAAGGCGCAGGCTTCGCGTTTGCCGTTAGCGACACGCAGAAATATGGCCAGGCCATTGGTCACATCGGCAAGCTGTCTGCGGGTTCTCTGAAAATTGGTGATGCGGTACAGGCTGATGTGGATGAAGCCCGTCGTGCGCGTATTCGTTTGAACCACTCCGCAACGCATCTGATGCACGCGGCGCTGCGCCAGGTTCTGGGCACGCATGTGGCACAGAAAGGTTCGTTGGTTAACGATAAACTGCTGCGCTTCGACTTCTCTCATACCGAAGCAATGAAGCCTGCTGAAATCCGTGCCGTTGAAGATCTGGTGAACGCGCAAATCCGTCGCAACTTGCCGATTGAAACGAACATCATGGATCTCGAAGCGGCAAAAGCCAAAGGCGCAATGGCACTGTTTGGCGAGAAATATGACGACCATGTGCGCGTTCTGAGCATGGGTGATTTCTCTACCGAGTTGTGTGGCGG
>OAUF01001130.1_pt1 | contig 10946 bp, 9 predicted proteins | sample 1495111 | NCBI WGS metagenome assembly OAUF01 (sample SAMEA2580002, study PRJEB22360) | human gut metagenome | reverse complement strand
GGCGGCCGTATTTGCTGGTTTTGAACCAGCTAACAATCGCGATTGCCGCAATGGCCGAAGCCAGAGCGAGCAGGAAGGTTGTTTTTCTGGGGATGCCGATAAAGCCGGAGGCACCGCCTGTGAGCTTGGTCGCCCGGTTGAGCAGGGCGGTGATCGCTTCGCCGAACCCGAGCGTGACGAGCGAGATGTAGTCGCGGCGCAGGCGCACCGTCGGGAAGCCGACCAGGTAGCCGATCACCACTGCGATCAGCACCGCCAGAATACAGGCCAGCCAGAACGGGAAGCCGCATTTTACCACCAGTATGCCCGAGGCATAAGAGCCAACCGCCATAAACGCCGCCTGGCCAAGGCTGAACATACCAGTCAGGCCGGTAAGTACATAAACACCGCAGACCGCTACGACCGTAATCAAAATTTGAGTCAGAATCGAAAGATATAATGTCATGCCGGCCCCCCCTTATGCCTTTTCCTGAACGTTCGAGCCTGCAATGCCGCTGGGGCGTACCAACAGAAATACCAGCATGAGCAGGAATGTAAATACCGGCGTATACCCGGAGCCGACCAGGCTGATGAGGATGGTCTCCACAAAGCCGAGCAGAACCGCGCCGATGATTGCGCCGGTCAGGGAGCCGAGGCCGCCGATGACCGATGCGATAAAGCCTTTTACCACAAGGCTGCCGAGCGTGGGATACAGCGTGTAGTTGATGCCGAGGAACACGCCCGCAAGGCCCGCCAGCGCACCCGAAACGATAAAGGTGAACTGAATAGTGCGGGTTACGTTGATGCCCATCAGGCTTGCGGTATCCCGGTCAAAGCTGACGCTGCGAAGGCCGCGCCCCTGACGTGTTTTTTGAAGGATATAAGCAAGTATCAACAGCGTGACCACACTGCAAAAAAACATCAGCAGGTCCGATGTGGAGATAACCACGCTCCCGAACTTAATGGTCGAATTTTGAAAAAACTGCGGGTAGTTGTAGAAGTTTGCGCCTACCTTTACCGTTACGATACCCTCAAACATGGTTCCCAGCGTAATAGAGGATACGAAGAAATAAACGGGAGAGGTATTGTTCAGGGTGATTCGGCGGAATGCGATGAATTCGCCCGCCAACGCGACCAGAGCACCGGTCACAACCGCCACCAAGATGGTGGGGATCAACCCGAGGCCCCTCTCGGCCGCGATAAAATAACCGCAAAAAGCGCTGAGGGTCATTAATGCACCGTGCGAAAAGTTTGAAAACTTCAGCACATTGAAAATCAAAGAAAATCCGGTGGCGATCAGGGCGTAAACAGAGCCGGTCGCCAATCCGTTGACAATGATCTGCAGTGACACGGGATGTCCTCCTTTCATATGGGGATCCCTTCAGTGCGAAGGAATCCCCATCCAAATGAATAGCCGATTCGATGATCAGGCAGAGAATTTTTGCAGGAATTTCGGAGTCGTTCCCTCATAGGTGAACATGAACATCTCCATGCTCTTTGTCATATGAGTCTTGGGATCGATCGAGATATTGCCGGTCATGCCGGTGTAATCGCTGAGGTTCTCCAGAGCGGTGCGAATCTTCGCGGGGTCGCTGGTTCCGTTTTCTTTCAGAACCTTCGCCGCGATGTTGACGATATCGTAGCCGAGGAAGAACTTGTTGGTCGCTTCAACGCCGGTCTTTTCCTTAACCTTCTTGATCATGTCCTGCAGAGCCTGCGTGGTGTCGTCGATGTTGTTGATGTAGTACACGCCGTCGCAGCTGGTGCCCATCATGGTGTTGAAGGGCGGGCAGGCGTCAAGGCCGCAGATCAAAGCGCCCTGATAGCCGAGCGCGCGGGCCGCCGTGGTAATGTTGACGAGGTCTTTGGTGTAGTTGGGAACAAAGATCGCGTCAACCTTCGCGTTTACGATGGGAGAAAGCAGGGTTTTAAAGTCTGTGTCGTTCGCGTTGTAGGCTACCTGCAGATTCTTTGCAAGCGTGCCGCCGGAGCTCTCAACGGTCTGAACGAACGGAGCCAGAAGGGAGGTGGAGTAAGAGTTGCTCTCGTTGTAAATGGCGCCGAAGGACTTAAAGCCGTTTTCGAGCGCATACTTTGCCATGATGGCGCCCTGCTGGTCCGCATTGGGCTGGAAGGTGAACATGTTCTTATACGGGGTACCGTCCTGCTTGAGCTGTGCGTTCTTATCCATCGCCAGGCCCATCACCGGCACATCATACTGCTCGCTGATCTCTTTGATCGCCAGCGCGATGTTCGCAACAGGCGGGCCAACAATAACGCTCACCTTGTCAACGGTAACGGCCTTGGTGAAGGCGTTTACCGCTTCGGTGACGTCGCCCTTGGTATCGTAGCTATTCATTTTGATCTTCTTGCCGTCAATGCCGCCTTTTTCATTGATTTCGTCAACGGCCCATTGAGCGCCGGCCTGAACCATCTGGCCCAGAGAAGAAGTCGGCCCCGTGACGTCCTGAAGACAGCCGATCACGATCTCTCCTCCCTGATTCGATGAGGACCCGGAAGAGGCAGACGGGCTGCTACAAGCCGTCGCGCTCAGTCCCATAGCAATGGCCATGAGAAATGCGAGTACTTTTTTCATTTCGATTTCCTCCTTAAATTTATGTACTGTCCTGCGGGTGCAGGCAATAACCGAATGTGAAAACGTTTTTACACTGTTGCCGGATCAATAAAAATGGAACAATTAGTAATAATCTTTAAATATAGCGATGAATTTTAAGTGTATATTACCATTCTCGTTCACACTTTGTCAATCTTGAAATCGTTTTTTCCCTGTTTTATATAAATAAAACTATGAAAAGGTTTGCACATTACCGATTGCTTTGAATAGTTTCCTAATTATATTTTTGATATTTGTGCTTTTTGCTGCATATTTGATATGAAAACCTTTGCAGAAAATTCCTTTTTCTGCCTGGCTCGCACATAAGTAAGGGTGTTTTATCTTAAAATGCAAGCTTTTTCCCTGCTACTATTTTTTCCCAGAAAGCAGAAATCATACGCCCTGCCCTCGGTAAGGCTCTTTCTGACCATGGCAAGAAAAATACTCCTTGCATTTTGCCGCGCCGACGAGAGAAAACCACAGCAAAAGAAAAAAGGGTGTTCCGTGCAAAGCACAGAACACCCTTTTCCCAAATGAAAGGACAAACCAGATTCAGCCCCGATCCACTTCAATGCCCCAAAGTCCGATGAGATCCGCCGCCTGAAACGGGGTGATCACCAGACCCTTCAGCTCTTCCGCCGTGGACGACACGATCGGCCCGGCCAGTTCATCCGTCGTCATATTCACGCCGGCCAAAAGCGTTCGGAAAAAATTATTTTTGATCAGCTTGGATTCTATCACGGAAAAGTTCTTCAGCTTCGCCTCAGACAATGAGCCCTCCGTAAAATCGACGCAGTGAAAACAAACGTCTGTGATCCTTGTCCGGTCAAAGCTGGCATAAGAAAGCAGCGTCCGTTCAAAAACCGTTTGCCGCAGCACCGTATCGTTCCAGTTCCCGCCGACGCATTTGCAGTCGGCCCATCGGCAGCGCTCAAAGAAAGCGTTGCTGAAATCGCTGTTTGAAAAATCGCAGGACTGAAAAATGACATCGGTAAACGAGGCGTTCTCAAAGCTGCAATTGCGCAACGCGCTGTTTTCCACAATACCGGCCCGCAGATCCAGACCGGAAAAATCGCCGCCATCGGCCTGTACTGCGCCGCACCGGGCGGCAATGAGCGGCGTTTCCTCCTCCAGACAGCGCAAAATGACGGCGTCAAAATCCTCTATGTTCCAAAGCTCCTTTGCCAGCTTTGGTTCCGCGATTCCCATATGTGTTCCCCGCTCCTTCCCATTTGAAAGCATTCAGGCATAGCCTTTGCCAATGAACTGAAAAAGCACCATGCAGGCGCCGCGATTTTTTCTCCCCGCACGCGGCGGGAAAAAGAATGCCATCCCCTTTTAAAAAGGGTCTGCCCCGGAGGCGCCCGTTTGATCCCCGCCCAACGCAGCGATACAGAAAAATACCGGCTCGCATCAGAACGACACCGGTATCGTACCCTTCTCTTCTGTTTCAGTAGGCCGCGCTCAAGGGATTCAGCACGCCGTAGTTCTTGTTCTCCATATCGTCAATAAACGAAATCGCCTTGCCGGCCCCCACTGCCACGCAGCTTTCGGGAGTTTCGGGCACAAAGACCTTCATCTTCGTTTTCTTGCTGATCAACGTATCAAAGCCGTAAAGCAGCGCGGAACCGCCGGTAAGGATGATGCCGTCTGTGTCGATGTCGCCCATCAGCTCGGGCGGTGTTTTCTCCAGAACCTCCTGCGCGGTGCGGATGATCTGCATCGCGGGCTCGAGGAGCGCTTCCAGCACTTCGTCACAGCTGATGTCTGCCCATTGAGGAAGACCGGTGAGCATATTGCGGCCCTTCACGCGGTGCGTGATGATCTCTTTGCGCGGGTATACACAGCCAATCGCGATTTTGGCTTCCTCCGCCATGCGGGTGCCGATCAGCAGATTGTACTTGCGGCGCACCATTTTGATGATCGCTTCGTCAAAGGCGTCGCCCGCCACTTTGATGGACCGGGCTAACGCGACGCCGCTGAGCGAAATCACGCCCATGTCTGTGGTGCCGCCGCCGATGTCGATCACAAAGCAGCCGTGGGGAACGGAAATATCGACCCCGGCGCCCATCGCCGCCGCGACCGGCTCTTCGATCAGGCAGATCTTGCGCACGCCCGACGCACTGATCGCGTCGACCACCGCACGCTTTTCCACCTCCGTAATGCCGCAGGGGACGCTGACAACCACTCGGGGCATCACCACCCTGCTGACGTTGATCTTCTTTAAATAATGCTGAATCACATACTGAGCCAGCGCAAAATCAGAAATAACGCCGTTGCACAGCGGATGCACCACCGCGATTTTTGAAGAGGTGCGCCCCACCATGGCGTAGGCCTCATGCCCGATCGCCACAATGTTGTCCGTGTCCTGCTCATATGCCACAACGGATGGTTCATTCAGGATAATTCCCTTGCCATCCAGGTATATTTTTACCGACGATGTTCCGAGATCAATTGCAATGTCTGTTCCAAGCACCGCACAGGTCACCTGCCTTTCTCCCATTTCTGCCGCGGGCTGATTGCCCGCATTCGGCAGATTTAGTATATAATTATAGAACATTTTGCCCCTTTTTTCAACAGGAAATGGATTCCGGTTGGGCGGAGACGCGGCACGCCGCTGCACAAAGCACCTCTTTTGCACCGGCGGCATACAGCACCGCGGCACATTCGCCAAGCGTGGCGCCCGTGGTGAGAATGTCGTCCACCAAAAGGATGCGGCACCCTTCCACCGGAACACCCGGGAGAATGCGGTACACGCCGCGCACATTCTGGCGGCGGTCTTTTTTGTGCAAACGGTGCTGCTCCCGATTTTCCACATGCTTTTCGAGCACGGTGAAATAGGGCAGCCCGGCCAGCGCGGCCAGCTCCCGCGCAATGCGCTCCGACTGGTTATAGCCGCGCTGCCGCAGCCTTTCCCGCGACAGCGGCACACTCGCAACAAAATCCGCACGGGTGAGAAACGGGCTTTGCCGCAGCTGCGAAAAAATCCTTTGCGCGAAAAAACGCGCGTGCTTCGGCATGTTGTGGAATTTAAAATCCAGCATCGCCTTTCGCAGCGGGCCGTCATATGGATCGGGAGCGACGCAAACAAAAGTCTTCCCGGTTTCCGGTTCGATCATGCGCACGCTCCAGTTTGCGGGCAAAAGCGCCTTCTCACAGGCCTCGCAGCATTCGCGGCCGGGCGGCACGATGTTTCGGCAAAGCAGGCAGCGCGGCGGATAAAAAAATTCCAGCACGCCGTCCCACAGGCTTTTACATTTCATGTACGCTTTCCTCCGACAGGAACCAGCCCAGCCCCGAATAGCGCAGCGTCTTTCGATTGTTGTTGACCATGGCCTCGATCACCTGCTCCATGCCCACCAGAATCAGCAGCGATTTGGCGCGGGTGATGGCCGTGTAAAGCAGGTTGCGGTAATTCAGCTGCGACGGCCCGGTATACAGCGGAATCACCACCGCCTGAAATTCGTTGCCCTGGCTTTTGTGAACCGTCATGGCATACGCCAGGTCGAGCTCCGCCGCGCTTTCGAGCGGGTAGAGCACATAGCGGTCGTCCATCTGCACCGTGAGCGTACCGCCGCGCTTGTCAATTTCGAGCAGGATGCCGACATCGCCGTTGTACACGCCCTCGCCGGTGCTGCCGTCCGGGCGCTGCCAGGTCAGGTTATAGTCGTTGCGCACCTGCATCACCTTGTCACCCGTGCGCAGAACGGCGCCGTTCACATTGATCTCGCGCTTCTGCGGCCCGGGGGGATTCAGTGCCTCTTGCAGGCGGCGGTTCATTTCCTCCGTGCCCACGGCGCCGCGCTTGCCGGGGCAGAGCACCTGAATATCCGCCGCGGGGTCGTAGCCGTAGGTGCGGGGCAAACGCTCGGTATACAGCCCAACGACCGTATCCGCGATGCGGTCGGCCTGCCGCATGGGCAGAAAGAAAAAGTCCCCGGTGCGGTCGTGCAGCTCCGGCATTTCGCCCGCCACCACACGGTGCGCATTGCGTACGATCAGGCTGTTCATCGACTGGCGGAACACCTCCTGCAGCTGCACGACGGGGAATTTGCCGCAGCGGATCAGATCGCCCAGCACGTTGCCCGCGCCGACGGACGGCAGCTGGTCGCAGTCGCCCACCAGAATCAGCCGGCAGCCGAGCGGGAGCGCGTGCAGCACGCTTTCAAACAGCTGAACGTCCACCATCGAGAGCTCGTCCAGCACCAGCGCGTCGCAATCCAGCAAATTTTTCTCGTTGCGCGCGAAGGTGGGCGCGTCGCGGTCGTTCCACTCCACCTGAAGCATCCGGTGGATGGTTTTCGCCTCCTTGCCCGTCACCTCAGACATGCGCTTCGCTGCCCGCCCGGTGGGCGCCGCAAGCAGCACCTTTTCCCCCTGCTCCTCCAGAATGGAAATGATGGCGTTGAGGGCTGTTGTTTTTCCGGTGCCGGGGCCGCCGGTCAAAATCAGCATCCCCTGCTCGAGCGCCTGCCGCACCGCCAGCTTCTGCCCCTCGGCATACGCGATGCCAAGGCGCTTTTCCACCGCCGCGATATACCCGTCGACATTTCGCAGCGACTGCGCCGGGTAGCGAAGCAGCAGCAGCAGCCGCCCCGCGCAGTACGATTCGGACTGATAATAGCGCGGCAGAAAGATAAACTCCCGCCCCCCGAGCAGCTGGGGAATCAGCGCACGCTCCTCCTTCAACTCTTCGAGCACGGAGGAAAGCGTCTCCGGTTCCACGCCGAGCATGCGCGCGGCGGCGGGAATCAGCTTATCCTTCGGCAGGCAGGTATGGCCGTTGTTCGTGTTGTGCCGCAGCACATAGTGGAGTCCCGCGCGCAGGCGCGAAAAATCGTCCTGCTCCATGCTCGCGGATTCCGCGATGAGATCGGCGCGCCCAAAATCGATATCGACGCCGTCGGCACACAGCAGAAACGGATCGGTGCGAATCAGCTCTTTCGAGGAAGGGCCGTACTGCTTCCAAACCCGCAGGGCTTCTTCCGGCGTGATCCCAAACCCGCCAAGATACAACATAATTTCTCGAATCCCGTAAATGCGCTGGAACTCCTGTGCAATTTTTTCTGCTTTGGCGCGTGTCAGACCCTTGATGGTAGAAAGGCGCTCCGGCTCCTGCTCCATCACCTCGAGCGTATGTTCGCCGAAGGCCTCCACCAAACGGGTCGCCGTGGCCGGGCCGATTCCCTTGATGGCGCCGGAGGACAGGTACCGCAGAATGGCGTCTGCCGTTTTGGGCGCGGAACGCTCGAATGCCTCCGCCTTAAACTGCTGGCCGAAGCTCGGGTGATGAATCCAGGTGCCGATGACGCGCAGCTCTTCCCCGCAGCCGACCCAGGGGAGGGTGCCGACCACCGTGATCAGCTCCTCCCCTGCTTTCAGCTCCAGAATTTTATACCCGTTATTCTCATTGCTAAAGACAATTTCTTCCACCGTGCCGGTCAGTTCCAGCAATTGTTTTTCCTGCATATTCCCATCCTCGGCTGTGTTTCCTATTCAATTCAGTATACCTCTTTTTCTATGTATTTGCAAACTCCCCGTTCAGTGTTTCCGGCAGATCGGCCGCCATGCAGAGCCGGACGCTCGGGTTGGCGAGGGCAAATGTTTCGCAGATCTCCCTCGTTTCGCGATCCATTCCGCAGTCCACGCAGATCAGCTCCCTGTGCCCGGTATGACGAAGCCAGCGCAAGCGCTCGAGCGCTCCGCGCAGCCGATACTCCACCTTGCTGTCGTTCCCCGAAACGCACACCAAAACCGTGATCTTCTCTTCCCAGCCGGGGCGGGTCAGCCAGAACAATACAAAACGGCACAGCTCCGTAAGGCCGACTACCGCGAAAAACGCCACCAGAATTCTGCCGATCATATCTTCCATTTGCAATCACCTCATTGCTATGATATGCGAAAAAGGAAAAAATGACAGCAATACCCGCCGGCGTTCCCCAGGTCTGCTTGTGGTGCAAACACTTTGGGAAATCACTGCGGCGGGCTCTTTTCATTCCTTATCAATTAAAAACTTGTACACGGCGTCGACTCCTGCCTGTAAAATCCGCTCATTATCGATTTCGTTTTGGCAGAACACAATTTGATCCACAACCGAGCTCACCAAATTGAAAACAACAATGGCGGCGGCCTCGATATCTTTTACATTTATGAATTCTTTATTTGCGTAAAAACATTGAAGCGTTGCCTGCCATGTCTTTTCCCGCTGCCGCTTTTGAATAGCAGCCACCTGCGGCATAGTGGAACAAAGAAGCTCCATTTCGCGGTTTAATTCCTTTGATATTTGATGCACCCGAATCAGCCCCTCCATCAAGCGGCGAAACCATGCCCTGAGGTTGTTCGCATACTGTTCCATCTCACAGGACAGTTCGTTATGCACTTTAAAAAAAGACTCGTTATATCGTTCTAAAATCTCTAAAAAGATGGTGTCTTTATCTTTAAAATAGGAATAAAGGCTGCCGATTGATACATTTGCAACCTGTGCTATTTCATTTGTAGTTGTATTATAGTATCCCTTTTCACAAAAGAGCTGATAAGCTGCGGAAACTATTTTTTCTTTTGTTTCGATGCTTCTTTTCTGCCGTGGCTTACGTACCGCTTTTTCTGCTTCCATTTTGTCCACCTCTATTTTATTATAATGCAAATGATGTTATTTGTAAACAAATAAGAGCTTTTGCTCATATTATGATTGACATTCGGATGTCAAAGAGATATATTTAACGTGAGCTTTTGCTCATATTAAATATGCAAAGAAGGAAACATCGTGTACTCTATTCAAAGAAATCCCAATTTGACGGTTCTGACCGTCGCTCTCGGCACATTTATGACTTGCTTTGACATCAACGCGGTAAATGTGGCACTGCCTTCTATTCAGAATACTTTCCAGACCGGCATCTCTGTTGTCGAGTGGGTGGTAGTAGCCTATTTGCTGACACTATGCGCAACTCAGCTTACCTTTGGCAGAATTTCCGACCTGTACGGCCTGAAAAGAATCTATATCTTAGGCTTTATCGGGTTTACTCTTAGCTCCTTGTTTTGCGGATTTTCCCCCAATATTACCACGCTGATTCTCTTCCGGGTATTAGAAGCACTTTGCGGCTCTATGATGATGGCAACGGGCAGCGCCATTATCACGAATTCCGTTTTACCGGAAAACAGAGGAAAAGCGCTCAGCGTTACGTCCATTGCAGTCGCGGTTTCAACCTGCGCGGGCCCTTCTCTGGGGGGCCTTCTGGTCTTTCACTTTGGGTGGAGCAGCATCTTTTTCATCAACGTTCCTGTTGGCATCATCGGAACCACTCTGGCCATACGGAATATCTCTTCGGACACACCAAAAGCAGGATCAAAATTCGACCCCATGGGGAGTATTTTTATTATGGCAGCGTTAACGCTGATTTTTTTACCGCTTTCCATGATTGGAAAATCAACCGTAAATCCCGTTCTATTTTCCACTCTCCTTGTTATGGGAACCGCTTTTCTGGTCGCCTTTCTCGTTCATGAAAAGAATTGCCAACACCCCATCCTGAATCTGGCGCTGTTCAAAAACAGGGTGTTTGCCGCCAGCAATTTCGCCGCAACTTTTTTCTATATCAGTGAATTCATGATGGTTTTTCTGTCTCCATATTATCTTCAGCAGCAGCATATGCTGCCCATCTCCACCTCTGGTTTAATCATGCTGCCAATGTCTTTGATGATGATGGCAACCGCACCCGTCAGCGGTGCAATTTCTGACAAATCGGATGGCCGGCTGATCAGCTGCATCGGCCTTGGTATTTTAGCGGCAGCAATTCTTACCTTCAGCGCTTTTCGCCAGAACACCCCCGTGCCCTTATTACTGCTTGCATTTGCGATAACCGGCCTTGGAGCAGGATTATTCCATACCCCCAACAACAGCATTGTGATGGGCAGCGTACCGGCACAAAGCAGGGGTGTGGCGGGTGCAACACTGGGAACCATGCGCAATATCGGTATGGTGCTGGGCGAAGCTCTTTCAGCCGCTCTGCTTTCCTCTAAAGTGAGCTATGCCACCGCCGTATTCTCCGCCAGAGGAATGAAAGGCATTGCGTTACAGCAATCTGCTTTTCTCTATGCATTGCGCATAATCTGCGTTGTGGCGGCTTGCTGTGCATTGGCGGCTCTGTTGCTTACATTGTTTCGCGGAAAAAAAGAAGAAGCATCCTGTTAACAGAAGCATTTTTTAACGAGGAAAGTGTCGCCTCAAAAAATGACGCTTTGCCGCACAGGTCACACTGGAAGAAAAGTGGCCTGATTTACCAAAAACAGCTGCGGAACCCAAATTGAATTGACCCCAAAAAGTTAGACAAATATTTTCATTAAGCAGCCTTGAGGGCTT
>OAUF01001096.1_pt1 | contig 11379 bp, 23 predicted proteins | sample 1495111 | NCBI WGS metagenome assembly OAUF01 (sample SAMEA2580002, study PRJEB22360) | human gut metagenome | reverse complement strand
AGAAAGGAGCGGCGACAAGCTCATGCACTCTTTGCCGCATATCTGCCCCGCAGTGTATTACCACGGGGCTATAATCAAGGAGGTTCCCAGCTGCTCCGGGAGATGAACCTAAAACGCAAGATGTTGTATAGTGATACTCCTATAAGTAAATAGTACCACATCATAGAGTAACATTGGTAACATTTTCAAAGTTTTTCTAAAAATCTTTTGTACTGCATTTTTAGACTTCCGACGGTGTATTTCGGCCCCATCTTTGCCGCTATCTCCGGCCACTCTAACCCATCGATGCACTTATAACGCAGGATCATTCTCATGGTAGCGCTTTCAACGGTTGCAAGGATTTCCTCCGCTTTATTTCGCCAGAACAGCGCCCGTTTGTATTGCTTTTCGATCTGGGCTTCCAGTTGTTGAATCCGTTTCTTTACTGATGGCTGTTGCGCTATCCCTCCAATCTGCACAGAGCGCACCCCATATGGAGGATAATCCGGGCAACCGCTCACGGCATCAGTGACGTATTCCAGCCCCTTATCCCGCAGCCCTGCAAGCTCTTTTTCCAGCGTCCTGCACTCAGCTAAGACCGCCGTGTACTGCTCCAGTATGTCCTTGTTGGTCATGCACATCCTCCGATCTTTTTAGCCTTTTCCCTCAACTTCCGTCGACGCGAACAAAGTGAATTAAGATCACGCCCCATTTTTATAGATAGAGCTTTTAAACCCTGTGCGGCCATGATTTGCGCATCCTCTTCCGGGGTGAACCATCTACCCTTGTTCTTGACTCGAGGATCGTCAAAATCAGCGCTGCGGTCAATGAAAAAAGATTCCTCGTATTCTCCGATCAAAAATTTAAATTTCAGATTGTAGAAGATTCCGTCAGGGTGAATGTACGACACTGTTCCGGTACGCGCTACTCCGTCATAGCAAATAGCGCGCTGTTTATCGCCTATGTTCATGGCTTTTCCTCCAATCCTGCAATCAGCCGATCAAGGTACCATCTTGATTTTTTAAGATCCTCCACGCCGTTTTTGTGCTTCCACCGCCACACATATCGGATGATGTGTCCTGTGCATACTGCGTCCATGCCGGTGAGTCCGTCCACGGCGGATTCGATCGCATCTATGCACTCTACCTTCCCGGCGGTATAGTGGGATGGGTGATTGATTATATCAGGCATTATAAGCATCCTCCTTACTGATTTTCTCAAACTCAATTACCCATACAAACGGGTTCGTTGTCAACGAATTTTCGGGACATTTAAACTTGTTCGGATTTTTAGGCAACGTGGAATCCCATAGGCGTACAAAAGCATCTTTACAAGAAAAGAACGGTTCCCCGCCAAGCCCTATTCTAACGCCCTCTGCGATTGCCTGTTCTTCCGTAATATCCTGCAATCTCTCCACCCTCACACCAGTAACCCGCAGAAAGATTCTGGCGGCTTCGCGGGGCATGTGAATGGATGGAATCCAGCGCTTAACAAGTTTTTTTGCCTTTTCCGAATTTTCAAAATCAATATAATCTCCTTTATAAGCATATGAGTGTCCGTTAAAAGTGCTGTATGTGCCATATGTTTCCCTCACATAGAGGATGTCGCCTGGCTGGTATGGTGGATAAACATGCCTTACAATTTCTTGTGTTTCAATGTCTATCATTCTGCATTCGGCAGGTTCACCGTCAATCCCAGTGCTAACAAAATTGTGCTTGCATTTAGGCTTCACAACCCGCCTTGTCACCGTCTTTCTGCCGTCCAGCAGAGCTTTTACCATTTCTGTATTAAACAAGATCGGTTTCATTTCGCACTCCTTTCAAAGTCTTTGTACATCATGCTTGCCTGTATCCCCTTGTTGTTCTGGTACTTACCGCTGCGGTATGGGGTGTAATCGCCGTCCAGTGTATGGTAATAAATCTGGCATATCTCAACGCCGGGATAAATAATCAGCGGCTGCACGACGAATATTTCCAGCGTCCAATACCCAGCAAATCCCACGTCCCCGAATCCTGCCGTAGCGTGTATGCACATCCCGAGGCGGCCTACACTTGACCGCCCCTCTAGCATGGGAACAAAGCCGTCTGTCTTGGTGTACTCTGCTGTGCGCCCTAAGTACAGCTTGCCGGGCTGTAGTAATAACCCATGCTCTGGTATTGTGATTATGCTGGCTTTGTTAGGCTTGCGCATGTCAAGCACCGCATCATCGTAAACCATCAGCTCATTGTGCAAGGTAAGGTTGTAGCTGTTGGGGTTGAGCTGGGCCGGGTTATATGGCCCTATGATGATTTCCCAGCCTATGTGTTTTTGGATTTCTTTGCCTGACAGAATCATGTGTCACGCTCCTTTAGTGCCTGTTCGGCGGCTTCATAGGTAGATAAAGTTCTTTCAAATTCTCGCCTAACGGTAATTTCATTTGGAGTTAACATTGTTAAGTCAATCCCAAATTTGCTGATTTTGATTTCCTTAATTTCTCCTTGGCTTATTTCGTTGCCCCAAAGGCTTGCCCAATACACCGTATTCCCAACCTTGCACGGTAGCTCTATAATCTTCCCGCCTTGGCACTCCCCGTCGATCTGTTCCGCTATCTTGATGATCTCCGCGACGTTACGGGAGAGTAGTGCGGCGTGGAGCTGGTCTAATAGGTTATTCATGGGTAGGCTCCTTTCTAACGCCATAGCTGCAATAATCAGTGTCCATCTTTACGCTGCCGATGTTTGGGTTTTGGCACATTCCGTAGTTATGCACACCGTCGTTTTGCCAGCGTTCGCAGACTTTACACCGCACCACCGGCACATACTCACCTGATGCGATTTTGCGGAGGTAGGAAGCGGCACATCTGACAGCCTGCAAGTAATACTCAAAATCGGTATCTCTTTGAGAATCTGGCGCTCTGCGACTGTACTGTTCTGAGCAGCTCATATAGACATATTCTAATTTCTCAGCCGCTTCAAGCGGTGTTATTTCAGCCATGATCTTCCTCCTTCTCCGGCTTGCGGGCGTAGGCGAGCCATGTTTTGCCGTATAAATTGCCATGCTCTATATCGTAATAAGTGCCACCCTCAAAATTCAGCTTGCCGTCATAATTGTAGATTGTCTGGGCTGCTGCTCCGATTGCGATTATTCCGACATCTGTTCGCCTCACCATATGCCAAGCATTAAGGTCAGGCCTGCCGTCAACCACAATGTATACCGGCTCCCCGTCCATCTGCCGGAGCTGGTCAAGCGTCAGCTGCTCTAGTGTCAGCGGCTTGTTTTCCGGGGCGGGGCGGCGGTTCCATTTTTCAAACGCGCCTTGCTCAGAATCGGAATATCCTCCGGTAGCGCCGCAACCACCTTTATTGCTACTGCATACCACACAGACAAACGGGTCTACATCACACGATTCAAAGTTTGCACATTCCTCTAACTCGACGCAGCTTGTCAGTTCGAGCGTATCTTTTTTCCCGCAGAACGGGCACGGTTTTAATTCATCCATCGTTATTCTCCTTCCCGCCAATAGGCGGCTCTGCTTTTCCTGCCCACTGTTCAGCCATAGCGCGGGCGATTCCGGGAAAAGTTTTGCTTGCTACTCCCGCTTTTCTTGTGCATTTGTCATTTTTCCCGGTTCCAGCAAACCGTGACGTGGAACTTGGCATCCAAGTTCCGGTTTTTTCTACTATGTTTGTTGGAATCAATTCCGGTAATCCTTTTAACCATAGCCGCGTCCGTTTGCTATATGGGTGTCCAAACTGATAAGGTTCGATTTCCTGCGTAAATTTTGGAAGTTTAAATATTTTAAGGCTTACAGGATTTTCAATTGCTATTTTCTTACAATCAGCATTGTAAAATTCCATAAAAAACGCTTTGGCATTAACCCCTTTTTGATATCTTATAGGGTCAATCTCTCCTTTGCGCGGATACAACCTGCAGGCGCCCGCTTTTGTCAGATATGTGCATGGTGGAAACGCTATAATCATATCCCATTTACCAATTGTTTGATGGTGTACATCGTCCATTGTTGCAAAACTGCAATCCCCATTAAGTAACGGCAGTACATCGCCTTGCACATGCCATTCCGGGTGGCCTCCGCTGCACGGGATAATATCGCACGAATAGGCTTCATGGCCTAACTTCCTAAGCTCGATTGTTACCGCCTGTGATTCTTCGCAAGCTACTAATATTTTCATGCCATAGTCCCTCCATCGTCATGGAGGCGGCGCGCCTTTAAAAGCTTACCTATGACTTAATCGTGTTTTTTACTCTTTTGGAAATTTCATAAAGGTCATCCAGTGGGTGTTCATTTTGCGCCCGCTGATGTGGCCAAATAAAGGCTCTTGGCCGATTGCGTTTATGACTTTTCGTGTTGGGATTTGTACCTCAGACCACTTAAAAATTAGTGTGCCGTATGGCTTCAATACCCGCATACATTCTTGAAATCCGTCGTGAATTACCTTTGGCCACTCTTCTGTAAGGCGCTCAAACTTTATTTTCATGTACGCATCATCGTTCACTTTTATCAAATGCGGCGGGTCAAAAACAATCAGGTAAAAAGAGTCGTCCTCAAACGGCAAATTGGTGAAATCCGCTATTGCGTCAGGCTCAACCTTGAATTTTCTTCCATCGCAAAGCTGCGTTTCCGGTAACTCTCGGTTATCTAAGTACAGGCAAGCCGGATTATGTTTGTCAAACCACATCATGCGGCCACCGCAGGTTACATCAAGTATTGATTTCATCGTTTTTCCTTTCTTTTTTCTTTGGGCGCAGGCATAAACATCTCGCACCCAATTCCGATCCCCGGCTCCGTATGCTTTCCGCATTTAAGACAGCAGTACCGGCAGACAGGTTTCCCTTTGGCCGGGCATTGCCTGATCTCGCAAGCTGCATACGATGTGCCGCAGTGGTAGCAAGTGCCTGTCTGCGCTCTCATAGCGGGGTAACCTCTACCGTGATGCAATCGCCGTCATAAAACTTGTGACGCACCTCTTTGACAAAGCGCCGGTCGTCGTTATAGATCAAATATCCTTTCATTCCATCTGTGATCAATTTACCCATATATGCATGATTGTCTATGTCCAGTCGATCGTTCCACCAAAACGAGATTGACACAGGATTGTCATATGGCTTGCAGAAGACTTTCTGACGCATCAATTCTGCCTTTACTAGCTGATGCCAATAGTCTTTGTCTTTGCTTCTCTTGGCCCAAAATTTGCTAGAGTAAATAGCATTTAAACCATATCTTTTACAAAACGCGCTCATGGCCGCTTTGGTTTTTGGATATGAAATTGTAAACGTCATGATATCACCTCAATCTATAATTCTTTTTGCGATCTGGTCTGAAATAGTAGCAGTATTCTTTTGTGCGCTCGTATATTCGGCTTCCCGTCGCCTCGTCACAAGATAGCAAATCATCCACGCTGCGCTCTGTTGAGATAATTGTTATAAGCTCAGGATTGTTGTATCGATAATTGAGCAGTTCAAACGCAACGTTCACGTCGGCCTGTGTCGGCCTTTTTTTAGACCCGTCATCGTTATCGCCCGTCTTGAAAAAGTCGTCTACATAAAGCACAGGAGCCTTTTTCAACGGGTATATCATCGAGTCGTACTCGTCGCTATCGGTAACCGCTGCTTTGAGCTTCACAATTTCGTCGCGCCAGAGCATATACCTGACCGCGATACCAGATTGCAAAAACTCTCCGCACAAAGCCGTGCACATATGGGTTTTACCGCACCCAACCTGACCACCTGCAAAAAACCATTTGCCTGTATGGTCGCGCAAGAATCTTTTTGCTCCGCTCAATAGCGCAGCCTGCCAAGGCTCTGCGGTATCAAAATTATCAAATGTACACCGTTCAAGCTGCTGTTTGATTCCGCTGCGCTCAACGTTCATCAAACTGCGCCGTATGTCCATGCAGGAGCAATCCCTTGTTATTACATAATCCCCATTAGGCACATACACAAAGCCACGGTTAAGGCAAGCGGGGCAATTGTATCCGGGTAAATTACCAGGAGTATCATTTAGCACTGTGCATTCTCGTTCGGCGCGGCTAGTGCGATCGTCAGAATATCTGCCCGTACTTTGGTACTTCTGGCGTACTTCCGGCGGTACTTTTGCCATTATCTGATCGATTGCCGGCAGGTCGTCCATCATTATCTCCTTTCAGTTGGAAAACACTTTGCCAGTTATGAAACATCGACTGTTCCAACACGGCTATTTTTGTTTCGCTATCATCAGCGATCCCATCCAATTTTTTTAAAAGCATCTGAACCGCCCTTTCGGTTGACAGCGGTTTTTTGATTGCCTTTCTCATTTCAGCAAAATCAAGCAAGGATTTTAAAAGCAATTCATCGCCTTGAGCGTAATTTTCAAACGACTCAGTATATATATCTTTTATATTTCTTGCTTTATTGCTTTCTTTATCTTTCTTACATTGTTGCCCCTCGTTTGCCCCTGCTTTGCCCTTTGTTTGCCCCTCGCTTGCCGTTACGCTTGCCAGTTCAGATTCTTGAAACGCGTATTGTTGGCTTGTGGGCTGCATTTGTGCTGTGCCGGTTGTTTGCCTGTCTGTTTGCCGAATTTTCGCACTTTTTTCTCGTGTTAATAATTTGTTCACAGAATCCGCTTGCCCCTCGTTTGCCGTTATGCTTGCCCCATCTTGATACTTTTCGTAATTATTTACAGTAATGATGCTGTATTCGGGGGTTGCTAGGCTTGCCACTTCGTTTGTCGATTTTAAGTGATCTAAAGCGGTGCGAACAGACTTAACCGAAATCTTTAACTCCGCTGATAAAGTAGCGTATGAGGCAACACGCTGGCCTCTTTTAATGATGATCCCACGCCATTTTTTAGGTTCATAATTTGCCGTCAGGAGCAGATGAATGAACAAATCTTTTGTGTTGGAATCCGTGTACCACTCCCAATTGAGAAGGGAGCGATACAAACGGATATATCCAAATTCAAGCATTTTGCCACCTCATTATAAAGCTGCTTGAACCATAAAATTTTGAAAAATAATTTGAAAGACTTCTTCAGCACAAGCGTTGGGGTTTTTGTAAATCTCACTTCCGGAAAATCTAACTACAACATATCCCTTTTCAACTAGCGCGCGTTCTCTTTGTTTGTCTCGCATTGCTTGCTGCTTAGTTTTTTCATGAAACTCATGCCCGTCGCATTCGATCACAAAACATTTTGAATTGTGGGTTTTTAAGTCAAATACAGGGATTATGAAATCCGCTCTATATTTTTTTCCGGAAGAAGATACCACTTCTCCCTGAATTTGAATATCAACAATGTCAAGATTCAATTTGTTGCATCGGTTGCTTACCGCCCAAGACTGGCTTTTAGTATATAAAGCCAAAGCCATTAGTTGCTCTATTGGGGATTCGCACCCATCTATACAGCTTAAGAGCTCTAATTCATAATCAGATAAGTATTCATTAATAGCCTGCTGAACGCTAGATTCAATTTTTGGATTTTCCAATTTTCAACGCTCCTTTCGTGCAATTAATCAAAAGGGAGATCATTATCTAACGGCATTTCCTCATAATCAGCGCATACGTTCGGAGCATACGCCGTAGCCTCCGCGCGGCTGCCTGTACCTGCGTCCTTTTTGGATTCCGCAAAATGCACGTTATCCGCTACGATCTCGAAAGCTTTGCGTTTGTTCCCGTCCTTGTCCTGATAGATGCGGGTCTGAATTGATCCCTGGATAGCAGCCAATTGACCCTTGCGGAAGTATTTACAGACGAACTCCGCTGTGTTGCGCCATGCAACGATATCGATAAAGTCTGCCTGACGCTCAGTGCCTGACTTCACATAAGACCGATCAACTGCAATTGTAAAGCTGGTTACGGCGACGTCGCTCTGTGTGTGGCGCAGCTCCGGGTCAGCAACCAAGCGGCCCATAAGTACAGTAACGTTAAGCATCAGCGCGCCCGCCTTTCACAAAGTCGTAAATATCGATGTCCGACAGATTGCGGCAAGGAAGCAATATTCCGATTGTTTCCCCATACATTTTTACAGCTGCCGGTTTCAACGGGCCGGTACCATACAAAGTGCTTTCTGTGGGGAAAAGGTTAAGCAGCATCTTCTGAAACCATATCGTGAATCTGTTCTCTTGATCCTCCGATACAAAAGGAACCAGCGTTTTGGTGGACGTCTTTTGCGTCAGCCCTGTATCTTTCAACTGTAAACCTGATTCAGCTTCTTTAACCATGCCTCGCATAATATCAATTTTAAACGGCTGAAACAGTGCAGGGTTTAGTTCCATTTCTTTTTTAGGAATCCTGTGGGCCGTATATCCATCAATAAGCCAGTAAAAATCGCCGTCTTCCGTTATTGCTACTTTTGCTCCAGAACGGTACATTTTGCGAATATGATCTAACGATTTATAAAAGTTCATGATTTTTCTGTCCTTTCAGCCACCAAATGCAGCTACAAATAATTTTTACCGTATTCACGGATAAAGTCACCAACCGCGGCTCCCGGCCTCTCTGTAAGCCATTTGCGTTCCCCGTATTCATGTAGTGCTTGCATCGTTTCCACGCACTGGTGAGCGGCGTAGCGCCCGAATATGTGGCATTGGTTGTGGCAGAGGTAAACGTACAGACCGTCGCGCTCTGATTTTTTGCGGAGAGCGCCGCCAAACAGATGATGCTTGTCAAGCGGGTCAGCACTTCCGTTTGCCCCGCAGAGCCAGCAGGTTTTCATTCCGTCGCCCATAGGCTTTTTATCCTCTCTATCTCATCCGGCGGCAGGGTTTCCAGCCCTAAATCCTTGGCCTGATTGATAACGTAGTCGAGCAAAAATGCCATTTCGGTGGTTGAGTATACCGACGATCCGTAATAGGCAATCACTTGCGTGTATCCCTCAATACTGCCGTCTATCGGCTCCGCAAACCACCCAAGGCCATGCCCTGCCCATCTATGGATAAATGTTGATACCGCATCGTTGCGAAAGACCATCATATCAAATTGGCCGGAATGCTTTACCGCGTCCTGATACACAATCTCTTTGGTGATGTTTTTGACCGCCTCGGCAATCTTTTGGCACAGCACCCACAGATAGGCATTGGCATCGAGAGAGCGCTTTTCGCGGTGCTCTACCAGATCGGCACGATATAAAACGCTTCGCATCTTGTCTGCAAACTCTCTGGCCTGCGCTGGGGATTTGACACGGAGAGCCAGCCAAAATCCCTCCGTGTCCCTTTGCACCCGGGCCGCATCAAACAGCAGCTGCATCTGGCTTTTTCTCCAAGGCTTTGATGATAAACGTAAATTGCTTTTCCGTTATCTTCCCGATCGCGGTGGGTGGATCTTTCGGAAACTTTTCCGCAAGATATTCAAGCATTGCCTTTGCGTTCCAGCCTGTGCGGTGCAGTTCGTTAAGTATCACGGTCTGATGTACCTCGTCAATGTACTTGGGGGGTGCTGGTTCCGGATCAGGCTTTCCGGTGTACTTTGTCGGGTCTTTATCCCAATATACGCTTGCCGCCACGCCAAGAGCCTTGCAGGCTACGCTGAGCGCGTCAGTGAGTGCCATTTTATAGCACTCGTCGCTTGTATATAGCCCGTTTTTTTCTTTGGCTATAAGAGCGCTCCCGCCTGTGCCGGGGATTGCTTCGCTCCAATCGTCACCATTTTTTACATATAGATTGATGTTGCAAAACGCCGCAATTTCACCAGCTGCGCCCGCCTCCGTCCACTGCCGAGTAATGTCGTATTTCCAGCCGATGCCGCACGGCCCGAATTTTTCCGTCAGAGCCTTGATGCGCCACATGGGGTTTATGTCCGTTTTGCCACGCAGCCGCCCGGCTTGAATTTCGCGCTTGGCTTCTGCCGGCACATCGGAGAGCGCGTTGTAAATGTCAAGATTGCTCATATAGCACCTCACTTAATCGCCAGTTTTTCGCCCTGCTCCAGCTTCACGCCGGGGATTTCCGCGCCGCCCTGCAAGGCGTTCTTGATCTCTTTTTTGTTAGGTGTAGGGTCTTTAAAGGTCAGCAAATCAGCATTATTTTCCTTGGCCCACACCACAAAAGATTCCTCGTTTTCGATCTGCACAGAGAGAGGGTTTTTGCGGATCGCCAGCACATTGCGGGCGGTTTCAAGCTTAGATTTACCTGACAATTTAAACTGCTGGAAGAGGTAATCTGTCAGTTTATCGGCCTTGTGCTTCTTGGCGGCGGCTCGCTCTGTCAAGGTGTCAGATTCCGCTTTCATAGCCTGCGCCTCGCTCAAAAGGGATTTGATGTAGCAGGCAATGTCATCCGCTTTTTCGTCAAACTCGCCGTCTATACCCGCCAGCGTGTCCGAAATGGCCTCTTCCGGGATTTCACCGGACTCGATAGCCTCCAAAAAGCGCAGTCTGGTTTCGCTGATTTCATACAGTTTCATCTATGTCTATCTCCTTATCATCGGTAATGTAGGGGTCAGGCGGTTCCCTTCGCTCTCTCATGCGCTCTGCAAAATCTAGGCCGTTGTCAGGCATTATCTATCCTCCAGAAAAATCATCTGATCTGTTCCTTTAATCCGTACCGCTAACATTCTGCGGTCGTCATCCAGCGCATTTCGAACATCTTCGGATTGTGGGAGTGCTTGTAACAAGCAAATATCGTGTAGCGTCTGCATAATAACCTTCTGATTCAAAAGGAAACATGTATTAAGCCTCATTCTCAATCAGCTCCTTTTCGAGATCGTTGAGAGATTCTAGCAAACCGCACAGATTAGCGACCGCATCATTGGAACTAAACCAAATTGCTCCATCGTCAATCGGCTCATAATCTCGAATCGGGTATCCGTCTTTGTCCTTTTGACTATTGAAATATCCCTTGCGATACCCGAAACATGACACCGCGTTCACATGGCCAGAAAATCCGAAAAACAAATCTGTATCCGTAGTCTGGTTGATACGCAATACTTTTGCTATGCAATCAAGGACAAGCTGGTTTACTTCATTCATTCCACCACCTCCAGCAGCCGCACCTTTTCGCAACGGATTTTTCCGTCAGTACCGTACGGTACAACCACACCAGCCAGCCAAGGCCATTCAATCAGGACTTTCCAGATCACCGCACTGTCGTTGTTGTTCCTACGCACCCAAGCAAGAGGGGCAACGTTGATTCCGCAGCCGCAGGTTGTGGTACGGTTTGGGTTCACGTTTTCAACGATCACGCTATCCGGTTTAATCTCCCAAGATTCCGGGGCGCTGTACTGGCTATTAAAAGTTTTATAGGCGATGTAGCCTTTATCCGTGCGCTCGAAATGAGCGTCAATATATGCGATGGCGGATAACAGGTTTTTGGCACAGCTCAGGTCGGCACCGCTCAGGTTGGCACAGCTCAGGTCGGCACCGCTCAGGTCGGCACCGCGCAGGTTGGCATCGCTCAGGTCGGCACCGCTCAGGTTGGCACGGCGCAGGTC
>OAUF01001089.1_pt1 | contig 11447 bp, 6 predicted proteins | sample 1495111 | NCBI WGS metagenome assembly OAUF01 (sample SAMEA2580002, study PRJEB22360) | human gut metagenome | reverse complement strand
GGGAGACCCCGAACAGAACGGAAAAGGAAGCCGTTCCCAGAAAAGCCATCCATACTTGAAGCAACAGTTCCGTTCCCGTCATATGCTCCCCCCAAAAAGCAGGTGGCCCAAAGACAGCGCAATCCCCACGCCGATGGCAATACAGCCCGCGGTGAGCAGTGCGTCCGCCATCCGAACCAGCCCGGACAAATAATCGTTTTCCAGCAGGTTGCGCACCGCGTTCGTGAGCGGAACTCCCGGAACCAGCGGAAAAATGGCGCCGATGATGATGTGATCCAGACTGTCGCCAAAGCCCAGAGAATAGGACACAAAACAGAACAGGGCAACCTCTGCGCTGCTGAGGATGGTTCTCATAATTTTCGGCAGGCCGATTCGGTCGAGCACCTGCAGAATAAACCAGTACAGCGTAATCCCGGCCCCGAAGGCTACCGCAGCATCGGCCCATGTGCCTTGAAACAGGTAACAGAAGCAGGCGCTGCCGCAGCCGGAAGCCAAAATCTGCAGCTTTGTTCCGGACGCCTTCATGACTTTGATGTGATCCAGCCGTTCCCGAAGCTGCGCGGGAGTGCAATGGCCCTGAGCCACGTCTCTGGACAGCTCGTTGAGCGCCTCGACCCTGCACAGCTCAATGGGCGCCAGGGGAACACTGCGCACCTGGCAGGAATACATACATTGGTTCACAACCGCAGAAGCGAAAATGCCGTTCGCGATGATAAACGCCTGAAACCCGTTCAGTTTGAACTGGCTGGCAGCATACAGCATGGTTTCATGCGCACGGTAGATTTCCCCGCCGTTGAGCAGAATCAGCTCCCCCATCTCCACAACCAGATCAAAGCGTTCTTTTTCCGACTGCTGTTGATCAAAATTTGACTCATCCATTCTTGTTTGTTCCAGCCGGACCCCTCCGCTAGAGCTGCCTCGCCTTTTGGATGCAGGCCTCTGCCGCGCTGATCAGGCCGCTGCGGAATCCGCTTTCCTTCAAAACATGAACCGCCTCAATCGTGGTGCCGGACGGCGAGCACACCGTATCCTTCAGCTGCGCGGGGTGAAGCCTTGTGTCCAGCAGCATTTTGGCCGTGCCGTACACCGCCTGTTCCACAAATGCGTAAGCCAGCGGATAGGGCATCCCCTCCTTCACGGCGGCGTCTGCCAGCGCCTCAATGAACAGGCAGACATACGCCGGCGCGCTGCCGCTCACTCCTACCACCGCGTCCATCATATATTCCGGAACAATCTCCGCGCGGCCAAAGCCTTCCATCAAGCACCGGATACGCTGCAGCTCTTCCTGAGTGACAAGGCTGTTTCCGCAGAGGGCGGTCATGCCCGCCCCCACCATGGCCGGAGCGTTCGGCATGGTGCGTACGATCTTCAGCGGGCGCTGGAAGCTGCGCTCCAACTCCTCAATGGTCTTTCCCGGCGCGATGGAGACCACAATGGTTTCGGAACCGATCTCCCCGGCGACCTCTTTGATCACCTGATTGTAGAACTGCGGCTTGATCGCCAGCACCAGCACCCGGCTGTTTGCCGCCACCGACTTGTTGTCGGCGGCGTGAAAGCCCAGCTCCTTCTCCCCCGATTCCACACACGCGCGGTTGACATCAGAAACCTGAATCTGATCGGGTTTGATCAGGCCGGTTCCGATGATCCCCTTGACCATCGCCCCGCCCATATTGCCGTAACCGATAACTCCTAATTCCAGCATATCCGTGTCCTTTCTCCTGTTTTCAGGAATGGGTCGTTTACAATTCCCCCAAAAAGATTTTGCTCCAAATTAAATGGCCTGCTCGGTTCGATCGATGATTTCGTCCTGAAGCGCGCGGCTGAGGTTCCGGAAGTGGTCGCTGTACCCTGCCACACGCACGATCAGGTCTTTGTATTCTTCCGGATGCTTTTGCGCCTCCAGCAAAACTTTTCGGTCGACAACGTTGAACTGAATGTGGTGACCGTCCAGATTGAAATAGGCCCGAATCAGATCCGCCATGTGGTTCAGCCCTTTTTCGCCCGCCACACTGGAGGGCGTCAATTTTTGGTTCAGCAGGGTTCCCCCCGTGCTGATATGATCCATTTTCGCGGCGGAGCGGATGACGGCGGTGGGGCCGTTGGTATCGCTGCCCTGCACTGGAGAAATGCCCTCGGAAACCGGCTTATGGGCCAGGCGTCCGTCCGGGCTGGCCTCCATGACCTCGCCGAAATACACATGGCAGGTGGTTGGCAGCATGTTGACCCGATACTGGCCCCCGCGCATATTCGGGCGGCCGGTGACGCAGTCGCGGTAATACTGAAAGACCTCCCGCATAATCTCGTCGGCATAATCGTCGTCATTGCCGTATTTCGGGCTTTCATTCAGCAGAAGGTGGCGGACCTCCTCATATCCTTCAAAATTCGCGTGCAGCGCTTTCATCAGGCGCGGCATGTCAAGATCCTTTTTCTCAAAGACATGGCACTTGATGGCGGAAAGGGAATCTGTAATCGTACCGATCCCCACGCCCTGCAGGTAGCTGGTGTTGTAACGGGCACCGCCCGCATTGTAGTCCTTGCCCTTTTTGATGCAGTCGTTGGTGATGATGGATAAAAACGGCGCCGGCATGTATTTGGCATAGATGGATTCGATGAGATTGGAGCCCTCCACCTTGATCTCCACAAAATAACGAATTTGCTTTTTATACGCTTCCAGCAGTTCTTCAAAGGAATGGAAGTCCTCCGCGTACCCAAGCTGTAACCCCAGCTGTTTCTTTGCCACGGGATCGTACCCGTTGTTCAAAGTCAGCTCAAGGATTTTGGGAAGATTGAAATACCCGGTCAGAATATACGCCTCGTTGCCAAACGCGCCGGTCTCCACACAGCCGCTGGTTCCGCCCTTGCGGGCGTCCTCAATGGTTTTGCCGGCGTTGAGCAGCTCCTGAATGATCTCTTCGGTATTGTAAAAGGCGGGCTGGCCCCATCCCTGCCGGGAAATTTCGCAGGCTCTTTTCAGGAATTTCTGAGGTGTTTTCCGGCTGATCTGCACGTTGGAGCTGGGCTGGAGCAGCCGCATCTCGTCCATGCAGTCCAGAATCAGGTAGCTGACCGGGTTTACACCGTCCTCGCCGTTCGGCGTGATCCCCCCGGTATTGATGTTGGCAAAGTCGGTATAGGTGCCGCTCTCTTTCAGGGTAATCCCCACTTTTGGGGGAGCCGGCTGATTGTTGAATTTGATCCACAGGCACTCCAACAGCTCCTTGGCCTTCTCGTCATCCAGAATGCCCTCGGCGGTGTCCTTCTGATAAAAGGGATTCAGGTGCTGATCGAGGCGGCCCGGGCTGTAAGAATCCCACGGATTCAGCTCGGTGGTCACACACAGGTGCACAAACCAGTACATTTGAATCGCCTGCCAGTAGGTCTGCGGCCGATGGGCGGGAACCACGTCGCAGTTGGCGGCAATCTGGAGCAGCTCCGCCCTGCGCGTCTCATCCGGTTCCTTCGCCGCCAGCTCCCGTGCATAATCCGCATACCGACGGCCAAGAATCATAATTGCGTCGCAGCAGATGGACATGGCGCTGAGCTGTTCCTTTTTCGCAAGAGCCTCTTTATCCTGAATAAAGTCAAGGGCCTCCATCGCCTGCCGGATCTCCTCCTTCCGCTCCAAAAAGCCTTTGAGGAAAATATTCTCGGAGCCAACGGTGTGCCCTGGGCCTCGCTGCTCCATAAACTCTGTAAAAATGCCGCTTTCGTAGCACTCCTTCCACTTTGGAGTGACGGCTTCCAGAATCTTGTGGCGGATGGAACGGTTCTGCCAATACGGAATGATCTTTTCCTTTTGCAGCTTCAGATCGGACTCCGATACCTTGAAGGAGATCAGCTCCCGGTCGTTCATGACGTGCATATCCTCCAGCGTGTGGCAGCACAGCTCGGGGAACGTGGGGGCGGACTGGGGGCCGTCGCCTTTTTCGCCGACAATCAATTCTCCGTCGTTGATGCAGAGCGCTTTGTTCTCCATTACGTGCTTCAGGGTCAGTGCGCGCAGCTCCGGTACGGAAACCGTTCCTTCATATTTTATATAGACGTCCGTTTCTAAATCGGCCCGCTCCAGAGAAAGCCGGGGCGGAGTGTTCTCGCTCTGTTCACGCAGCCTGCGAATACGCTCGTTCATGCCTCTTTGCATCATAATAAAGTCCTCCTCTATCTAAAATTTTATGTTTGCCGTTCCCTTATCCGCCGATAAAAACAGGAGAAATCCCGGCGCCCTGCCACCTGTTTTTGAGCTGTTCCATCTTCTCGGCAGCCGGGGGCTCGAATTCCCGGCAGTCTGCCCGGCCCAGCCGGATATTTTTATCCGCCCCCACCCTATGGTAAGGGAGGAGATTCACCTGCGTCAGACGGACGCCGCCGTCCCGGATCAGCGCGATCATCCCCTGCGTTTCCTCCTCGCCGTCGTTCACGCCGGGAATCACCGGAACCCGAAGGTTGATTTTTGCGCCGTCGCGGCTCAGGCGCTGCAAATTTTCTATGATCCTTTTATTGTCCCTGCCGGTGTATTCCAGATGAATCTGCGGAGTGACGGCTTTCAGATCATAAAGGAAGGTATCCGCATAGGGGAGAACCCTTTGAAAATTCTCATAAGGCGCATCGCCGCAAGTGTCGATATCGACGCTGATATCCTCCTCGTGCAGCGCCTTGACCAGCTGCTGAATGTAATTCATGTCCTGCGCCATGACCTCCCCGCCGGAAAGCGTCACTCCCCCGCCGGAAACCTCATAAAACATGCGGTCGCGCACCAATTGACGCACCAGCTCGGGAACGGGAATCTCTGTGCCGACGACACTCCTCGCATGGTAAAAACACCGGCTCACGCAAAGCCCACAGGCGGTGCATTTTGTTCGGTCGGTCGCCGCCTTGCCGGATTCCGCCCGAAAAACTGCCTGCTGCGGGCAAGCCGCAATGCAGCTGCCGCAGCCGGTGCACCGTTCCTCGTCGAACATCAGCTCCCGGTGAAACCGCTGGCTTTCCGGATTGTGACACCAGGCGCAGGATAACGGACACCCTTTGAAAAACACGGTAGTTCGGATGCCGTTGCCATCATGTATTGAAAATTTTTGAATATTAATATGATATGTATGATTCATTTTGCCTCCATATTTTCATATTAATGAAAATATTTGCTACAAATTTCACTGTCATTATATTATTCCGCGATATAAAAGTCAATAGCTCTTAAAAATTTCACATATAAGAAAACGCAAATATTTTTCGCCATTTTGTAAGCGATTCCTGTTTAATTTTCAAATCCACGGGAAAGAATGTTCCCCTCTGTTGACTTTTTCGGACAAGACAGATATCATATTTTTATATCTATTCGGAATGGAACGGGATACAGAGCGCTTCTTTATAACTTCCCCGGCCCGCGGAATCACGTCAAAATTTCAATCCTGAAAGGGAGGTTTCTTGTGGACCACAACATCACCATAGGATCTAAAATAAAAGCCCTGCGCAAGGAAAAGGAAATGACTCTAAAGCAATTAAGTGATCAATCCGGGCTCTCCGTCGGCTTTCTTTCGCAGCTCGAGCGCGGCATTTCTTCCATCGCCATAGACTCTCTCGCAAAAATCGCTGAAATTTTGGGAGTAACGCTCTCCGTTTTCTTCGACGAAATCGATGTGAAAGACACCGACCCGGTCGTGCACAGCTTCGACATGACGTGCACCCAGGTAAGCCCGCAGATTATTCAATTTATTCTGAGCAACGAAGTGACCGACTTTGAGGCGCTCCCAAGAATTTTTCAGCTGATGCCGCTGGCAAACGCAGACCTGAAAAAGCTGGAGATGTACTGCCACCACGGGGAAGAATTCATCTATGTGCTGGAAGGGGTCGTAACTGTTTTTATCGGCGACAACAAATACTGCCTGTATCCGGGGGACAGCATTCAGATTCACTCCAACCGCCCCCATAACTGGATTAACTTTACCAATAAGATCGCCAAGATATTGACGCTCAATTATCCGAATCCTTTTAAGAGCAGCAGCCCGGATTATTTGAATCTTTGAGCTGAAAAACGCCCCAAAGCCTTGCCGGCAGCTATCTTTTCCAAAGAGCGGCGGTATTCTTCCCCACCGGGGGAAAACCGAATCAAAGCGGGAGAATACCGCCGCCTTCATATTTTTCTGATGAAGCTTCGCCGCAGGACTCAAGCGGAACGCGATTTCCGCTTACCTTCGCTGCGCCGGAGAGGCTACTGCACAAGCTGCCAAACAAGGTCTGTTGAGAGAGCGCCGGTTCCCTGATCTCATCGACGCTTCCTCCCTTTCCAATCCACGGCAAGTATGGTACAATGAAGCAAAAGAAACCGCGCTCCCAAAGGGCACAGCTTGCGCCATTCCTGCGCACGCTTTGATTCTCTCTTACGGCAAGAGAAAGGTGGGTCACCCCATGTATGATAAACCGATTCGTCAGGTAAACCAGGAGATAATCGAGGCTCTTGCCTCTCTTCGGCTTACCGCTCTTCCGAACCGAAAAACCACTCTGGATCGCTTCAAAAATCCTGCGTGGATCGAAGGGCTGGCCGCCCTGTTCCCCATCCGGAAACGGCTGCGCTGCGCCCAGGTGCTGGATTTATGCGCCCCGGTGCTCCGCCAGCTGTGCCCCGACGCACCGGAGGAGGGCTGGCTGCGCTTTTCCTACCAATATGTGTGCAGCCTGATGTTCCCGGAAAACGGGTTTGCGCCGCAGGCCGGCCGGTATGCCCAGGGGGCCCGCATCTACCTGACCGTTCTGCAGATTCTTCTGGATTACGAGCGCGACGCCCTCCCCTTTGACCCCATGCTGGATTTTCAGTTCCTTTCGGAGGAAGAATACAGCCACTGCAACAGTGCCAAGGAATACCGCCGTCTGCTGGGCGCCTGGCGGGAGGAATTTCTTTACGAGATGATGCGCCTTGGGGCGGAGGTTACTCCCTACCAAACCCTAAGCCATATCGCCGGCGTCCACTACATTGCCATGGCCGCCGCCCGCGGGCTGAAGGAGGCGGGGGTGGAGGTGGACCTGGCCCTGATTTCCGGAGCCGCCGCAACCCACGATTTTGGAAAATTCGGCTGCCGCCCCGGCGAGCGGGTTCCCCACCTGCACTACTATTACACCGACCAGTGGCTCCTTGCCCGTAAGATGGACGGGATCAGCCACATTGCCTCCAACCACTCCACCTGGGATCTGGAGCTGGAATCCCTGTCGGCGGAATCCCTGCTTTTGATCTACGCGGATTTTCGTTCCAAGCAAATCCGCGACGCAGACGGCAACGAGGTCATTGTTCTTTACCCGCTGGACGAATCCTATCAGGTAATATTGTCCAAACTGGAAAATGTGGATCAAAAAAAGCGCAGGCGGTATGAATTCGTCTACGGCAAGCTGCACGACTTTGAGGACTACATGCGCAGCCTTGGGGTGGATGTGGAGCTGACAGGGCATCCGCAGCCCCCCGCCCCCCACAAGGATCCCGCCCTGATGAGCCCGGAGGAAACGCTGAACAGCCTGATCCTTTTGTCGGTGGATCACAACCTGCAATTGATGCACATGCTCTCAAACGAGCAAAAGTTCGGCAATATCATCGAGGAGGCCCGCTCCGCCAAAAGCTGGCAGCAGCTGCGGGCGTACCTCAACGTTTTTGAGGAATACTTCACTTATCTGTCTGTGCGGCAGAAGACGCAGGCGCTGTCTTTTCTGTACGAACTGTTGATTCACCGCGAGGGCGATATCCGGCGCCAGGCCGGTAGCCTGATCGGCCAGCTGATCGCCCGCTTTCATCTGGTTTACCGCAAGGAAATTCCCGCCGACGCCCAAAACGACCCGGCGGAAGAGGTTCCCTTCACCCTGTGGGCGCAGTACCTGGACAAGATCATTTTTCCGGATCATAAGACCACCCCTCAGGAGCGTTCCCACATCAGCTACGCCCTGAAGCTGACGGTCGGCGCCATGCTGGACTTCGCCCGGCCGGGAGATGTGCCCCGCTTTTTGGGTGCCCTGCTGAACTACTATGACAAGCCGGAGAAAATCTCCCCCGATACCGCCTTCACCCTGCTGGACGCCATCCGCTCTTTGCCCTCCCAATATTACGGGGAGGAAACCCGAGGCAGACTGATCGACTTTGCGGCCCATTTCGCCGCTTCCGACGAATTGCGGCTGGTCATCGCTGCCCTGGAATTTCTGCGGGAAGTCGAACGTTCCCTTCCCCGCAGCCATCCGCAGATGGCCCGCATCGCTCAGGTTGCCCGGAATCTGGAGTCAAATCACCTGACCACCGTCTTTCTGCAATGCAGGATTCTGCGCCGGGCCGGGGAGGACGTCACCGCACTTGAGCGCACCCTGTACCACACGGACATCACCAGCGAGGTTTTTCTGGACAACCTGAAAATCGCCACTCCCTGGGTTGTCAAGGTGGCCGGTGTGGAGCTTTTGCGGGATCAGGTGGAGCACGGCCTGAAAATGCACACGCTTCATATCGCCACCCACTTCTCCAATCTGATCAAGGTATCGGAACGGGTGGTGGTTCGGCACACCGCCGGCTCCGCGCTGGTGCGCACCCTGCCGATGCTGCGCCGGGATCAGCGCAACGAGGTGGTTGTGGAGCTGGGCAAGGGCCTGGAAATGGGCCAGTACGAAATCTCCAAATATATTCCCGAATACTTGGGCAAGGCCGCCCTATACCTGCACCCCGATGAGCTCGACGAGCAGGTGCTGTGGCTCAAGGGGCTGCTCGGCTCCCCCAGCGACTCCGCCGTTTCCGGCGCGCTGAACACCATTGGAGTGCTCCTTCAGCACTACCCCGCCTACCGGGAACGCTTCTCCGAATCGGAGTCTGTCTACGAGGCCCGCCGGCAGGAGCTGCTCGGCCTGCTGCTTCAGGGACTGGCCCATTACCGGGAGGAGGTGCATCAGGAGGCCCTGCTGGTCATCGGCAAGCTGCTGTTTGAATCCCCCGTGCTGGAGATGGACGAAAAGGGGCGGCTGTTCTCCCTGTGCTTCCGCAAGCTGCTTTTTCTCATGCAGGAGGCTCCGGGCCACAACGACCTGACCTTCTTCTACCGGGCCGCCGCCCTCGCCCATATCAACCGCTTTATCGCCGTGCGGCGGCTGGATCACGGCCCCTTCTCCTTTGACAGGCCCCGGAACATCGCCTTTTTCCCCGGCACCTTCGACCCATTTACCCTGTCTCACAAGGGCATTGTTCACGCCATTCGGGATATGGGGTTTGAAGTCTATCTGGCAGTGGACGAGTTCTCCTGGTCCAAGAAGGCCCAGCCCCATCTGATCCGCCGGCAGATCGTTAATTTATCCGTGGCCGGGGATTTTCATGTTCACCTGTTCCCGGACGATATTCCGGTCAACATCGCCAACCCCGCCGCCCTGCGGCGGCTGACGGAGCTGTTCCCAACGCAGCAGGTTTACGTGGTGGTGGGGAGCGACGTGGTGCTTAACGCCTCCTCCTATCGGGCCCAGCCGGCCCCGTATTCCATCCACCAAATGAACCATATCATCTTCCGCCGGGCGGGGGAAGCCGAGCTGCCCCGCAGCCTGCCCATCACCGGCAAGGTGATTCAGCTTCAGCTGCCCCCTCATCTGGAGGACATCAGCTCAACCCGCATCCGGGAAAATGTGGATCTCAACCGGGATATCTCCTCCTTTACCGACCCGGTCATTCAGGACTTTATCTATCAAAACGGTCTCTACCTTCGGGACACTCCGGACAAGCCCCTCCTTTACGCCGGGGATCTGGAATTTCAGTGGATCGACACTCCCTCCCCGGCCCTTTTGTGCCGCCTGACCGCCAGCTACCCGAACGGAGAAGAGGTCTGCGCCGCCATCGCCCGCCGGCAGGACCGCATCCTGCTGCTGCGCCGCACCGGGCAAGAGCGGCATCTGGGCTTTATCAGTTACCGCCTGCTGACCACCTCCCAGCTGTTCACCGCGCTGGAGGATCACGAGCTGGCCAACCGCATTCGCCTGCGCTCCGCCGGCAACGTGCTTCTCCTCACTACCCTGAGCGCAGACACCTCCGAGCGGCACAAGGATTACGGCCAGCTTCTTCTCAGCGAGCTGCTTGCCCGGGCGCTGGAGGAGGAATATGTCTACGCTGTTTTTCGCCCGCACGACGGCCGCATCCCTCTGCCCCTGGAGGACACGCTGTCCCGGCAGGGCTTTGTCCCCCGGGAGGGGGATGCGCCGATCCGCGAGGTGGACATGCACGCACCCACGGTACTCATTCAAAATCTGGAAACCGCGATTCAGGAGCCGCTGTGCCGAAATTCCCGCGTGCTGTCTGCCATTCGCCGCGGCCACGAGCAGCTTCAGCACGCGCTGACCGGGCTGTACCCAGGTTCTCTGGTTCTGACGCTGTCCGCCGATGTCATTCATCACCGGCTGCTGGAGAAGATCACCGCCTACAACAATGTTTCCTCCACGCCCACCAATCCGCGGGTACTCGGCGAAAATATGTGCGTTCCCTTCGGCAAGCTGCTCCGAGGCAAAATTGTTCCAAACACGGTGACTAAAACCGTTCACACCGACCGGGTGTTTTCCCCGGATCTGTCTGGGAGCACCATCGAGGCGTTCCCTTATTACGCCTCCATCCCCTGCCAGATCCGCACCATCAAATCCTTTGACCGGCCGGTGATTTTGGTGGACGACCTGATGCACCCCGGCTTTCGCATGTGGGCGCTGGATCCCATTCTGCGCGAGGAGGGAGTTCCCATCCGCATGGTGCTGGTGGGCGTGCTGTCGGGCTATGGCAAGGATTTGATGCATTCCTGGGATCGCCCGATCGACAGCGTCTATTTTCTGCCCCGGCTGCGGCAGTGGTTCGTGGAATCCACCCTATACCCCTTCATCGGCGGCAACACCGTGCGCAGGCCCGGCTTCCCCGTTCCCGGCCTGCTGCCCGGGATCAACCACATTCTGCCCTACGCCGCCCCCTCCAACCTGGCCGAGTGCGGTCGGGACGCGGTGTTTCATCTCTCTCGCACCTGTCTGGAGTCCGCCCACGATGTCATCTCCACTCTGGAACAGGAATACCGGATTCTCTATGGGCGGAATTTGACCCTGTCCCGACTGCCCGAGGCAGTGATTCTGCCCCTGTGCCCCGACAAGGGCACATGCCTGAGCTACGACCCCAATCTGTCCGCTTCCGTCTATCTGGAAAACGATCTGGAGCAGCTGCTGCGGCAATACCAGTAAGTTTCGCTGCACGCAGGGAACTGCTCTGCGTTTTTCTTCTCCGCTTGTCCAAAAATTTCATTTCTGGAAGGTGATGCTATGTATTATTATCGCTACAAAGGCGCTAACCTGGTGTCTCTCACCCCTCTGGACGGCTTCGGCCCACCCATTGCTCCGGTAACGGCGGGAAGGCTCTATGCTCCGGTTCCCGGGGACGCGGTCCTGGGCCGCGGCTCTTTTCGCGTCGGCCACCCGGGGCAGCTGCTGGCCCC
>OAUF01001072.1_pt1 | contig 11680 bp, 9 predicted proteins | sample 1495111 | NCBI WGS metagenome assembly OAUF01 (sample SAMEA2580002, study PRJEB22360) | human gut metagenome | reverse complement strand
TGATTACTAAGTGTGCAATCACACTAAACGAATACCCCTAAACATCAGGCTCGTCAATGCGCAAAATTCACGCCAGTGTCATATTTGTGAGCTACTCGCTAAATCATTTGTACAAAAATAGTCAGTCAGAACAGCTATCTCCACGGCTAAAAAAATAAAAAAAACCGCCCCGGGCAATGAACCAGGGGCGGCATAATTTACAATTATTTAAGCTTAAGGGATGCGTTTCAGCTCTTGAGCAATGGCCGTTGCTTCCTGACTCCAGGCGTTGGCAAGAACCTTCACCATCTCATCGTAGCCGTCTTTCGTCTGCACAACTTCGATGTGGAACGGGCGTTTGATCAGTTGTCCCTGATGATTCAGCAACCATTCACCGCTCACAATAACCTTACCACCGTACCGACCGTGGAAGCCGGTTACGGTCACGTTCAGCGTATCCTGAGTGCTTCCCAGCGGTTGTGAAGCGACAACCCAGCCAGGCAACTGCATACTGAGGTTCGCAACCAGTGTATTGCGCAATTGCTGATCTAATGGGCTGGCCCAGAGATTATTATTGGCTATCACATATTGCACATCGCTGGTCTGGTAAACCACCCCATTACCGGCCAGATAATCAGGTACCGCAATCTGTTCAACCCACAGCAGACGGTTTCCCTGATTGGCAGAGCTCTGCACACCGCCTTGTGCGATAGGGAGCTGGTAATAGCTTTTATTTTCTCCGCTGGAGCTGCATGACGTCAGCCAGACCGCCATCATCACCACTAGCCACTTTTTCATTGTTTCGCCCTCTTCGGCTCTGGATCTTTTTTGTCCTTCGCTTCAAATACCAGCGCATTACTCTTATCGTTCAACGTTTTCAGTACCGGTTGCAGTTCACGCAGTACCTGATCAAGACGCTGCATATCCGCCACCATCTTGTTGTAGGCCGCGGAACCAGGCTGGAAGCCCTGCATACTACGATTCAGTTCACGTAGCGTGTTCTGCATATCCGCCGGCAGATCCTGCATCGACTGGCTGGACGTGATCTTGTTCATATTATCCAGCGTGGTTTGCAGATGTTTCATTGTGCGCTGGCTTTCCGACAGCGTATTGGTTGCCTGCTCAATCATCGGGTTCAGCGGCAGATTGTTAATCTTATCCAACGCTTCCATCAGACGCTGTTGGATCTGCGCCAGACCACCGCTCACGGTCGGAATAATTTGATAACCATTGAATTCGCGTACACCGGTAATCGGCGGCTCTTTCGGGTAGAAGTCGAGATCGACATACAGCGCGCCGGTCACCAGGTTCCCGGTTTTCAGCGATGCCCGTAATCCGCGTTTAAGCAATTCCGCCAGATGAGCGCCAACATCGGTATCTTCTCCCAGCTGCGCCTTCAGACGTTCAGGTTCAATACGCACCAGCACCGGAATGCGGTAATCATTGTTAAATACCTGACGCATATTCGGTGAGAAGAAAGGTACTTTACTCACCGTACCCAAGCGGATGCCACGGAATTCCAGCGGTGCACCAGGCTGTAGGCCACGAATCGAATCTTTAAAGAACATCAGGTAATCAATATGATCGGTATACAGGGAATCCTGAATACTTTTTTGATCGTCATAGAGGTTAAATGAGGCCTGCTGCTCAACCGGTTGACCTTGTTCCAGTCCTTCGGGCACATCAAAACTTACACCACCGCCAAACAGCGTGGAGAGCGATCCCATTTCTACGCGCATACCTGCTGAGGTAAGATCTACGGCGATCCCGCTGTCTTTCCAGAAACGTACATTGCTGGTCACCAGACGATCGTTAGGCGCATTGATGAAAAGCTGATAGCTGATCGTACGCTTTTGCGCATCAAACGTGCTGGTTTCAACCGAGCCCACACGATAACCGCGGAAAAGCACCGGATCGCCTGGACTCAACTGACCGGCTTTTTTGCTGTCCAGAATCACCCGGATCCCTTTTGCATCTGGCGGGGCCAGCGGCGGTGAATCCAGCAGTTGGTAATTTTCCAGCTTACTGCCTTTATTGCCAGGCTGCAGTTCAATATAAGCCCCGGACAATAGCGTGCCGAGCCCACTGATACCTTCACGTCCAACCTGCGGCTTCACCACCCAAAAGACAGAATCTTTATGCAGCAGCTTTTCCATTCCGGAGTTAAGACGCGCTTTAATCTCCACATGGGTCAAATCATCAGTCAGGGTTGCGCTCTCGACGATACCGACATCCACGCTGCGGCTTTTAATCGTCGTTTTGCCCCCTTCAATACCTTCGGCATTGGTGGTAATCAGCGTGACTTCCGGCCCCTGATGACTGTAGTGATAAAACAGAACCCACGCGCCAATGAGTGCAGTGACGATAGGGAATATCCACACGGGCGACCAGTTTTTTACCTTTTGCACTTTGGCTTCCCCACTTTTAGATTCCATGCTGTCAGGACTCCTCATGGCCTGGTTCTGGTTCACGGTCCCACGACAGACGCGGATCAAATGTCATCGCAGAAAACATTGTCATAATGACGACTAAAGCAAACATCAAAGCACCCATTGCAGGATAAATGTTCATTAACCCTCCCATGCGCACCAGCGCAGAGAGTACCGCAATCACAAAGACGTCGATCATTGACCAGCGACCGACAAATTCCACAACTTCATAAATCAGGTGCATACGTTCGCTGTCGCGTTTGCCGTGCCCTTTGGCATCCCAGCATAGCCAGGCAATGGCGATCATTTTCAACGTCGGCACCATAATACTGGCGATAAAAATAACCGCAGCCACCGGGTAAGAGCCTTCGCTCCAGATTAAAACCACCCCCTCAATTATCGTTGATGGCAGCTTTGACCCGAGCAGATCGGTAATCATAATCGGCAAAATATTGGCAGGAAGATAAAGCATGATCGACGTGAACAGTAATGCCAACGTCCATTGCAGACTGTTTTTGCGCCGCACATAGCCTTTCGTCTGGCAGCGCGGACACACCCGTTCATCAGCGGGAAGAATCGCGGTGCAGCAAGAGCAGGAACGCAGCCCCTGTCGAATGCCGGGCACGCCTGGTTTTAACTCCTGCTTAATCACTGGCATTGGCGCAATATCATCCCACAGCCAGCGACGGTCAACGCACTGGAATGCGCGCAGTTGCAAAACGCAAAAGAAACACCACGGAATAAAGCTGCTGCCCACGCCAATATCGCCGTAAGCCATAAGCTTAACGAAGCTGACCAGCACGCCAGCGAGGAAGATTTCCGCCATCCCCCAGCTTTTTAACTGGAACAGGACGCGTGCAAGACCCGCCTTAAGTCTGGCGGGCATCTGCACCCGATTCACCAGCAGCAGGATAGTCAGCAGGCAAAACGCGGGGACCAACTGCACGAATAATAAAAAGAAGGTGCCGAGACTGGCGTAGTCTTCAGAAAAGAGAACGCTGGGGATCTCCAGCAACGTCACTTCGCTGCTCACCCCTGCAACGTTCATATTCACAAAGGGGAAGAGATTTGACAGAAGCAGCATGAACAATGCTGCTAAAACATAGGCGGTAGGACGCTGCCGCGGCGCGTCCCACTCAACCGTTAACGTAGTGCCACATCGTGGACATGCCGCTTTCTGACCATGCTCAAGGCGAGGTAACGCCACCAGCATGTCACACTGCGAGCACAAAATATGCTTCGCGGCATGGTGATGTTCGCACATATGTGCTCCTTTAAATTATGCGCCGTTCTTCAAAGACTCAAGATACTCCCAGCGCTCAAAGGCTTGCTCAAGTTCTTGTTCCGCTTCGTTCAGATTAGCTAATACCTGCTGTGTTTGCTCATGTGGCTGACTGAAAAAAGCGGCGTCAGCAACCTGAGCTTGTAGTCTTTCCAGTTTAGCTTCCAGTTCTTCAAGCTGAGCGGGGAGCTGCTCCAGTTCGCGCTGCAGTTTATAGCTTAGTTTGCTCGTGCCACGTTTGACAATTTCTGCTTTAGGAGCAACAGCTTCCTCTGTTTTTTTCGCGACCGGTTGTTTAAACGCCACATACTGAGATTGCGGGCTGCGCGCGTCATGATAACCGCCGACATAACGACCAATTTTACCACCGCCCTCGAAGATCCAGCACTCAGTTACAGTATTATCCACAAACTGACGGTCGTGGCTTACCAGCAGTACAGTCCCCTGATAGCTATCAATTAGTTCTTCAAGCAGTTCCAGCGTTTCGACGTCAAGATCGTTCGTTGGTTCATCAAGAATCAAAAGATTGCTGGGTTTCAGAAAAAGACGCGCCAACAGCAGGCGATTTCGTTCCCCACCAGAGAGCGCTCGCACTGGCGTCATCGCGCGTTTTGGATGGAACAGGAAGTCCTGCAGATAACCCAGCACATGGCGAGGTTTACCGTTAACCATCACCTCTTGCTTACCTTCAGCCAGGTTGTCCATCACGGTTTTATCGGGATCCAGTTCGGCGCGGTGCTGATCGAAATAGGCCACTTCCAGCTTGGTGCCGACGTGAATGCGTCCACTGTCAGCCTGAAGCTGGCCTAACATCAGCTTCAGCAGCGTTGTTTTGCCGCAGCCGTTCGGTCCGATTAGCGCAATTTTGTCGCTGCGCTGTACCTGTGCGGAGAAATCTTTTACCAGTTGCTTTCCATCAACCTGGTAATCCACGTTCTCCATTTCGAAAACAATCTTGCCTGAACGGCTCGCCTCTTCGACCTGCATCTTCGCCGTGCCCATCACTTCGCGGCGTTCGCCACGCTCGCGACGCATCGCTTTCAGCGCGCGCACGCGGCCTTCATTACGGGTACGGCGCGCTTTGATCCCCTGACGGATCCAGACCTCTTCCTGCGCCAGCTTGCGGTCAAACTCTGCATTTTGTAACTCTTCTACGCGCAGCGCTTCTTCTTTTTCCAGCAGATACTGATCGTAATTCCCCGGATAAGTCACCAGCTTGCCACGATCGAGGTCGACGATACGCGTCGCCATATTTCGTATAAATGAACGGTCATGGGAAATGAAGATGATTGTCCCATTGAAGGATTTCAGGAACCCTTCCAGCCAGTCGATGGTTTCAATATCCAGGTGGTTTGTTGGTTCATCCAGCAGCAGTACACGCGGATTGCTCACTAACGCGCGGCCCAGCGCCGCTTTACGCAGCCAACCGCCTGAAAGCGAAGAAAGTGCGGCGTTTGGATCCAGCCCCAACTGCTCCAGCGACGCGTACAGCCTTTCATTAATACGGCTTTCGAGCTGCCACAGATTGTGATGATCGAGCATTTCCTGAACCCGCGCCATCTCATTCAGATTTCTGTCGCTCGGATCAGTCATCACCAGACGCGAAATATCGTGATAACGTTTGAGATACTCGGCCTGTTCTTCGATACCCTCGGCAACGAAATCATACACGCTGCCTTCAACATTACGCGGCGGATCCTGTTGCAGACGCGCCACAACCAGATCCTGCTCATAAATGATACGCCCGTCGTCAAGCCCCTGCTCACGGTTCAGGATCTTCATCAGCGTCGATTTACCTGCGCCGTTACGGCCAACCAGACAGACGCGTTCGTTATCTTCGATATGCAGTTCTGCATTATCAAGAAGCGGCGCATCGCTGAACGACAGCCATGCACCATGCATACTGATCAATGACATTTATTTATCCTTTCAGGCTGCGGTAATCAGCCAGCAATTGTGGATCTGACGGTTACGGGCAAAATCCTGGGAAAGCGTTTTTTGGGTAATTTCTTGTGCTTTCAATCCCAGTTCAGCCAAACCGTCGAGATCCATACGGAACCCACGTTTGTTGTTGGAGAACATAATCGTGCCGTCTTTACGCAGCAGACGTTTCAGATCTTTCATCAGCGCCAGATGATCGCGCTGCACATCAAACGAATCTTCCATACGTTTTGAGTTAGAGAACGTCGGCGGATCGATGAAAATCAGATCAAACTGTTCATTCGCATCACGCAGCCAGCCCAGGCAATCAGCCTGAATTAAACGGTGAGCGCGACCGCTCAATCCGTTCAGGCGCAGGTTACGTTCCGCCCATTCCAGATAGGTACGCGACATATCGACCGTCGTGGTGCTACGCGCACCGCCCAATCCTGCATGTACGCTGGCGCTACCGGTGTAGGAAAACAGGTTGAGGAAGTCCTTACCTTTACTCATCTGCCCCAACATACGGCGCGCAATACGGTGATCGAGGAATAAACCCGTATCAAGGTAGTCAGTCAGGTTCACCCACAGGCGCGCGTTGTACTCGCTTACCTCAATGAATTCACCCTTCTCATTCATCTTCTGATACTGATTCTTGCCTTTCTGACGCTCACGGGTTTTCAGCACCAGTTTGTTTGGCGCGATTTCCAGTACTGACAGCGTGGCGGCAATGATGTCGAACAGGCGTTGACGTGCTTTTTGCGCATCAACCGTCTTCGGCGGTGCGTATTCCTGAACCACGACCCAATCACCGTAACGATCTACTGCAACGTTGTATTCCGGCAGGTCAGCGTCATACAGGCGATAGCATTCAATGCCTTCCTGACGCGCCCATTTTTCCAGCTTCTTAATATTCTTGCGCAGGCGGTTGGCATAATCTTCCGCGACCGTGGCAGGCTTGCTGTCCGCAGTGGTCTCTGCAACGTGATAATTCTTCTGCACACAATCCAGCGGACCGTTTTTCGCTTTGAACTGCTTGTCGGCACGTAATTGCAGGCTGCTGAGCAGATCCGGCGAGGCGCTGAACAGCGACAAATTCCAGCCGCCCAACTGGTTTTTCATCGTACGGCCCAGCAGGCTGTGCAGGGCAATCAGCGCCGGTTCGCTATCCAGACGTTCGCCGTAAGGCGGGTTACTGATAACTGTCCCATACGGCCCTTTCGGCAGCGGATTGCTCAGTTTGGCGACATCTTTCACGTCAAACGTCATCAGATCGGCGATACCGGCGCGGCGAGCATTACTACGCGCTTTTTCAATCACGCGCGCATCGCTATCGGATCCATAAAAATGCGAGGTATAGTCAGCCAGTCCCTTACGCGCACGCACCTGCGCTTCGGCTTTAACTTCTTGCCAGACAACTTCGTCGTGTTGCGCCCAACCGCTGAAGCCCCAGTATCCACGGTGCAGACCCGGCGCGCGATCGGTCGCCCACATTGCCGCTTCAATCAGCAGCGTGCCGGAACCACACATCGGATCGAGTAACGGGGTTCCCGGCTGCCAGCCAGAACGCATAACAATTGCCGCGGCCAGCGTCTCTTTAATCGGTGCCTGACCCGCGCGATCGCGATAGCCACGCTGATGCAAACCGTCACCGCTCAGATCGAGCGCAATGCTGGCAGTATCTTTGTTCAACCAGACGTTGATGCGCAGATCCGGAGATTCACGATCCACATTCGGACGCGGCATATTTTTGCGGGTAAAGGCATCGACAATCGCATCCTTGACCTTCAGTGCGCCGTACTGGCTGTTACGAATGGTCTCGTTCAGTCCGCTAAAATGGACGGCAAACGTAGCACCAGGGTTAAATATCTCTGTCCAGTCGATTGCCTGAACGCCGAGGTACAGATCAAGATCGCTGTAGACCTTGCACTCTCCCATCGGCAGGATAATGCGCGAGGCCAGGCGGCTCCACATCAGGCTCTGGTATACAAGCCGTGTGTCGCCCTTAAAATGGACCCCACCCTGAACGACCTGACACTCCAGCGCGCCGAGGTTTTCCAGTTCAGTTTTTAACAGCTCTTCCAGCCCGCGGGCCGTACTGGCAAACAGAGAATTCATAATGTCACTTTTACTCCGAGAAAATTGCTGCGCATTATAGCTAATATGGGCTGTATGTCATAAAGTTGAAGGCTTATTTTCATTCGAGGGGCTGTACAGTGGTCACGTTAACCCGACTTTTTATTCATCCGGTTAAATCAATGCGCGGCATTGGGCTTACGCATGCCCTGGCAGATATTAGCGGTCTCGCCTTTGATCGCATATTTATGATCACTGAACCTGACGGAACGTTCATAACTGCCCGCCAGTTCCCACAAATGGTCCGTTTTACGCCTTCCCCATTCCACGATGGGCTGCATCTTACAGCTCCAGATGGCAGCAGCGCGCTCGTGCGATTTGCCGATTTCGCTAGCCAAGATGCGCCGACGGAAGTATGGGGAAACCATTTTACCGCGCGTATTGCACCAGCGGCTATCAACCAGTGGCTTAGCGGCTTTTTCTCCCGTGAAGTACAGTTACGCTGGGTCGGCCCGCAGCTGACGCGCCGTGTAAAACGCCATGTTGATGTTCCTTTATCCTTCGCTGATGGTTATCCCTATCTGCTGGCCAACGAAGCATCCCTGCGCGATCTGCAACAGCGCTGTCCGGCAAGCGTCAAAATGGAACAGTTTCGCCCCAATATAGTAGTTTCGGGAGCTGGTGCCTGGGAAGAAGATACCTGGAAAGTGATTCGTATTGGCGACGTCATTTTTGATGTAGCAAAACCCTGTAGCCGCTGTATTTTTACGACAGTTAGCCCGGAAAAAGGCCAGAAACATCCATCCGGTGAACCGCTTGCCACATTGCAAACCTTCCGCACTGCGGTAGATAACGGCGATGTCGATTTCGGTCAGAATCTTATCGCGCGTAACAGTGGCGTTATTCGCGTCGGCGATGAGGTAGAAATTTTGGCAACCGGCCCCGCCAGAGCGTACGGCGCGGCTGAATCAGACGAAACTACACCCGAACAACAACCTGATGCCACGTTGCTTATTGACTGGCAGGGACAGACCTTTCGCGGAAATAATCAGCAGGTATTGCTTGAGCAGTTGGAAAACCAGGGTATCCGGGTTCCCTATTCATGCCGGGCAGGCATTTGCGGATGCTGTCGAATTCGACTGGTAGAAGGCGAAGTTAGCCCGTTGAAGAAATCAGCGATGGGGGACGACGGAACAATTCTTTGCTGTAGCTGTGTTCCCAAAACGGCAATCAGGCTGGAGAGCTAAACCGCCTGCTCAAGGCTGAAACTGTCAACAACGGCCTGCGGTTTCAGTCTGTCATTCATTATTTTAATCGCATCGCCAAGCTGCATCGTACGCCCGGCGATAACCACGCCAGGTTGCGCAAGCAGGCAAAGCGCGGCGTTTTCACCCGGCTCAACCACTAACAGGTTTACCTGTTCATCGGTATCGCTTAAATCAACACAGGCTGCGTCACCCACGACCGGCGACCAGTTAATACCGTGTGCGACAAAGTGCCAGCTTTTTGGCATTTGCGGTTTGAGATAACGAATCGCCACCAGCGCATTAAGCACCAGTTCCGCTTTTTGTTCTTTGGCTAAATCCAGGTAGCGACATTTTTCTTCAAAGGAAAAATAAAGCGCGGCGTCATCAACACAAAAACCTGACGGAGAAAATGCATCAGGAGTGAGCATTTTACGAGCAAAACGCGAACGGAATAACATGCCATTGGCTAAATCGAGCATCATTCGATCGTGCTCTTCATCATAATACCAGCGCCAGTTATCGTCGGGTTTAATTCGCATCAGTTTCTCTCCTTTCCTTAATCATCACCGTTACGACAGTATCCTTTTGCCGCTTCGTTTATTGCCCTAATAATAAAAGCTCAGAATGTTTAAATAAGCAACAGTAAAGGAATATAAAACAACCAGGGCTAGAAATAAAGCCCTGGTTTGTGATTAAGGTAGCATTCAGATATTGCTGACGATTTCTTTTATCAACGGCGGACCTTTAAAAATAAAGCCCGAATAAATCTGTACGAGGGTTGCACCAGCAGCTATTTTCTCACGTGCAGCAATCACCGAGTCGATACCACCAACACCAATAATCGGCAGCTGACCTTTTAATTCCTGAGACAACTGGCGAATAATTTCTGTACTTTTTAATTGCAACGGTCGACCGCTCAGACCACCCATTTGATCGCAATTTTTCATTCCCTGAACAAGAGAACGATCGAGGGTGGTGTTAGTCGCAATTACGCCATCAATATTATGACGAACTAAACTATCGGCGACCTGGATCAGTTCTTCCACAGAAAGATCCGGCGCGATCTTTACCGCCACCGGAACATATTTATGGTGGATCGCTTGCAGATCGTTTTGCTTATTTTTAATTGCCGTCAGGAGATCGTCCAGCGCCTCGCCGTATTGTAGCGTACGTAATCCCGGCGTATTCGGCGAAGAGATATTAATCGCGATATAACCAGCATAGGCATAGACTTTTTCCATACAAATCAGATAGTCATCTTTGCCGTTCTCTACTGGGGTATCTTTGTTCTTACCAATATTAATCCCCAGAATACCGTCGAAATGCGATTTTTTAACGTTCTCAACCAGGTTATCAACCCCGTGGTTATTAAACCCCATGCGGTTGATCAAACCTTCTGCATCGACCAGACGGAACAGACGCGGTTTATCGTTACCCGGCTGAGGGCGTGGCGTCACGGTACCAATCTCAATGGAACCAAATCCCATCGCGCCGAGCGCATCAATGCACTCCCCGTCTTTATCCAGTCCGGCAGCAAGCCCGAGCGGATTTTTAAACGTCAACCCCATACAGGTAACCGGTTTTGCCGGTACTTTCTGGCGTACAAGCACTTCAAGCGGTGTGCCGGTAATGCGACGTAATTGCTGGAATGTCAATTCATGAGCGCGCTCTGGATCGAGCTGAAAAAGGGCTTTACGAACGAAGGGGTAGTACATGAACTCTCCTGGATTCCCGGTGTGCAAACCGGGGGCGTATTATGTGCGATCGCGAGCAAAAAGGGAATTGACCTGCGGCAATAAATAGCAATCGTTTTCCTCGCCTCTGCCTTTTTATTCAATTTCCAACTTTTCTATGCCGTATAAATCATTTCGATAAACAAAATCTCTCTGCCAGACTGCTCAAATTGTTATCAATGTTAACCAAAAGCAAACAATTAGTTATAAGTGGAGAATGAAATTATGCGCGTCATCACTCTGGCGGGGAGCCCTCGCTTTCCCTCTCGATCCAGTGCGTTACTGGAATATGCCCGAGAAAAACTTCACGGTCAGGATGTCGAAATCTTTCACTGGAACCTGCACAATTTTGCCCCGGAAGACCTGATCTATGCTCGTTTCGACAGTCCGGCGCTGAACACATTTATCGAACAATTGCAGGATGCAGACGGGCTGATTGTCGCAACACCAGTCTATAAAGCCGCTTACTCTGGCGCCCTGAAAACCCTGCTCGATCTACTCCCCGAGCGGGCGCTGGAAGGGAAAGTGGTTTTGCCGTTGGCGACCGGCGGCAGCGTGGCGCATTTACTTGCCGTCGATTACGCGCTGAAACCGGTACTGAGCGCATTAAAGGCCCAGGAGATCCTGCACGGTGTGTTTGCTGATGATTCACAGGTAATTGATTATCAACATAAACCTCAGTTTACGCCCAACCTTCAGCAGCGTCTGGACAGTGCGCTCGATACCTTCTGGCTGGCGTTGCATCGTCGCGATGTCCAACTTCCTCAACTGAACACCCTGCGAGGTGCCACTCATGCTTGATTTTCTCAGGCGTCACACGTCATGGCTGGCACTCACCGGGTTGTTGTCGCTGTCAACGCTGGGGCATGCCGCAGAATCGGCCCCCGATGCCCTGCGTATTGGTTACCAGAAAGGAAGCGTCAGTATGGTGCTGGCCAAAAGCCATCAGCTACTCGAGAAACGCTATCCGCAGACTAAAATCTCGTGGGTCGAATTCCCGGCTGGACCGCAAAT
>OAUF01001071.1_pt1 | contig 11685 bp, 9 predicted proteins | sample 1495111 | NCBI WGS metagenome assembly OAUF01 (sample SAMEA2580002, study PRJEB22360) | human gut metagenome | reverse complement strand
CAGCGACACCGCTACCGCCCTTGGCAGTAAAGTCGCTCGCACGCAGTTTATTGGCCTGCTGGTTATTACCGTACTGTGCGGCAGTGCGACCGCGATTGTCGGTCCTATCGCCTTTATCGGCCTGATGATGCCGCACATGGCGCGCTGGCTGGTGGGGGCGGATCACCGCTGGTCACTGCCCGTAACCCTACTGGCAACGCCTACTCTGTTACTGATTGCCGATATAATCGGCCGCCTGATTGTCCCCGGCGAGCTGCGCGTGTCGGTAATCAGTGCTTTTATCGGTGCACCGGTGCTTATCTTTCTGGTACGCCGTAAATCGCGCGGAGGTGGCGCATGATGCACCTCTCCCGCCGCCTGATAATCAGCAGCCTGCTGCTGGTTGCAGGTTGTCTCGTCATTGGTTTGTGGAGCCTGCGTAGCGGCGTTGTTACGCTGGAAACCCAGCAAATTATTGCCGCCCTGCTCGGCGATGCGCCGCGCAGTATTACGCTGGTGGTGACCGAATGGCGTTTGCCACGCGTGCTCATGGCGCTATTGATTGGCGCGGCGCTCGGCGTGAGCGGCGCAATATTTCAGTCACTGATGCGTAACCCGCTGGGCAGCCCGGATGTGATGGGTTTCAATACCGGAGCCTGGAGCGGTGTGCTGGTGGCAATGGTGCTGTTCGGACAGCATCTCACCGCTATCGCGCTGGCGGCCATGCTGGGTGGGATTCTGACTTCTCTGGTGGTCTGGGCGCTCGCTTGGCGCAATGGGATCGACACCTTCCGGCTGATTATTATTGGTATCGGCATTCGCGCCATGCTGGTGGCGTTCAACACCTGGCTGCTGCTGAAAGCATCATTAGAAACCGCGCTGACGGCCGGGCTGTGGAACGCCGGATCGCTCAATGGCCTGACCTGGGCCAAAACCTGGCCGTCTGCCCCGCTGATTATCATCATGCTGGTGTGCGCCGCGCTGCTGGTACGCCGGATGCGCTTACTGGAAATGGGTGATGACAGCGCCTGTGCGCTTGGCGTCAGCGTTGAGCGCTCACGTCTGATGATGATGCTGGTTGCGGTGGTACTGACCGCTGCCGCCACCGCGCTGGCCGGTCCTATCTCGTTTATTGCTCTTGTCGCGCCGCATATCGCGCGACGTATAAGCGGTACATCGCGCTGGGGATTAACCCTGTCGGCGCTGTGCGGCGCGTTGCTGTTGCTGATGGCGGATTTATGCGCCCAACAGCTGTTTATGCCTTATCAGCTTCCGGTGGGCGTTGTCACCGTAAGCCTCGGCGGTATTTATCTTATCGTCTTGTTAATTCAGGAGTCCCGCAAAAAATGATCGAATCAGTAGCCCGTTTGCGTGGCGACCAGTTAACGCTGGGTTATGGCAAGTTTACCGTGGCGGAAAACCTCAATGTGTCGATTCCCGACGGCCATTTCACCGCGATTATCGGGCCAAACGGCTGCGGGAAATCAACGCTACTGCGCACGCTGAGTCGTCTGATGACGCCCGCGCACGGCAAGGTCTGGCTCGATGGCGAGCATATTCAGCACTATGCCAGCAAAGAAGTCGCCCGCAGAATAGGTTTGCTGGCGCAAAACGCCACCACGCCGGGAGATATTACGGTACAGGAGCTGGTTGCCCGCGGACGCTACCCGCCCCAGCCGCTGTTTACCCGCTGGCGGCAAGAGGATGAAATTGCGGTCTCAAACGCCATGCAGGCGACGGGTATCACCCACCTGGCATCACAAAGTGTGGATACCCTTTCCGGCGGACAACGTCAGCGTGCATGGATTGCGATGGTGCTGGCGCAGGAAACGTCGATTATGCTGCTCGATGAACCCACCACCTGGCTGGATATCAGCCATCAGATCGATCTGCTGGAACTGCTGAGTGAGCTAAACCGGGAAAAAGGTTATACGCTGGCCGCCGTTTTGCACGACCTGAATCAGGCCTGTCGCTATGCAACACATCTGATCGCGCTGCGTGACGGAAAAATTATTGCCGAGGGTGCACCGAAGGAGATCGTCACCGCGCAGCTTATTGAAAAAATCTATGGACTGCGCTGTATGATTATCGACGATCCGGTTGCCGGAACGCCGTTAGTGGTGCCGCTTGGACGCAACAAATAACACGCGTTACAGTATGGCGGCCAGCTTGCCGCCATACGACAATTCATCACACCAGTTGCTGATCAATAAACGTCATTTTTTGCTTACGCGACACCATGGCATAGTTCAGCAGAACGCCACCACACGCCACCATTCCCCCCAGTAATGCGGCCAGAATAACGATCATTGATTTAGCCGGACCGTCTTTTTTCACCGGCAGCGAAGGTGAAAGTTGATATTTAAACGGCGTAAATGTTACGTCACCCACATTCATCGCTAACAGTTGCTCTACGTGATACTGGCGATTACGTAATTCACCGTTAATTTCAGCAACATCCGTTACTGATTTTTCTATTTCTAATTTACGTTCGATGCCGTCAGCACCCAGTGAAATAGAGAAATCGGGGTCATCCTTCACGGCCTGGCCATTACTGTAGACCGGCTTTTTAATCCCGGCGGCATTGGCGATCTCCAGCGAGTAGTTCAGTCGCTGGATATTTGCTTCCAACTGGTTTTTGAGCCTGACGCGATCCATCTCCAGTCTTTCTTTTTCATAACTGGTTTTGATGGACAATTTATTGCGAATATCTTCCAGCGTTTCTTTCACCACAAGGGCAGAAATATACTGGATATATCCCTTCAGCACTGACTGGGCTTCTTCGGCCTGAGGCGCGGTAAAGCTCAACGTCCATGCGGTATACAGCGAAGTTTCGTTCTTCTTACCCTGGTTAGTATCAACCGCTTTCATTTTCTCACTAAGCCTGACAATTGCCTGATGCAACTCCATTTCGTCGATATCAGCGCCCTTCAGTTGCGCCATCACGTAAGGTGAAGAGCGCAGATACTCTTCTAACAATGAAGGCGACTGGAATTTTTTGATAAACAGGTTAAACACATCATCACGGCTAACGCTAATATCCATATCCAGCACGCGCAATTTGGTCAACGTATTCTCTAATCCCTGCCATTGAACCGCTTCCGCCGGCGTCACGACGGCCTGACTGGTCCATTTTTGTGGCAGCAGAAAAGAGACCAGAATACCCACACAAGCAAAGGCGAAAACGGTCGCTATAATTTTCGTTCTTGCACGCCATAAGATTTCGATTAGATTCACTAAATCGATTTCATTTGCGTTTGCCGTTGGCTGAGGATACCCAGTAAATTCCGAAACGTTATCTTGCTTTATATTTAATGATGACATGTTGCGTGACCTGAAAACTTTCCTAAAAGAAAAACATTCCTGTGGGAGAAGTCTACCAGCTAGTCAGAATTATCCGAAACAATCTTTGTGCTTGTCGCCCTACCAAAAATTATATTCGGAATTTATTCACCCCTTTCATCACCTTGCACCGCACAAAAATAAACAATTCCATAACATATTTTTTACATCATGGAATTGTTCGATCACCGCGATAGCAATATTCGTCTTGTTACACAGATTTATTAATCTGTGCATTTATTACAGGCCCTATCGCCTCAAATGAGGCAGGGGAAATAATATCAACATGCGCGCAATCCTGGCGGTAAACATCCAGACTGGATATCCACGGCGACCAGCTGCGTTCAGGACTGACACCCGGTACTAACGTGCGCTCAGCAACGAACAGCGTAGCGTGACCTGCAAACGGCACGCTGTGTGCCGTGGTGAGCAGGCGAACCGCATCGGCATAGTTGCCTTCGATTGCGTTAAATAAAGCCTCTGACGCATTCCCATGCTGCGCCGCCAGAAACGCTTCGCGTTCACGCTCGATCTCCGCCAGTACCGCTGGATCCAACCCATTAGCCTCTTTTTCTTGCCAGTTTTGCGTTTCTGGCGGCCAGGTATCCAACAGTCCGAGGAATGCAACCGTCTCTCCTCTGGCATGTAAGCGCGCGGCGATCCCCTGTGCCAGCGTGCCGCCCAGCGAATAACCTAATAAATAGTAAGGTCCGTGAGGCTGTTGACTGAGCAACGTTGTCAGGTGATGTTCGCATACCGCATCAAGATTTTCCGCCGTCTGCATAGGGCCATCCGGTCGTGGCGACTGAATGCCAATAATCGACCACTGCGGGCTGAGATATCGTGACAGCACGCTAAACTGCCAGGCAAAACCCGACGCCGGATGGAAACAGAACAGCGTTGGGCCGTGACTTTCACGCAGCGGCAGCAGTGCCTCAAATCCCAGACGCTGCGACTGCTCATCATCAGTGCTCTCCAACAGAGCGCTCAGTTGTTCAACGGTAGAGGCCACCATAATCTGCCCCGGCGTCACCTGACGCTCAAAAACCCGGCTCAACTGTGCCGCCAGCTTCATCGCCAGCAACGAATGTCCGCCAAGCGCAAAGAAGTCTGCCGCCACGTCATTCACCTCGCAACCCAGCAAAGCCGCAAAAGACTGCGCGATGGTGGTTTCAGTCCCTGCTCGCGGTACGCGCCCGGAAACACGCGACGTCAACTGTGGCATCGGCAGCGCTTTACGATCCAGTTTACCGTTCGCGCTAAGCGGCACCTCCGCCAGCTGCAACAATACCGTCGGCACCATATGCGCAGGCAGTTTTTCACGCAGCTTTTCCCGCAACGCGGACGTATCCAGCGGTAAACCCGATTGTGACACCAGATACCCCACCAGTTGACGCGCATCGCCGCCTGTCGCCGCCGCCTGGTTGAATACGCAGGCGTGGGCAACGGCATGCTCGACATCAGGCAACTGCTGCATCACCCGGTCAATCTCGCCGAGCTCAATGCGTTGTCCGCGAATTTTAAGCTGGTCATCGCTGCGCCCGAGGTATTCCACCGCGCCATTTTCCAGCCAGCGAGCCACATCCCCGGTACGGTACATGCGTTCGCCAACGTTAAACGGATCGGCGATAAAGCGGCTTGCGGTCAGATCCGGACGGCCCAGATAACCTTGCGCCAGTTGGATCCCCGTCAGATATAAGTCACCAGCCACGCCGAAAGGCACCGGGCGCATCATGGCATCCAGGATACGTAAACCGGTATTCCATACCGGATAGCCAATCGGCACGCTGTTGCCGGTTACAGCAGCAAGGTCTTCCCCCCAGGCCGGATACCAGCTCACATCAACCGCCGCTTCCGTTGGTCCGTACAAATTGTGCAGTGGCGCATGAGTTAACTGTTCCCACTCACGGCATAAATCTGCAGGCAAGGCTTCACCGCTGCAAAATACCCGTTTCAGCGAGGCACAACTCTCCCGCGCGGTTTCCGGCGTCAGTGAAGCGACAAAAGCGGCCAACATAGAGGGAACAAAGTGCGTGGTCGTCACCCCGTATTGGGCAAAGAATTGCTGCATCGCCAGCGGATCGCGGTGCGCCTCAGGTTCCGCCATTACCAGCTTTGCCCCGGCAATAAACGGCCAGAAAAACTCCCATACCGAGACGTCAAAACTGCACGGTGTTTTTTGCGCCACTACATCATCCGCGGTCAGCGGATAGTGATTTTGCATCCACAGCAGACGGTTAACGATGGCGGTTTGCCCAACCATCACCCCTTTTGGTCTACCGGTAGAACCAGAAGTAAAAATGATATAGGCAGTATGATTGGGCTGAGATAGCGCCAGCGGAGCAGCATCTTCTGCTGGCAGGGGCGAGTCATAGCACAGACTTTCCAGCCTAGGAATATCGCTAAAGCGCGCAAGTTGCTCATTGGTCGCGATCAACAATTTTGGCTTCGCGTCTTCGAGCATCATCCGCAGGCGATCGTCCGGGTATCCGGTATCCAACGGCTTCAACGATACCGTGCAGCGCCAGCGTCAGGAACACGGAACGCGGTAATGCCACGGCGACGCTGTCGCCAGGCTTGACGCCGCGTGCACGCAAAAGGCTCGCCAGCGCCACGACCTGCTGGCGCATTTCGCGATAGCTAAACTGATAGCGGGCATCGGCCAACGCCGGGGCATCCGGCGTTTTATCGGCCTGCTGTACCACCAGCGCGCTCAGCGTAGTGGACGGGATCTCGACGGTGGTGTCATTAATCTTCGCCAGCCGCTCATGTTCTGTTGGCAACAGCATCCCGGCGTCGCCGCAGCATAGCGCCGGATTGTCGGCAAACTGCTCGATAAGCCCGATTAAACGCGAGGCATGCTGCGCCAGCGTTTCTGCATCGTAGCGCTGTTTATTGGCCAGAATTTCAATACTCAGCCCACCGTTTTCATCCGGGAATAACGCCAGTTCAAGATCGTTCACCGGCCCTGTCGCCAACGTGTGGGTTTGCGCCTGAACGCCGGGAATATTCAGCTGATAGTCGAATATTTTCACGTTCAGCACCGGGCCAAACAGCGGCTCGGCACCGGCTGCACGCCCGCTGTCGCGAACGATTTGTTCGGCATCATAACGTTGATGTCAACGCATTTTCTTCAACTGTCCGGCCAGTCGTTGTGCAAGCGCAGGCAAGCTTTCTGCCGCATCCAGCCTCACACCAAATGGCAGTACGTTTAAAACCGGTCCAGTGGAGGTCAACGCCGCCGACCCCATACGCCGCATAAAGATAAACCCGGCGGCATAATCCATTCGGCTGCATAAACGTCCCAGCCACAATGCCACCAGTGCGAGGGCCAGATCCGCACGCTGAACATCAGGCATACGTGCCGCAAGCCGACGAAACGCCCCTTCAGGCGCGGTTAACTTCATACGAATAATATCCGCGCTGGCCGATCGTCCCGGCAACGGATTGTTCGACAGCGAAGCAGGAGGCGGGAGTTGCTTTCGCTGCTCGCTCCAGAAAGCGCCGTCTCGTTGCCAGGCATCGCTTTGACGGTACTGTTGATACTCTTCCACCACCTCGGCGAACGGCGTAAAAGGCGAGTCTGGCGTAGGCTCGCCGTGTAGCCATGCGCGATAAATTGCGGCTATCTGGCGGGTAATGGCCGGAAAACTGAAGCCATCGACCAGCAAATGATGGTAACGCTGATACCAATACCAACGCTTTTCTCCCACCTGTATAAGCAGGTGAAAAACCAGCGGTTTATTGCCGTCAGCACGTATGTCCTGCTGCAGGTCTGCCTGCATCAACGCACGCGCCGCCTCATGTGGATTGGATTTTGCGCGCAGGTCGATAATTTCAGGTTGCGCAAAGGCGAGCGCAGAATCCACCCATTGCCAGATCTCACCGTTATCTTCGCTAAACCGCATCCGCAGGGTATCGGCCTGCTCCAGGCCCGCCACAACGGCTTTCGCCAGCAACGATGCGTCCAGTTCGCCGGTTAATTCTACGTAGTGCGCCACGCTCCACGCCGAGGGCAATGTGGAGAGTTTTTCCGCCATCCAGATCCCCGGCTGAGCCGCCACTAACGGTAAACGCTGAGTCATGGAGCCTCCTGCACATCGACGTAGTTCGCTGGCGTCAGCGTGGTCCAGTTTGCTTCCAGCCATTGTTGGCAGGCTTCCTGGGATTGAGGTTCGCAAGCAATTTGCCAGCCAGCAGGAAGCGAGCACTGCTGCGGCCAAAGGCTAAACTGACGTTGGGGATTTTGCAGAATGTAAAACTGGCCCTGCGAATTATCGAAGGGGTTACTGAATTCCATACTCAACTCCTGTCGTGGAACATCGTCCGGTTAAATCGTGTCGGTAAGCGGTTGCCAGAGCGTCATTAGCCCTTGCATCAGACCTCCGCGCCAGCAAAGAGCATCGTGTCCGCCATCAACCTGACGCCAGAACATAGACTGTGGTGCAGAAGGTAACTGGGCATATAGCGCCTGATTAGCGCGATAAATAATGGGCTCGCGGATCCCCGCTTCCAGGACAATACGCAGCCCCTGAGCACTCACCTTCCCGCTTTTCAGTTGCTCGACGATCGCCCCGTCCTGATGACCACCGCGATGCGGCCACCAGTAAGAACCGGACTGGCTAAGCACACAGCCAAAGCGCGCGGGCCAGTTCAGCCCGGCATACAGCGCAGACAACCCGCCAAAACTTTGCCCAGCCACCACGGTGCGCTGCGGATCGTCACTAAACGCGGTCGTTGTCTTCACCAGTGGTAATAGCTCCTCCTGCACCGCCAACCAAAAATCCGCATTACACGGTAGCTCATGGCTGCGGTGAGCCGTATCAATGGCATCAATCAGGAGATAAACGGCAGAAGGAAGGTGTCCGCGATGCGTGAGTGAAGTCAACGCAGGCCAGACCGGCATACTCTGTGCCCAAAACTGCCCATCCAGCAGGATAGCCAACGGACGCGTTTCGGGTTGAGCATCACCGGTGGTAAACACCCATACGCGACGCGTATTGCCGAGCCTGGCGCTATGCCATTGCAGGCAAACTGCGGGTGAATCTGGGTTTTCAGGTCGATCCCATCCTGGCTGTACGGGTGCCTCCGGCATTTCCAGCGCAGACACCGCGTGGCCACGACCGCCCTGCCAGCTCAGCGAATTAAGTGGATCGGCAATGGCCTGTGGCAGCAATTGCCGCCAGCCTTCACGCAGTATGCTTCGGTCAGGCGCAGCATCCGCCGCCAGCGAGGAGAAGATATCGTTGCGCTCTGTTGGGATAAAACAGTAGCTGCCACGCCAGTTGGCGCTGAGGGAAACACTCCAGCACCAAACATTTGTTCCATCAATGCGTCGCATCGACTGAGGGGTGGCATTTTGATGGTGGTCGGTGACGCCGGTGATATAAACCCAAACGCGATGAATGGCTGACTCATTTTCCGTTCCCTGCGGGTCACGCCACCAGAAGGTTACCCGATAATTTCCGTTGTCTTCACGCTCCCACTCCGGGCCTTTTTTCGACTGCCACCACGCCTCGCTTCCCATCTTTAACGTCGTCACAGCCATAACCCCATGTTTATTGTGAAATTTTATGATCTAGCGTGAAATATATTGATAATATTATTGATAACTATTTGCATTTGCAATAGCGTATTGTCGCGCTGTGGGAAGCGCGTACAGTTTTTCACCACTTATAAACCGACCTGGCGCTGCGTACTTTTTCTGGAATGGATAGTTTACGCAGATGCGGGCGACATCAGGCCAAATGCCGTACCACGGCACATTGGTACTCGTGGCTAAAAGAACAGCAGGACATACAATGAACAACAAGATTCATTCACTGGCCTTATTGGTCAATTTAGGGATTTACGGGGTAGCCCTGCCAGCAATGGCAGAAGATCAAACCGATAGCGTCGCTGTCTCCCATGAAGACACCATCGTCGTTACCGCCGCCCAGCAGAACCTGCAGGCGCCGGGCGTTTCAACCATTACCGCTGATGAAATTCGTAAGAACCCTCCCGCTCGCGATGTGTCGGAAATCATCCGTACCATGCCTGGCGTTAACCTGACCGGTAACTCAACCAGCGGTCAGCGCGGCAACAACCGCCAGATCGATATTCGCGGCATGGGGCCAGAAAACACCCTGATTTTGATCGACGGTAAACCGGTTACCAGCCGTAACTCCGTGCGTCAGGGCTGGCGCGGCGAGCGTGATACTCGTGGCGATACCGCCTGGGTTCCACCGGAAATGATTGAGCGTATTGAAGTGCTGCGCGGTCCTGCCGCGGCACGCTATGGCAACGGTGCAGCTGGCGGCGTGGTGAATATCATCACCAAAAAGGGCAGCAATGAATGGCACGGCTCCTGGGATACCTATTTCAACGCCCCGGAACACAAAGACGAAGGTTCGACCAAACGCACCAACTTTAGCCTGAATGGTCCAATGGGCGGGGATTTCAGCTTCCGCCTGTACGGTAATCTTGATAAAACCCAGGCCGACGCATGGGACATCAACCAGGGCCATCAGTCAGAACGTACCGGCACTTACGCCAACACCTTACCGGCCGGTCGTGAAGGGGTGATCAACAAAGACATTAACGGCGTGGTTCGCTGGGATTTCGCCCCGCTCCAGTCACTGGAACTGGAAGCCGGTTATAGCCGTCAAGGCAACCTGTATGCGGGTGACACCCAAAACACCAACACCAACCAACTGGTGAAAGATAACTACGGGAAAGAGACCAACCGTCTTTACCGCCAGAATTACTCTTTGACCTGGAACGGCGGTTGGGATAACGGCGTCACCACCAGCAACTGGGTGCAGTATGAACATACGCGTAACTCCCGTACACCAGAAGGCCTGGCAGGTGGTACGGAAGGGATCTTCGACCCGAATGCGTCACAAAAATATGTCGATGCCGACCTGAATGACGTCATGCTGCACAGTGAAATCAGCATTCCGTTTGATCTGCTGGTGAACCAAAACCTGACGCTGGGTACTGAATGGAACCAGCAACGCATGAAGGACATGTTGTCCAATTCGCAGACCTTTATGGGCGGCGATATTCCAGGGTCCAGCAGCACCAACCGTAGCCCGTACTCAGACGCAGAGATTTTCTCCCTGTTTGCTGAAAACAACATGGAACTGACCGACAGCACCATGCTGACGCCGGGTCTGCGTTTCGACCACCACAGCATCGTTGGCGACAACTGGAGCCCATCTCTGAACCTGTCACAGGGTCTGGGTGATGACTTCACGCTGAAGATGGGGATTGCGCGCGCCTATAAAGCACCAAGCCTGTACCAGCTCAACCCGAACTACATTCTGTACAGTAAAGGCCAGGGTTGCTACGCCACCGGTTCCGCGACCGGAATTGGTTGCTACATGATGGGCAACGATGACCTGAAGGCTGAAACCAGTATCAACAAAGAGATTGGTCTTGAGTTCAAGCGTGACGGTTGGCTGGCTGGGGTAACCTGGTTCCGTAACGATTACCGCAACAAGATTGAAGCGGGTACGGTACCGTTTGATAGAACATCTATCACCAACAAAGGGAAGACGACTTACACCGATATCTATCAGTGGGAAAACATTCCTAAAGCGGTGGTTGAGGGCCTGGAAGGTACGTTGAACGTGCCGGTTAGCGAAACCGTTAACTGGACCAACAACATTCCCTACATGCTGCAAAGTAAGAATAAAGAGACCGGCGAGCGCCTGTCGATTATTCCTGAATATACGCTGAACTCAACGCTGAGCTGGCAGGCACGCGAAGATTTGTCGCTGCAGTCCACCTTCACCTGGTACGGCAAACAACAGCCGAAGAAATACGATTACCAGGGTAAACCAGTAACCGGTAGTTCGGCGAGTGAAGTCAGCCCGTACAGCATCGTCGGCCTGAGCGCGACCTGGGATGTGACGAAAAACGTCAGCCTGACCGGCGGCGTGGATAACGTCTTCGACAAACGTCTGTGGCGTGAAGGTAATGCCCAGACCACGGGCGATATTGTAACCGGGAACTATATGGCGGGCGCTGGCGCGAATACCTATAACGAACCGGGCCGGACGTGGTTCATGAGCGTAAACACCCACTTCTGATAACGCTTTCCCTCTCCTCGCTGCGGGGAGAGGGAAATTATAACTATCATGCACACCACGCACACACCGCTCACTTTCGCAGACCACACGCTGCACATGGTCGAGTTCGATCCCGACAGCTTCCATGAGCACGACCTGCTCTGGCTCCCCCACCACTCTCAGCTTCAATCCTGTGGACGTAAGCGTAAAGCTGAGCACTTAGCAGGGCGTATTGCCGCAGTACATGCATTACGTGAATACGGTATCAAAACTGTACCTGGCATCGGCGGGCAGCGACAACCGCTGTGGC
>OAUF01001064.1_pt1 | contig 11745 bp, 13 predicted proteins | sample 1495111 | NCBI WGS metagenome assembly OAUF01 (sample SAMEA2580002, study PRJEB22360) | human gut metagenome | reverse complement strand
TACGTTCGAGGTCGTTGTAGGCCCGGTAAGCGCTAGCGCTACCGGGCTTTTTTATTCACCTGCGAGGGCACGCGGGAACAACACATTGTTTTCCAGGCTGATGTGTTCCATCAGGTCGTCGATCATCTCGTTAATGCCGTTATACATGGCTTTCCAGGTGGTGCAGGCCTCTGGTGGCGGCGTGACGTTATGGGTGATGTGTTTGATCACTTCCACCAGTTCACCCGCATCGTCATGTTCGCTTTCCATCACGCTGATTGGCCCCATCGCCTGGCTACCCATGCCCTGTTTGATCATCGGGAACAGGATCTGTTCTTCTTTCATCATGTGGCTGGACAGCTCTTCATGCAGCATGGTCAGGTTTTTCGCCAGACCGCGCGGTACGTTCGGTTTGTCTGCGTGAACGCGTTCAACTTTAGTGGCCTGCAGGATCAGCTCCGGCAGCTGTTCGCGGTGTCTGTCGTGATAACGCACGATGATATGGTCGATGATTTCAGCCAGAGCCACGGTACGCCAGTCTTTCTCCAGCGGCTGTTCAGCCAGCTGCGCGAGCTGCGCCTCAATAACGTCTAAATCCAGCTCTTTACGCGCGGCAGCGCGTGCCAGCGTTTGCTTACCGCCGCAGCAGTAATCCATATCGTATTTACGAAACAGGGCCGAAGCGCGAGGAATAGAGAGCGCCAGTTCACCTAAAGGTTGATCGCGATAAGACATTGCCGTTACCTCATTCTCAATAATATAAGATGTATTTTAAATGCAACTTATTGCGAAGGATATAACCCTTTCGGGGTGGGGTGTTTTGTGATGGACGTCACGAAAATTTCTTATCTCGTTAAGATGCTGAATCTTATTGGAAAGGAAAGATACGGCGAAAAAAGCCGCACGACAGGATTAAATAAGCGCACGCCTCTGCCGATAGTTAGACCTCAGACAATACCTGCATAATAAAAGGCTACAGATGTTCAAACGAATTAAAGTGATAACCTTACTTATCACCGTGTTACTCGCGCTGGGCGCAATGCAGCTCATCTCCGCGGGCGTCTTTATTGGCGCGCTCAATAACGATAAGCAGAACTTTAACGTGTCTCAACTTTCCAGCCAGAACGTGGCCGAGTTTACCGATGCGTGGATTAGCCTGAACCAGGCTCGCGTCACGCTCAACCGGGGCATGCTGCGTTTACAGGGAACGATGGCCAGCGATATTAACGGCGGTCAATTGCAGGAGCTGGTGAACACGGCAAATCGCCTGTTGGCCGAATCGAAAGAGCATTACGATAAATACTACGCTCTGCCGGAAACGCCGGGGCTGGATGAGCATCTGGCCGATCGACTGGAAGAGCAGTACGGCATCTATTCTGCGACGCTGGCAAAAATGAACGCGCTGCTGGCTGAAGGAAAGCTGGAAGAGATGTTCAAGCAGAATGCCGAGCAAAAGCAAACGGCCATGCAGGAAGTTTATCGGCAATGGCGTAGCGCGCAAACGGCGCTGGCCGCTGCCGGAGTGCAGGACAATGAGAGTGATTACCAGAAGATAATCTGGCTGCTGTCCGCGGTGATGCTGATTGTCGTCACCGTGATTATCGCCAGTTGGCTGGCGATGCAGCGAGTGCTGCTCAAGCCGCTCCACGAGGTGATGGGACATATTCGCCACATTGCCGCAGGCGATTTGACGCACCCCATCAGCGCCGACGGCAGTAATGAAATGGCGCTGCTGGCAAGTAACGTCCGTGACATGCAGCAGGCGCTGGCGAATACGGTCAGCGTGGTGCGTGACGGGGCCGATACCATCTATACCGGTGCGGGTGAAATCGCCGCAGGCAGTAACGATCTCTCTTCACGTACCGAGCAGCAGGCCGCCTCTCTGGAAGAGACCGCAGCCAGCATGGAACAACTTACCGCAACCGTGAGGCAGAACGCAGATAACGCGCGTCAGGCGACCAGCCTGGCAAAAAATGCTTCACAAACGGCGCAAAAAGGCGGAACCGTTGTCGATGGCGTGGTGCGTACGATGGATGAAATCGCCACCAGTTCCAGCAAAATCGCGCAAATTACCAATGTTATCGACGGTATTGCCTTCCAGACCAATATCCTTGCGCTAAACGCGGCGGTGGAAGCGGCGCGTGCGGGCGAGCAGGGGCGCGGATTTGCCGTGGTCGCAGGCGAGGTTCGGACGCTGGCGCAGCGTAGCGCTCAGGCGGCGAAAGAGATCAAAGCGCTGATAGATGACTCAGGGAATCGGGTCAATGCCGGTACGGCGCTGGTGCATGAAGCGGGTGAAACGATGGCGGAAATAGTTAGCGCTGTGACCCGCGTGACCGACATCATGGGGGAGATTGCCTCAGCTTCTGATGAACAAAGTCGGGGTATCGATCAGGTAGGCCAGGCGGTTGCCGAAATGGATCGCGTCACGCAGCAAAACGCCTCGCTGGTAGAAGAATCCGCTTCCGCCGCTGCTGCGCTTGAAGAGCAGGCCGCGCGGTTGAACCAGACGGTAGCGGTGTTTAAGGTGTCGCGCCGGATGGCGGCGTAAACGCCTGATCCGGCCTACATGAGATCGTACAGTCCTTGTAGGCCGGATAAGCAGTGCCATCCGGCACATTATGATTGTGAAACCACCACGATGCTCGGTTTCTGCGGCTTGGCTCTGACGGCTATCACCACCCCAACCATCAGCAGCGCAATACCGCTAACCGTCAGCAGAGGTGGAAATTCCTGACGCAGAATAAAGGTGTACAACAAACCGGCCAGCGTTTCGAAGACAATCAGCGGGCCGAGGATCACCGTCGGTAATTTTTGGCTGGCGACGTTCCAGCACAGTGCGCCAACCCACGAACACAATACCGCAATGGCTATCATCAGACCGATAAACACGCCCGGACGCGGACCGAAGGGCAGAGCGAAGTCCGGTGTTTGCCCGTTCAGCCACAGGCAGGCGGCAATGTAACCGAGCAGAGAAACGGGCAACGTTACCAGAGCCTGGGCCGTCGCCCACATCATCGGGTGCTTATCCGGATTCTCGCGCAGCCAGCGGGCATTACGCAGCGCATACCATGCCCAACACACTACCGAGACAAGCGCCATCGCGATGCCGGAACCATAACGCCAGCCACTAAAGTCTGGTAACCCCTGATTCAGCTCCGAGATATTCACGCACAGCAGTCCTATACCAATCAATACCAGCGCAGGCGACAGACGCCACCATGATAATTTGCCGTCACGCTGGCTGTAGAGCAGGTTAGCGAAGACCGGGATCACCACCGGCAATGTACCAATAATCATCGTGGAGACCGGTGCGCCGGTGCGCTGGATGGCGCTTGCCAGGCAAACGTAATAAATCAGATTCCCCATCATTGTTAGCGTCAGCGCAGTTACCCAGTCTTTCCGCACGAGTTGACGCAGGCGCGCACGTCCCAGCCAGGCAATCGGCAATGCGATCAGCCCCAGCGCCAGATAACGCCCCATCGACTGCAATACCGCCGGGTATTCCGGTACGATCAGCGGTCCAACAAAAATTAATCCCCACATCAGCCCGGCCAACAGGGCATACAACACACCGCTAATCATTTTTGACATCCACATCGTTTAACAATAAGTCGAGTGTAGGCAGGAAAAATGCCGCCGTATTGTATGAGATTGCTGATCAACGCCGGACGACTTGTTTCTGATAACGCACCGGCGTAATGCCGTAGCGATGGGTAAACGCGCGGGTGAGATGCGACTGGTCGGTGAGGCCGGTTGCGGCGGCGACCTCTGCGGCGGGCATACCGTAAGTGAGAAAACCTTTGGCTCGCCACAACCGGATCGCCATCAGCATCTGGTGCGGCGTGACGTGGAAATGAGACTTAAACTGGCGCTGAAAATGCCAGGGACTCAGCGATGCAACCCGCGCCAGCTCGTCGAGCGTGACCGGATGCATATAATTATCGTGCAGATACTCGCGTACCCGTTCAAAGCGATGCGCCCCCTCCGGCAATACCGGCGCATGGCGGGCCAGCGGCTGGAACGTGTCGATCAGATCGAGTAGAAGGCCTTTTTGCGCCAGCGGATCCTCCGTGTTCCACAGGCCGTGGATCAGCGAGCAGATCTGGCGCGAGCGCAGCGGATCGTGACGCGTTACGTCATGAAACCACCAGTGGCGGATCCCGGTGACCTCTTCCAGAAGGTCGGGTTCAAGATAAATCATCCGATAGCGCCAGCCGTCGGCGGTTTCGGCCTCGCCGGTATGCAGCTCATCGGGATTCATGGTGACGACGGAATGGGCGGGGGCAACATACTGCGTGCCGCGATAACGAAAACGTTCAGCTCCGGCTTCTATCGCGCCAATGCCAAACGCTTCATGGGTGTGCGGCTCGAAAGCGTAACGCGAGATGTGTGCATGATACAGCTCAACGCCCGGCACCTGCGCCAGATGGCGAAAGCGGGCGCTGTCTTTCTCATCAATAAACTGCTCAGGTACACCTTGCACGTTTTCTCTCCCCACGCATCATCCTGTCATTATCAGAGAGGATGCGCGGGGATGCCACCACAATTAACTAATTTTTAACACTTACACGATGCCTTTGACGCTGTCAGACAACGAGGTGGTCGGGCGACCAATCAGTTTGCTCAGCGTATGGCTGTCGTCGAACAGACCACCTTTGGAGGCGCCAGTGTCTGAGTCAGCCAGCATGTCCGCCAGCCCGGCAGGCAGGCCTACACCTTTTAGCGCGGCGGCAAAATCAGCTTCGCTCAGGTTCTGATACACCACTTTTTTACCACTCTGTTTTGCCCGCTCGGCAGCCAACTGGCTCAGGGTCCAGCCTGCGTCGCCCGCCAGCTCATAGGTTTTACCGGAATGACCGTCTTCACTGATGACGCGTGCGGCGGCAGCGGCATAGTCGGCGCGGGTCGCTGAGGCAATTTTGCCTTCACCTGCAGCCCCGATAAACACGCCATGTTCCAGTGCAGCCGGTGCGCTGGCGAGATAGTTAAAAGGTGTGGCGCGGGGGAGTTTTTTTTGGGTCCCCCAGCCGTTACGCAGCAGCGCGTACGCGATACCGGATTCAGCCAGCATCTTCTCGGTTGCCACATGCTCATCAGCCAGCCCCAGCGGGGAGGTGTCGGCGTGCAGCAGGCTGGTGTAGGCGATGAATTTCACGTGCGCGGCTTTCGCTGCGTTAATCACGTTACGATGCTGCGGGGCACGTTGTCCCACTTCGCTGGAGGAGATCAGCAGTAGCTTGTCGATACCCTGTAAGGCAGCCGTCAAGGCGGCTTCATCGCTGTAATCCGCCTGACGAACGGTAATGCCCTGCTGGCTAAGCGCCGTCGCTTTAGCGGGATTACGCACAATTGCCACAATCTGGCTGGCAGGAACGGTTTTCAGCAGAGATTCAATAACGTATTGGCCCAGTTGGCCGGTGGCGCCGGTAATTGCGATCATGGGGTGACTCCTTGGTATTGGTCTTGTGTTTAATCACGCTAACACCTAAACTTACTTTTAGTAAGTACGCACAAAAAGGTTAGTATGAAAATGACAGCTTCGACGCTCTCTCAGCAGTTACGCGATGGCAACTTGTTTGCCGAACAGTGTCCCTCCCGTGAGGTGTTAAAACACGTCACCAGCCGCTGGGGCGTGTTGATTCTGGTGGCGCTGCGCGACGGTACGCACCGTTTCAGCGATTTGCGCCGTAAGATGGGCGGGGTCAGTGAAAAGATGCTGGCGCAATCCCTGCAAGCGTTAGAGCATGACGGGTTTATCAATCGGGTGTCGTATCCGGTGGTGCCGCCGCACGTGGAGTATAGCCTGACGCCGCTGGGTGAGCAGGTGAGCGATAAAGTCGCCGCGCTGGCGGACTGGATAGAACTGAATTTGCCGCAGGTTTTAGCGCAGCGGGACGAACGGGCTGCGTAGTTTTGTAGGCCGGATAAGACGCTATTGCGCCGCATCCGGCACGAAAATTACTTACTTAAATCCAGCTGATAAATAGCAAAACCGATGTCATCGGTCGCGACTTTCTTCAGCGGATACTGGCCTTTCTCTTTAATAAATGCCGCGGCTTTATCAGACGGTGATGTTTCAAAGCGAATATCCAGTGGTGTATCGCTATGAATTGGCGCCAGACGCCAGTTGTTATCTGCCGCCGGGTGAATTTCACCGGCACGCTTCGTCTCAGCACCAATCCAGGCCGCCAGCACCGAGCGGTTTTCATCCGGAGAAGCAAACGCGATGTGGCTGTCGCCGGTTCCGGCAAACTTACCGCCGTAGGCGCGGTAGTTGTTGGTCGCGACGAGGAAGGTGGCATTCGGATCGATTGGTTTGCCGTTAAAGGTCAGATTTTTAATACGTTCCGCTTTCGGGTTAATGGTCTGACATTCACCGTCGTAGCGAGCAGGTTGTGAAACATCAATCTGATAATTCACGCCGTCAATCACGTCGAAATTATAGGTACGGAAGCCATCCCAGTTAATCAACGACTGTGGTTTGCTGCTGTGGATATCAATCTGATTGAACTGCCCGGCAGAACATTCCAGCCACTCTTTCACCTCTTTACCGCTGGCTTTCACTACCACCAGAGTGTTGGGATAGAGATACAAATCAGCGGCGTTACGGAAGGTTAACTGACCTTTTTCGACTTCTACGAAGCTTGCCGGATCGTTCTTGCGTCCACCGACCTTAAACGGCGCGGCGGCGGAAAGTACCGGTAGTTTTGCCAGATCCGGATCGCCCTGAATAAAGTGTTCTACATAGGCTTTCTGCGCGTTGTTCACCACCTGTACGGTCGGGTCATCCTGTACCAGCGCCAGATAGCTGTACATGTTGTCGGCGGATTTACCGATCGGTTTGCTGACAAACTCACGCGTGGCGTCGTGATCAGCTTTCAGGATCTCAACGATTTTTTTGTCTTCTGCTGCCAGTGATTTTTTGGCTGCGGCGTCATAGATCGGACGCGCCTCGGCTTTAGCCTGAGTGACCTGCCATTTACCGCTGTCGTTATTCAGCACTAAATCCACCACGCCCAGGTGATCGCCCCACATACCCGGCATCACCGCAGGAACCCCATTCAGCGTACCTTTTGTGATATCTGCGCCTTTTATATTGGCAAAGTCTTTACCCGGGAAGACGGCGTGAGCGTGACCAAACATAATGGCATCCACGCCCGGTACTTCGCTGAGGTAATAAACGGAGTTTTCCGCCATGGTTTGATATGGGTCGGCAGAAAGCCCGGAGTGAGCAACCACCACCACGACATCGGCGCCTTTTTCCCGCATTTCCGGAACGTATTTGCGTGCGGTTTCCGTAATGTCGTTCACCGTCACTTTACCGCTGAGGTTGGCTTTATCCCAGGTCATAATCTGCGGTGGCACAAAGCCGATATAGCCAATCTTCAGCGTCTGCTTGTTCCCTTCTTTGTCGACCACCTCAGTGTCTTTGATCAAGTAAGGCGTAAATAGCGGCTTCTTGGTCTTAACGTCGATGATATTGGCGTTAACGTAAGGGAATTTCGCCCCGGCCAGCGCGTTGTGCAGATACTCCAGACCGTAGTTGAATTCATGGTTGCCGAGGTTACCCACCGCGTAATCCAGGGTATTCAGCATTGGCTATACCGGGTGAGTTTCGCCCGCTTTCAGCCCCTTGGCCGCCATATAATCTCCGAGCGGGCTGCCCTGAATCAGATCGCCATTATCAACCAGCACGCTGTTTTTGACTTCACCACGCGCAGCGTTGATCAGACTTGCCGTACGTACCAGACCGAATTTTTCAGTCGGTGTATCTTTGTAATAATCGAAATCCATCATATTGCTATGCAAATCAGTGGTTTCCATTATACGCAGATCGACGGTCGCGGCATTGACGCTGGCTGCAATCAGCGTTGCCAGAAGCGTTGCACTAAACTTAATCATCAGGGGGCATCCTTTTAAGATCTAAGCCACAAAAGAAAATGTATATAAATCTTCTTGCTTACAGAACTGTGAATCATGACATGAATATAGCGTTTAAAACCGCAGACGCTATCACAGTTGGCGGATCCCCTGACGATCGGGTATAAGTAAAACAACGAGTTAACACCACTGACAGAAACGAGGTGGAGAATGCTAGAACATGTATGCCAGCTTGCACGGAACGCGGGCGATGCCATTATGCAGGTCTACGATGGAATCAAACCGATGGAGATTACCAGCAAGCAGGATGATTCTCCGGTCACGGCGGCAGATATCGCCGCACATACGGTGATCCTCGAAGGATTACTGGCGCTGACGCCGGATATTCCGGTTCTGTCTGAAGAGGCGCCTCCTGGCTGGGATGTTCGCCAGCATTGGCAGCGCTACTGGCTGGTGGACCCGCTGGACGGGACCAAAGAGTTCATTAAGCGTAACGGTGAATTTACCGTCAATATTGCGCTGATCGAGAAAGGAAAGCCGGTTCTGGGCGTGGTTTACGCGCCGGTAATGAAAGTGATGTACAGCGCAGCAGAAGGTAAAGCGTGGAAAGAAGAGTGCGGCGTACGCAAACAAATTCAGGTTCGTGACGCGCGTCCGCCGCTGGTGGTCATTAGCCGCTCGCATGCCGACAATGAGTTAAAAGAGTATCTGCAACAGTTGGGCGAGCACCAGACCACCTCGATTGGCTCATCGCTGAAGTTCTGCCTGGTGGCGGAAGGGCACGCACAGCTGTATCCGCGTTTTGGGCCAACCAACGTTTGGGACACCGCCGCTGGCCATGCCGTTGCCGCCGCAGCCGGAGCGCACGTTCACGACTGGCAGGGGAAACCTCTGGATTACACCCCACGTGAATCGTTCCTCAACCCCGGCTTCCGCGTCTCTATTTACTGAGTAATTTGTGCAGCAGGGCAATTACCTGCTGCACCTCTTCCTGCGTTAATGCGCCATCTTTTGCCCACTGCACGCGTCCGTCCTTGTCGAGTACGACGATAGCGGAGCTCTCTTCATCCAGTTGCCAGGCTTTACGCGCAATGCCATTGCTGTCGACAATGAATTGCGACCACGGGTAGAGCTTCTTATTGCTCTCCAGACTGCTGCGCACAAACATACCGGAGCCGGGAATGGCGTCATCCGTGTTGACGATAGTGGTGGTCTGGTATTTGTCGTGCGGCAGGTTGGCGGCTTTGATTGCCTCGATCAGCGTCGCATTTTTCTCTTTGGCGGAGGTGCGTCCGGCAATGTGTTGCACAATTCGCACTTTGCCTGGCAACTGCGCGCTATTCCAGCTTTTGTAGCTAAACTTATCGTTATCGAGAATCAGTTCGCCGCGATCGGCGATCCCCACCGGCGGTACGCGCTGGTCAGTCTCAAACTTATGTGCGGAGGCAATCATCGGCAGTAGCAGGCACGACAGCGCCAGCAGATTTCGTAAGGTCATAGGTTTTCCTTCTTTCTTTTATTTTGCAGGTGATCCGACCACTTGGGTCTGGAATTTAATCATATGTGCGAATGATGCTTTTTCCCGCAAGCGCGATGCCAGTTTGCGGACGGGCGCACAAATCCTGCGAAAAATGAAGGCTTATACTGAAGACAGCGAAGCGTTGAAAAGATAATTCTGAATAATTGTAACTTGAAGGTAAATAAACTTATACACGCTGGAAACATCAACGAGATAGTCTATAGTCATAGGGCATTAAAATTTGCGCCTGAGGATTGTCGGACCGATTGTGGTACCGCAAAGGCGTAATGCTCAGCAGGAGACAACAATGAAAATTTTCCAACGATACAACCCGCTGCAGGTGGCGAAGTACGTGAAGATCCTGTTTCGTGGACGGTTATATATCAAGGATGTAGGCGCTTTTGAATTTGATAAGGGTAAGATTCTTATCCCAAAAGTGAAGGACAAACTGCATTTTTCCGTGATGTCCGAAGTTAACCGTCAGGTCTTGCGTCTGCAAACTGAGATGGCTTGATCAAAGTGCTATGCAGTAGTTAAAAAAACGGCTCCTGATGGGAGCCGTTGATGTTTCTGTAAGGCGTTAAGACGCCTTTGCCTCTTCTTTTGCATCTGGCAGTTTTGGTACCAGAACGGTAGGTTTACTGTCCAGACGCGTCACCAGCAGCTGATCGATCTTGTAGTTATCGATATCCACCACTTCAAATTTGTAACCTGAATACTTCACCGAGTCGGTGCGTTTCGGGATTTTACGCAGCATGAACATCATAAAGCCGCCGATGGTTTCATAGTTACCGGACTGCGGGAACTCGTCGATATCCAGCACGCGCATTACGTCATCAATCGGTGTACCGCCGTCGACTAACCATGAGTTTTCATCACGTGCCACAATCTGCTCTTCCAGACCCTGACCTACCAGATCGCCCATCAGCGTCGTCATAACGTCGTTGAGGGTGATAATCCCCACCACCAGCGCGTACTCGTTCATGATGACGGCAAAGTCTTCGCCTGCGGTTTTGAAGCTTTCCAGCGCTTCAGAGAGCGTCAGCGTGTCCGGGACGATCAGCGTATTGCGGATCTGTACGCCGCTGTTCAGCGCCATGCTTTGGTTTGCCAGTACGCGGTTGAGGAGATCCTTTGAATCAACATAACCAATGATGTGGTCGATATCTTCGTTACACACCAGGAATTTGGAGTGCGGATGTTCCGCCACCTTGTTCTTCAGGCTTTGCTCATCTTCATGGAGATCGAACCAGATAATATTCTCGCGCGAGGTCATTGAAGACGGGACGGTACGGGATTCCAGTTCGAACACATTTTCAATCAGCTCATGCTCCTGCTTGCGCAGAACACCCGCCAGCGCACCCGCTTCGACCACGGCGTAAATGTCATCCGAGGTGATGTCGTCTTTACGCACCATTGGGATCTTAAACAGACGGAAAATGTTGTTTGCCAGACCGTTAAAGAACCACACCAGCGGGCGGAAGACCAGCAGGCAGAAGCGCATCGGGTTGATGATACGCAAAGCCACAGCTTCTGGCGCAATCATACCGATGCGTTTCGGGGTTAAATCCGCGAACAGGATGAACAGGCCAGTAACCAGCGAGAACGACAGAATAAAGCTTAACTGTTCGGACAGCTCTGGAGTGAAGTACTTCGAGAAAAGGCTGTAAAACGCCGGGGAGAATGCTGCATCACCGACGATACCGCCGAGAATGGCGACCGCGTTAAGGCCAATTTGCACGACGGTAAAAAACATGCCGGGGTTTTCCTGCATCTTCAAAACACGTTGTGCGTTTACGTTGCCTTCATCGGCAAGCAGTTTAAGTTTTATTTTGCGTGATGCAGCAAGCGAGATCTCAGATATCGAGAAAAACGCACTCACGGCGATCAGGCAGAGAATGACTAAAATACTGTTTAACATATCTTATCCGACCGTTCGGGTCAGATCCTCGGAAGGGAGAAGTTGATACTCGTCGTCTTTCAAGCTGCAGGTGCGTTAGCTGCACTCATTCACCCCAGTCACATAGTTTTCTATGCTCCTGGGGATTCACGAGTTTGCCGCCTGCCTGCAACTCGAAATCCTTAGAGTATAAATCCAATGGAATATTCATTGAAAACCGGCTCGTGGAAGTGAGCCGGTAAATTCAGAAGCTAGTATAGCGTAAGGTACTGTAAAGTCGCCAGAGGGGGAAATTATCCTTGTGGCGGCAGGCAAACACCAATACCACCAATGCCACAATACCCATAAGGATTTTTGTGCAGATACTGCTGGTGATCGTCCTCGGCATAATAGAACGGGGTTGCCGTAGTGATTTCCGTGGTAATGGTGCGCTCGTCGCCTGCGGCGGTCATTGCTGCCTGAA
>OAUF01001059.1_pt1 | contig 11843 bp, 9 predicted proteins | sample 1495111 | NCBI WGS metagenome assembly OAUF01 (sample SAMEA2580002, study PRJEB22360) | human gut metagenome | reverse complement strand
GGATCGGCACCGCAGACATAAGCGCTTTGGTATAAGGATGCAGCGGGTTATGGTACACCTCGTCATAAGTCCCTAATTCCACCGCATGTCCGAGATACATAACCAGCACACGGTCGGAGATGTGTTTAACCACCGCGAGGTCGTGAGCAATGAAGATTAACGATAATCCCATTTCGCGCTGAAGCTGTTGCAGCAGATTAACCACCTGGGCCTGGATTGATACATCCAGCGCCGAAACCGGTTCATCGCAGATAATCAACTTTGGTTCAAGGATCAGCGCGCGGGCAATACCGATACGCTGACACTGGCCACCGGAAAACTCATGTGGGTAGCGGTTAATCAGGTTCGGCAGTAATCCAACCTTCATCATCATCGCCTTCACACGGTCGCGGACTTCCTGACCAGGAAGATTCGGATGATAAGTTCGCAGCGGTTCGGCAATGATTTCACCAATGGTCATGCGCGGGTTTAACGATGCCAGAGGATCCTGGAAAATCATCTGGATATCGCTGCGCACTTCCCGCCACTCATCGGGTTTCATGCCCAGTAAATCTTTACCCAGCCAGGCAACCTTTCCATCGGTGGCCTTCACCAGGCCGATAATCGCACGGGCAAAGGTCGATTTCCCGCAGCCTGATTCACCGACCACGCCCAGGGTTTCGCCCTCATACAGTCGCAGGGTTACGCCATCAACCGCCTTCAGGGTTTTAGACGGTTGCCAGAACCACTGTTTGCCATCTTTAATATCGAAATGGACTTTAAGGTCGGCAATCTCAAGGAGCACTTTACGTTGTTCGGTCACCGTATTCATACCAGTTCCTCCACCGGCTTAAAGCAGGCACGTAGACGGCCTGGGCTAAATTCCTCCAGTGGCGGAGCACTGCTACAGATTTCCATCGCATGCGGGCAACGCGGCTGGAATGGACAACCTTTTGGTAGACGCAGTAAGTTCGGTGGGTTGCCAGGGATAGTGAGCATCTCTTCCCCTTCGGCATCCAGACGAGGTACGGCATTTAGCAAACCAATCGAATACGGATGAACGGGTTTATAAAAAACATCCCGCGCACTGCCGTATTCCATAGTACGTCCGGCATACATCACCAGGACTTTATCGCAAATACCGGCAACAACCCCCAGATCGTGGGTGATCATGATAATCGCGGTGTTGAATTCACTTTTCAGTTCATTCAGCAGCGTCATAATTTGCGCCTGTACCGTCACATCGAGCGCAGTGGTTGGTTCATCGGCAATCAGTAATTTGGGCCTGCACAGCAGCGCCATGGCGATCATTACGCGCTGACGCATACCACCGGAGAATTCATGAGGATACATTTTCATACGCTTACGCGCTTCCGGCATCTTCACCGCATCCAGCATTCTGACCGACTCTTCAAAAGCTTCCGCTTTGCTCATGCCTTTATGCAGCATCAGAACTTCCATCAACTGCTCCCCGACCCGCATGTACGGGTTGAGAGACGTCATCGGGTCCTGGAAAATCATCGAGATTTGCTCGGCGCGCAGTTTGTTCAGCTCACGTTCCGGTAAATTCAGAATTTCACGCCCGTTGAACGTTGCGGAGCCCCCGATACGACCATTCGCCGCCAGCAGCCCCATCAGGGCAAAGGCCGTCTGCGATTTACCCGAACCGGATTCACCGACAATACCCAACGTTTCTCCGGCTCGCAGAGAAAAGTTTAAATCGTTGACCGCAGTTACATCGCCGTCGGGGGTAGCAAACGTCACGCGCAAATCTTTTACGTTCAGCAGTGCGTTAGCCTGTTGTTGCGCGAGCGGCGCGGTTGAGGTTTCAATTACGCTCATGGCTGCACTCCTTAACGGTCTTTCGGGTCGAGGGCATCACGCAGGCCATCGCCAATAAAGTTAAAACAGAACAAAGTGACCACCAGGAAACCAGCCGGGAACAGCAGCAGCCATGGTGAGACTTCCATAGAGTTGGCACCATCACTGAGCAGCGCGCCCCAGCTACTTAACGGTTCCTGCGTACCTAGTCCCAAAAAGCTCAGGAAGGATTCAAACAGGATCATGCTAGGCACCAGCAATGAAGCGTAAACCACCACCACACCCAACACGTTCGGCACAATATGGCGGATAACGATACGCACGGTAGACACCCCGCCGACTTGCGCCGCTTCAATAAACTCTTTGCGCTTCAGGCTCAGCGTTTGTCCACGCACGATACGCGCCATATCCAGCCAGGAGACCATTCCGATAGCGACAAAAATCAGCAGGATATTTTGTCCAAAGAAGGTCACTAGCAGAATCACGAAGAACATGAACGGGAAGGAGTAGAGGATTTCCAGCAGACGCATCATCACCGAGTCGATTTTACCGCCGAGATAGCCCGACAGAGAGCCGTACAGCGTACCGACGACTACCGCGACCAGCGCCGCGGCAATGCCGACCATCAGCGAGATACGCCCGCCAATCGCCACGCGCACCAACAAGTCGCGTCCCGACGAGTCAGTACCGAAATAGTGGCCTGATTCTGTATCCGGCGCGCTAGACATCATGCCCCAGTCGGTATCGAAGTAGGTATACTGCGACAGCATCGGTGCCAGCGTCACGAACAGCGCAATAATTACCAGCACCACCAGGCTTGCTACCGCCGCGCGGTTATGCATAAAGCGTCGACGCGCGTCCTGCCAGTGTTGTCCTGCCACAGGCTGCGGCCTTCGACCTCCAGCTTTTCACTGAAATTCTCCAGCGCCTCGCTGCTTTTCTTACTTAACATCATAGCGAGCTCCAGTATCAGTAACGAATTTTCGGGTCGATAACGGCATACAGCACATCGACAATCGCGTTAAACACGATGGTCAGCGTACCCACCAGTATGGTCAGGCTAAGAACCAGCGAATAGTCGCGGTTTAACGCCCCATTGACGAACAACTGGCCAATACCCGGCAAGCCATAAATAGTTTCAATAACCATCGAACCGGTGATAATGCCGACAAATGCCGGTCCCATATAGGACAACACTGGCAACAGCGCAGGTTTCAACGCATGGCGGAAAATAATCCGCCGCATCGGCAGCCCTTTAGCGCGTGCGGTACGAATAAAGTTAGAGTGCAGTACTTCAATCATCGAACCGCGAGTAATACGGGCGATACTGGCGATGTAGGCCAGTGACAAGGCCACCATCGGCAGGATCATAAATTTCAGCGCCCCGCCGTTCCAGCCCACGCCGGGTAGCCATTTCAAGGTTATGGCAAATATCATGACCAATAAGGGAGCGACCACGAAACTGGGGATAACCACCCCGGTCATTGCCACCCCCATCACCGTATAGTCCCAACGTGTATTTTGCTTCAGCGCGGCTATCACTCCGGCGCTAACACCGACGAGTACCGCCAGAATAAAGGCTGCCGCACCCAGCTTCGCAGAAACCGGAAAGCTCGAGGCAACGAGGTCGTTAACCGTGTAGTCTTTATATTTAAAGGATGGTCCAAAATCGCCGTGCGCCAGCTGTTTCAGATAGCTGAAGTACTGCGTCGAGATGGGATCGTTAAGATGATATTTCGCTTCAATATTCGCCAGCACCTCTGGCGGTAACGCGCGTTCCCCAGTGAATGGGCTTCCGGGCGCAAGGCGCATCATAAAGAATGAAATCGTAATAAGAATAAACAGCGTCGGAATCGCTTCCAGACAGCGACGTAATATAAATTTTAACATTGCCCGTACCTTCTGGCGTGTGCCTTTATACCCGTCATACTTCAAGCTGCAAGTGCGTTAGCTTTACTCGCTCACGCCAGTCACTTACTTAAGTAAGCTCCTGGTGATTCGCTGCGTTGCCGCCTTCCTGCAACGTGAATTATTTAGGGTATACCTCTCTTTGTCTAAAGAGGTATTTATAGTTCGAAGAAAAAGACACTGTGGGGCAACATGATTGCCCCACGTCTTGCCATTAATGCTTGATAATATACAAGTCTTTAACGTGGATATTATCCATCGGGTCTTTACCTGAGTATCCGCCAACCCATGGTTTCACCAGGCGGGCGTTAACATAGTAATAAACCGGTACAATCGCAGAATCTTTATCCAGCTGCTGTTCCGCTTTCGAATACAGTTCGCTGCGCTGCGCTTCATCCGTCACTTTCAGCGTATCCGCAATCAGCTTATCAAATGCCGGGCTCTTATAGTGGACGGTATTATTGGAGCTGTCGGACAGCACCATATTCAGGAAGGACGTCGGTTCGTTATAGTCCGCACACCAGCCCGCACGTGAAACATCATAGTTGCCCTGATGGCGCGTATCGAGGAACGTTTTCCATTCCTGGTTTTCCAGCTTCACATTAGCACCCAGATTTTTCTTCCAGATAGATGCCGCGGCAATAGCCAGCTTCTTATGCAGGTCTGAGGTGTTATACAGCAGATCAAAGGTCAGCGGTTTCTCAGCGGTATATCCGGCCTCAGCCAGCAGTTTCTTCGCTTCTTCATTACGTTTTTCCTGAGACCACTTGAACCACTCTGGCTCAACCAGTTTCGCACCATCGGTGTATGGAGGAGTAAAGCTATATGCTGGCAGGTCACCCTGGTTTTTCACTTTATTGACGATAATGTCACGATCCAACGCCAGCTTCAGGGCGGTACGAACACGAACATCGTTGAACGGTGCTTTCTGGTTGTTGATTTCGTAATAATAGGTGCACAGATACGGGTCAACGTGGACTTCGTTCGGGATCTCTTTTTTCAGTTTCTGGAATAACTCAATCGGCATGTTGTTATAGGTCATGTCGATTTCACCGCTGCGATAGCGGTTTACGTCAGTCACTTCAGAAGAAATAGGCAGGTAGGTTACCTGGTTAATAACCGTTTTGGCGTTGTCCCAATAGTTGGTATTACGCTCAAGCACAATGCGCTCATTCACAACCCAGTCTTTCAGTTTATACGCACCGTTAGTAACGATGTTAGCGGGCTGGGTCCACTTCTCGCCAAATTTTTCAACAGCCGCTCTGGGAACCGGTGAAACGGAAGAGTGCACTAGCAGTTTGTAGAAATAAGGAACTGGTTCGCTGAGGGTAACTTCAAAAGTATGATCGTCGAGAGCTTTTACGCCCAGATCGGTGACCGGTTTTTTACCGGCGATAATATCATCAATGTTGACAATATGACCGTACTGCAAATAACTGGCATACGGTGATGCAGTATTTGGATTAGCCAAACGTTGCCAGCTATACACGAAATCTTGCGCAGTAACAGGCGTGCCGTCAGACCATTTAGCATCTTTACGCAGATGGAATGTCCAGACTTTAAAATCTTTATTTTCCCATTTTTCAGCCACGCCAGGCGATGGTTTGCCATCGACATCACTGATTAATAAACCTTCAAACAGGTCACGGTTAATGTTGGATTCAGGTACACCTTCGATTTTATGGGGATCGAGTGATTGCACTTCCGAACCGTTATTACGCACCAGAGTCTGCTTTTCAGCAAGCTGCACACCCGCTGGCACTACTGCCGCCGTGGCAACATTTCCTGCGACTAGCGCAGTTAAGATCCCCGCAGCTACTAAACTTTTTTTAGTGATGTTAGTCATTGTGTTGTACTCCCTCATTATTATGGCTGGTTTTTTAACCAGACTGTTAATCCTGTTAGGATCCCTGTACGGCACCGGAGATTTTCTGCCGTCAGGTGGTTTATTGTTTTACTGCTTGCTATCACCGACTTTATTTATTCTGGCGATTCGTATGACCGCCTTGCGTCGATTCTCTACGTGCCTCCCCTGCCGGAAACACGCTATTACCCTGTTGAGAGAAACTAACTGCAAATGATTCTCATCAACGTGAATTCTTCTGCATAATACTTGGCCGGAAAGTATCAAATGCGTTTCTTAACCGCCAATACATTTTACAAATTTGTTAACCAATTCTCTTTTATTGGAAATAAATCTCACTTAAAAAGTCTTACGAATGAAGATTTATTATGGGAAGTTCACAAAAATCAATGCATTATGTCGACCATGGTGTTAACCATCCTGTCCTAAGTCAACGCCATGTCAAAATGCACATAAATTTAACAATTGGTTATTAATTAGCACATTCATCTGAAATAAAGGCTGAAATAACTAATAACATTTCGATAATCCTTCAGCAAGCCCCAGAGTATGATGTTAATAAAATAACAGCAGTATCGGTCTTCGCCGGGCGTACTGGGACGTGTTATATCTTTAGAATCAATGGCTAACAGGAGAGTTAATCATCAGCATTTTTTATTATTGCTCTGCTGATTTTCAACTTTAGTGAGAAGTTTTACTGATAATGAAATGAAACGGAGCCGGACACGACTCCGTTTGCACAGAAGAGAGGTTTCAGGCCAGCAAACCAGGGAAAATGGATTTGATGCCTGTAACGATAAATTCGATACCCAAAGCCATTAACAGCAGCCCCATAATACGCGTAATGACGTTGATACCGGTTTGGCCCAACAGGCGCACTAACCATGGTGCCATGCGGAACAGCCCCCAGCAGCACAGGGCAAACAACGCAATCGCTACAAAAAAGCCAAACAGGTTAATCGCACTATGATATCGCGTACCCCAGACAATAGTTGAGCTTATCGCACCCGGTCCCGCCATCAACGGCAATGCCAACGGTACAACGCCGATACTTTCACGGATTGCGGTTTCTGATTTTTCCTGTTTGTTTTGTTTATCTTCCCCTAGTTTTCCGCTAATCATTGACATCGCGATAGTCACAACCAGAATACCGCCAGCGATCCTGAACGAGTCAATTGAGATGCCGAAAAGTTGCAGAATACCATCACCAAGAAACAGCGAAGTCCACAGGATGATTGCGACCGAAAGGTTTGCCGTGAGGTTGGTTTTGTTTCGTGCTGCGGCAGTTTGATAGCTGGTCATACTGATAAAGACGGGGATGATCCCTACCGGGTTGACCAACGCAAATAACCCAATGAAAAATTTAAAATAGACAGGAAAATCAAATAGCGTTTGGATCACGGTTAGCTCCGAAGCGTTAGCCGGATAAAATGAGTCATAAAATTGATAAAATCCGCGCTGAAGATACGCCTTTTGTCGGCATACTTCACCTTCTATCTTCGTATATCAATGTAAATACGCTACCAATACTCAGTGTTATTAATATGTATTAAATATGCTAATGTTATTAGCATTCATTACGTCAATTTATTAACACTTAACGAGAAACGCTAAAAGGGCCTGCTGAAAGGTGTCAGCTTTGCGAATTTTTGATCCAGATCACGCAATTACTACTCAGAAGTGAGTAATCTTGCTTACGCCACCTGGAGGTAACGCGTTAGAGTTAACAGGCGCTAGCGTATAAGCTCTTTTAGTAAATCAAAGTAAAGTGGACGTTAATTAACCGTTTGATTTTCAAACCATTACACAAATTTTCGTCGGTCTGTCTATACTCTCGTATCGAGCAGATGATTTACTAAAAAAGTTTAACATTATCAGGAGAGCATCATGGCTGTTACTAATGTCGCTGAACTTAACGCACTTGTAGAGCGCGTAAAAAAAGCCCAGCGTGAATATGCCAGTTTCACTCAAGAACAGGTTGACAAAATCTTCCGTGCCGCCGCTCTGGCTGCCGCAGACGCTCGAATTCCTCTCGCGAAAATGGCCGTTGCCGAATCCGGCATGGGTATTGTCGAAGATAAAGTGATTAAAAACCACTTCGCTTCTGAATACATTTACAACGCTTACAAAGATGAAAAAACCTGTGGTGTGCTGTCTGAAGACGACACTTTTGGTACCATTACCATTGCTGAACCGATTGGTATCATCTGCGGTATCGTTCCAACCACTAACCCGACTTCGACTGCAATCTTCAAATCACTGATCAGCCTGAAGACCCGTAACGCCATCATCTTCTCTCCGCATCCGCGCGCAAAAGATGCAACTAACAAAGCAGCTGACATCGTTCTGCAAGCAGCAATCGCTGCTGGCGCACCGAAAGATCTGATCGGCTGGATCGATCAACCTTCCGTTGAACTGTCTAACGCGTTGATGCACCACCCGGACATCAACCTGATCCTTGCGACCGGTGGTCCAGGCATGGTTAAAGCGGCATACAGCTCCGGTAAACCGGCTATCGGCGTAGGCGCAGGTAACACCCCTGTTGTTATCGACGAAACCGCTGATATCAAACGTGCTGTTGCATCTGTTCTGATGTCTAAAACCTTCGATAACGGCGTAATCTGTGCTTCTGAGCAGTCTGTCGTCGTGGTTGACTCTGTATATGATGCAGTACGTGAGCGTTTTGCAACTCACGGCGGTTACATGCTGCAGGGTAAAGAGTTGAAAGCTGTTCAGGACGTTATCCTGAAAAATGGCGCGCTGAACGCAGCTATCGTTGGTCAGCCGGCATACAAGATTGCTGAACTGGCAGGCTTCTCCGTACCAGAAACCACTAAGATTCTGATCGGTGAAGTGAAGGTTGTCGACGAAAGCGAACCGTTTGCTCACGAAAAACTGTCTCCGACGCTGGCAATGTACCGTGCGAAGGACTTCGAAGACGCAGTCATTAAAGCTGAAAAACTGGTTGCGATGGGCGGTATCGGTCATACTTCTTGCCTGTACACTGACCAGGACAACCAGCCAGAACGTGTTGCTTACTTCGGCCAGATGATGAAAACCGCACGTATCCTGATCAACACCCCGGCTTCTCAGGGTGGTATCGGTGACCTGTACAACTTCAAACTCGCACCTTCCCTGACACTGGGTTGTGGTTCCTGGGGTGGTAACTCCATCTCTGAAAACGTTGGTCCTAAGCACCTGATCAACAAGAAAACCGTTGCTAAGCGAGCTGAAAACATGTTGTGGCACAAACTTCCGAAATCTATCTACTTCCGTCGTGGCTCTCTGCCAATCGCACTGGATGAAGTGATTACCGATGGTCACAAACGTGCGCTGATCGTGACCGACCGCTTCCTGTTCAACAACGGTTATGCAGACCAGATCACCTCCGTTCTGAAAGCTGCTGGCGTTGAAACCGAAGTGTTCTTTGAAGTTGAAGCTGACCCGACTCTGACCGTTGTTCGCAAAGGTGCTGAGCTGGCTAACTCCTTCAAACCAGACGTAATCATCGCACTGGGTGGTGGTTCCCCGATGGACGCCGCGAAAATCATGTGGGTTATGTACGAGCACCCGGAAACTCACTTCGAAGAACTGGCACTGCGCTTTATGGACATCCGTAAACGTATCTACAAGTTCCCGAAAATGGGCGTAAAAGCGAAGATGGTTGCAGTTACCACCACTTCCGGTACCGGTTCTGAAGTGACTCCGTTTGCGGTCGTTACCGACGATGCAACTGGGCAGAAATACCCGCTGGCAGACTATGCGCTGACTCCGGATATGGCGATTGTTGACGCCAACCTGGTTATGGATATGCCGAAGTCACTGTGTGCGTTCGGTGGTCTGGATGCGGTCACTCACGCTCTGGAAGCTTACGTTTCAGTACTGGCGTCTGAGTTCTCTGACGGTCAGGCTCTGCAAGCGTTGAAATTGCTGAAAGAAAACCTGCCAGCGTCTTACCATGAAGGTTCTAAGAACCCGGTAGCGCGTGAGCGTGTACACAGTGCAGCAACTATCGCCGGTATCGCGTTTGCTAACGCCTTCCTGGGTGTATGTCACTCAATGGCGCACAAACTGGGTTCTCAGTTCCACATTCCTCACGGTCTGGCGAACGCCCTGCTGATCAGCAACGTTATTCGTTATAACGCGAACGACAACCCGACTAAACAGACTGCATTCAGCCAGTACGACCGTCCGCAGGCACGCCGTCGCTACGCTGAAATCGCAGACCATCTGGGTCTGAGCGCACCGGGTGACCGTACTGCCGCGAAAATCCAGAAACTGCTGGGCTGGCTGGAAGAAATCAAGGCTGAACTGGGTATTCCTAAGTCTATCCGTGAAGCTGGCGTTCAGGAAGCTGACTTCCTGGCACACGTGGACAAACTGTCTGAAGATGCGTTTGACGACCAGTGTACTGGTGCTAACCCACGTTACCCGCTGATTTCTGAACTGAAACAGATCCTGCTGGATACCTACTACGGTCGTGAGTATAGCGAAGGTCAGACCGCCGCTAAGACTGAAGCAGTAGCTGCACCGAAAGCAGAAAAGAAAGCAAAGAAATCCGCTTAATTTGCTCAGATAAGTTTTAGCTTCATCATAAACGGTCCCAATTGGGGCCGTTTTTTTCGTCTTGTGTTATGAAAATCGGGGAATACACAATTTAACCATGTGAATAGAATGGCAGTGTAAGAGATTTATTCAGGAAGATGTGAGCCCAGCCGTCAGAAAAGAGTCTGACAGGGTAGAGAACATTGACGAAGGTTCCGGCCTACCCTGTGTTTATAAGCGCTCAGAAGCGTACAGGGTTAATCGTGGCTGTGTCGTTCTTGTATCGCCGTCAGAGAGCCCTCAGACTGCGCTTGTTTGTAGTGTTTACGACATACCGACACATAGCGTTCATTCCCGCCGATAACCACCTGCTCGCCCTCGTTATAAGGTCTTCCAGCCTGATCAAGGCGTAATACCATACTGGCCTTACGGCCACAGAAACAAATGGTCTTTAATTCAACCAGTTTATCTGACCACGCAAGCAGGTATTCGCTGCCACCAAATAACTCACCACGAAAATCAGTGCGTAAGCCGTAACACAAAACAGGAATATCCAGTTGATCGACAACTTCAGATAATTCATAAACCTGTTGTCGGGTCAGAAACTGAGACTCATCGACCAGTACACAGTGAATTCTTTGCTGCGCATTCTCAGCGCGAATCTCTTCGAACAATGATGAATTTTGGTTAAACAATTTTGCAGGTGACGACAGACCTATACGTGAACTTACTTTTCCAGCACCAAAACGGTCATCAATTTCCGCTGTATATACAACGGCACGCATCCCACGTTCCTGATAATTGTACGAAGATTGCAACAAGGCAGTCGACTTACCTGCGTTCATTGCAGAATAGTAAAAATATAGTTGTGCCATTGACCGAAGGCCCTCACGAGGGGAAATAAATATGGGCTGGATTGTATCATATTTCACGAACATGTCGGTGTAGCGTTGGCCGCAAAGGCGTATAAATGAGCGGGCAAGCTCGCACAGTGCCGCCTGAATTTAAGTAACGGATAGTGAGAGAGCATACAACCATCGACCAAACAGCCTGTGCTCGGACGCGTATATACACACTCTTTCACAAATAGTGCTCATGAAATTTATCAATGTCACTTATCATCATACGGCAATAAAGAAACCCTTCCCATATTGTTATTGAATCTACCCACTGTCGCCATGTATTAGCGAATTCACGTAAGCAAATCTAATACAAAAGGTTGAAATCACTGCAAAGAGATACTATTTGTACACCATAAAATGTGACCTGAATCTTGAATTTTTACTCTCAGCCGCTGAGAAGCCCCCTCGCCAATAAGCCTTTTTTATGCCCAACATCATGGGGAATTTAAGACAGGAGAATTAATTCTGATACTAAATAAAGCGCAATTTTGAATTCCTTACATTCCTGGCTATTGCACAACTGAATTTATCGCTCTATTATTAGCTCAACAAACCACCCCAATATAAGTTTGAGATTACTACAATGAGCGAAGCACTTAAAATTCTGAACAACATCCGTACTCTTCGTGCGCAGGCAAGAGAATGCACTCTGGAAACGCTTGAAGAAATGCTGGAAAAATTAGAAGTTGTAGTTAGCGAGCGTCGCGAAGAAGAAAGCGCTGCTGCTGCTGAAGTTGAAGAACGTACTCGTAAACTGCAACAATATCGTGAAATGCTGATCGCTGACGGCATTGATCCGAACGAATTGCTGAATAGCATGGCTG
>OAUF01001044.1_pt1 | contig 12037 bp, 10 predicted proteins | sample 1495111 | NCBI WGS metagenome assembly OAUF01 (sample SAMEA2580002, study PRJEB22360) | human gut metagenome | reverse complement strand
GGACCGTTCATGGAAAAGATAAGGGTTGACTACCCCGCCAGCCGCACTTTCGTATTTGTACGCGAGATAGAACCGCTGTTGCAAGCCGGACTTATCAAAGGCGGCGACCTGGACAACGCCATTGTTATCTATGAGCGTGAAATGCCGCAGGATGCCTACGACAAGCTTGCCGACGTAATGGGCGTGCCTCACATGGACGCCAAACAGTTGGGTTACATCAACCACAAACCGCTGGTATGGCCCAACGAATGCGCCCGCCACAAACTGCTGGACGTTATCGGCGACCTGGCTCTGATTGGCAAGCCTATCAAGGGACGTATCATTGCCACACGTCCGGGGCATACCATCAACAACAAGTTTGCCCGCCAGATGCGTAAGGAAATCCGTCTGCACGAGATACAGGCCCCTACTTACGACTGCAACCGCGAACCCATTATGGATGTAAACCGCATCCGTGAACTGTTGCCGCACCGCTATCCGTTCCAACTGGTAGATAAAGTAATTGAGATAGGTGCCAACTACATCGTAGGTGTCAAGAACGTAACAGCCAACGAACCTTTCTTCCAGGGACACTTCCCGCAAGAACCCGTCATGCCGGGCGTATTGCAGGTAGAGGCCATGGCGCAGACAGGCGGTTTACTTGTTCTGAATTCCGTAGACGAACCCGAACGCTATTCCACCTACTTTATGAAGATAGACGGCGTCAAGTTCCGCCAGAAAGTAGTGCCGGGAGATACTTTGATTTTCCGTGTCGAACTGCTGGCTCCTATCCGCCGGGGTATCTCTACTATGAAAGGCTATGTATTTGTAGGCGAAAAGGTAGTGTGTGAGGCTGAATTTATGGCTCAAATAGTAAAAAACAAGTAAATTAATTATGATAAGTCCCTTAGCGTATATTCATCCCGAAGCGAAAATCGGGGAAAACGTAGAGATTGCTCCTTTTGTTTTCATCGACAAGAATGTGGTAATCGGCGATAACAATAAGATTATGGCGAATGCCAACATTCTGTACGGTTCACGCATCGGCAACGGGAATACAATCTTTCCCGGAGCTGTAATCGGTGCTATCCCGCAAGACCTGAAATTCCGGGGAGAAGAGACTACCGCCGAGATAGGCAATAATAATACCATCCGCGAGAACGTGACAATCAACCGGGGTACGGCTGCCAAAGGAAAGACAATCGTTGGCAGCAACAACTTGCTGATGGAAGGTGTACATGTTGCACACGATGCCTTTATCGGCAACGGTTGCATCATCGGCAATTCCACAAAAATGGCAGGCGAGATTGTCATAGACGACAATTCCATCATCAGCGCCAACGTACTGATGCACCAGTTCTGCCACGTAGGCGGATTCGGCATGATACAGGGCGGATGCCGCTTCAGCAAAGACATACCGCCGTACATCATAGCCGGACGGGAACCCATCTGCTATGCAGGCATCAACATCGTGGGACTGCGCCGTCGCGGTTTCTCCAACGAAACCATCGAGGCCATTCACAACGCCTACCGCATTATCTATCAAAGCGGACTGAACAATACGGAAGCTTTGAAAAAGATTGAGAATGAAATGGAAATGACCCCAGAAATCAGCTATATTGTAAACTTTATACGCGAATCGGCTCGCGGCATTATTCCTGCAAGCAAATAAAAAGTTAATAGTATGATATATAGATTTACCCTCATCTCCGATGAAGCGGACGACTTCATCAGAGAAATACAGATTGACCCGGAAGCCACGTTCTATGATTTTCACGAAGCCATCGTGAAATCAGTAGGTTATACCGACGACCAGATGACCTCTTTCTTCATCTGCGACGATGATTGGGAAAAGGAAAAAGAAGTTACCCTCGAAGAAATGGACGACAATCCGGAAATAGACAGTTGGGTGATGAAAGACACTCAGGTCAGCGAATTGGTAGAGGACGAAAAGCAGAAACTCCTGTACGTGTTCGACTACATGACAGAACGTTGTTTCTTCATCGAACTCTCCGAAATCATCACCGGCAAGAATATGACCGGAGCAAAATGCACCAAGAAAGCCGGAGAGGCTCCCAAGCAGACCGTTGACTTTGAAGAAATGGCTGCTGCCAGCGGCTCGCTCGACTTGGACGAAAGTTTCTACGGCGACCAGGACTTCGACATGGAAGACTTCGATAAAGAAGGATTCGGCGGTTTGGACGAGGGAGCCGCAGGTATTGCTTACGAAGACGACAAATTCTGATAAACCGGTTCGGGCGAATAGCACCTGCTCCAATGACAACGAGACTTCCCTTGAGGATACATTCGTTTCAAAGGATGCAATTGTTTTTCGCCCGAATTATTTTGTTGCAATCTCATGAAAACATTGATAGTACTTATAGGCCCCACGGGAGTAGGAAAGACAGAACTCAGTCTCCGACTGGCGGAACACTTCGGAACATGTATCATTTCCGCCGATTCACGACAGCTTTATGCCGATTTGAAGATCGGTACGGCCGCCCCTACCCCGGAACAACTGCAACGGGTACGGCATTACTTTGTAGGCACACTGCAACTGACCGACTATTACAGTGCCGCCCAATATGAAGCCGAAGTACTGCAACTTCTTGAGCAACTCTATACCCGGCACGAGGTCGTACTCCTGACCGGCGGCTCCATGATGTACGTAGATGCCGTATGCAAAGGCATTGACGACATTCCTACCGTAGATGCCGAAACCCGCCGGCTTATGCTGCACAAATACGAAACGGAAGGTTTGGAGCACCTCTGTGCCGAACTGAAACTGCTGGACCCGGAATACTACAAAATCGTAGACCTGAAGAACCACAAACGGGTAATCCACGCACTGGAAATCTGTTATATGACAGGCAAGACCTACACCTCTTTCCGCACACAGCAAAAAAAAGAACGGCCCTTCCGCATCATCAAAATAGGACTCACCCGTGACCGTGAAGAATTATATGCCCGTATCAACCAACGCGTAGAACAGATGATAACGGACGGACTGGTAGAGGAAGCCCGCAATGTCTACCCTCACCGTGCACTCAATTCACTGAACACCGTAGGCTACAAGGAAATCTTCAACTATCTGGACGGTGAATGGACACTGCCTTTTGCCATTGAGAAAATCCAGCAGAATTCACGCATCTACTCCCGTAAGCAGATGACGTGGTTCAAGCGGGACGAAGAGATACGCTGGTTCCATCCGGAACAAGAAACGGAGATACTTGCATATCTCCGTTCCCAACTATCATAAGTCTGCCCGCAACCGGCACAGCCCCTAAAACCTTTCCGAGCCTTTGCACCCCGGCTATCGTCAAGGCAAAGCCGTTATTGTCTTTTTCAGCCTTATGTCCTGGCTGGATGCGCCTATCATAACCTCAAACTCGCCCGGCTCCACTGTCCAGTTCATATTGCGGTCCAGAATCTGCAAGTCTTCCGGCTTCAAGGAGAAAGTGACCTGCCTGGTTTCACCCGGTTGCAAGGATACCCTCTCAAAACCGCGCAACTGCGAATCGTAGGTAATGACACTGCTCACCTTATCGCGTACATACAATTGCACCACCTCGTCACCCGCACGTTTTCCAGTATTCGTAACGTTGACTTTAATCGTATATTCGCCCTGCGTATGCTGTTGCAACGGAGAGACTTCCAAATCGGAGTAAGCAAAAGTCGTATAGCTCAGACCGAAACCGAACGGATACAGTTCGCCGATGACGCGTGTTGCGCCCGAACCGTTTGGACCGGAATGCGGTTGAGCGCCATGCGAACCGGGTTTGAAAGGGAAGTTCAGCTCTATCTGTCCTACGCTCTTAGGGAAAGTCACTGTCAGTTTACCGCCCGGATTATGCTCGCCAAACAGAGTCTCCGCAATCACCGTTCCTCCCTGACAACCGGGAAACCACGACTCCAAGATGGCTGGGATATAAGCATTTGCCCAGTTGACGGTGAGCGGCTGCCCGTTTATCAGCACCAGTATCACCGGCTTTCCCGTTGCATGCAATGCCTCAAGTAATTGCTGCTGGCGTCCCGGCAAGTCGAGCGAAGTACGCGAACGGCTCTCTCCCGTACGGTACTCATCCTCGCCAAGCACGGCAATAATGACATCACTTTCACCGGCTTTTGCTACGGCTTCGGCAATGCCTTGCTTTTCCTGTTCGCTCATGGGTGCAGGCAATATCTCCGTGGCAGGCCAACCTGCATCCACAATATCACAGCCTTTGGCATAATCCACTTCGGCAATGCCTTTCAGATAATTACGCAAACCGGCAAGCACGGTAACCGTCTCCAGTCCGTTAGGGCCGTAACGGCTGGTCATAAAGTTATCCTCATCAGCCAACGGGCCGGTTACCAGCACCTTCTTTATCTGCCGTTTATCCAGCGGAAGGATATTATCCTCGTTTTTCAGAAGCACAAGTGCCTGTTGCTGTATCTGCTTCACAAAATCCATATTCCGGTCTGCCCCGCCTACTCTGTCGGCGGCTTTCGTATCGGCTACATAAGGTTGGTCGAACAGTCCCAAGCGGAATTTCACCCGCAGCACTTCCGACACACGCTTGTCTATCACAGCCATTGAAATCTTCTTTTCTTCCAGCAACCGGCGGATGGGCAGAATAAAATCGGAAAGAGACATTCAAACCGGCTTCCAAAACCTGACGCACAGCCTCATCATAGGTATCCGCCACATGATGCTTGGACTCCACAAACTCCACAGCCTCGCTGTCGCTCACCACATAGCCGTCGAAGCCATACTCCTCGCGCAGCAATTCCGTCAGGAAATAGTAGCTGGCGGATACGGGCACACCGTCCCAATCGTTATAACTGCTCATCACTCCCATAGGATGCGAGTTCTGAATGACCTTCTTAAAAGGATAAAGAAACAGTTCGTGCAACTCGCGCGGAGCCACATGCGGGTCGGTACGGCAATTCCCGTCACGCCCGCCTTTGGGCACACTGTAAACTGCATAGTGCTTCAAAGTAGCAGCTACTCCCTGCGACTGGATGCCGTTCACCATTTCCGTTCCCAAAGCCGCTATCAGATAGGGTTCTTCTCCATAACACTCCAATGTACGTCCCCAACGCGGGTCGCGTACGATATCCAATATGGGAGCATACACATTGGTATATCCCAACGCTTTCGCCTCTTGTCCGGCTATGACACCGGCACGGCGGACAAGCTCTTTGTTCCAGGTGCTTCCGATGGCAATAGGAGCAGGCAACGGAGTGGCTTTGGTGTGGTTCAGTCCGTGAATCCCCTCATTCGTAAAGTCAACGGGAATCCCCAAACGGGTTTCTTCCACAAACCAGCGCTGCACGGAATTGACGGCCTCGGCATGATTGCTGAAAGGGTACAATAAACCGGGAACCTGCGCAGACTTCTTTCCCACGCCGTTCAGCATCTCATCGATATTGGCAATGCCGTCTTTCCATATTTCGTTTTTCCAACCGGCAACGGGCAGGGAATCCTTTAACACACGTCCGTAGCCGTAAAGAGTTGCCAGTTGGCAGGTTTTCTCTTCCACTGACATTTGGGAGAGCAGGTCGGCTACCCGCTTTTCAACCGGTTGGGAAGGGTCTTCATAAATGTCCTTCACCCCGTTCTTGTTGAAATCGATCCAACCGTTCCGATACATTTTCTTGTTTTGCGCCTGCACATTTCCGGCAAGCCCCAGACAAAGAGCGGAAATGCAGATAATCAGTTTGTGTTTCATGTATAAAATCAATAATAAGTAATTAAAATTCAAACAACTCCGCATATTCGGCTTCAATGAACGCATCCAGTTCATTATAGAGCGACCGCATCGCCTTTACATCCGCCTCCCCTTTCCTGCGCCACTCTTTCAATACCGGTACGGTGCGCCGGAACACCTCATCCTCTACCGGAGCCAGCAACTGCATATAGCCGTTCTTATCGGCATTATAAAGCCTTTCCCAATTCATATAGCGGTTACTGCCCATACCTTGTCCATAAGAGAAAACATCCCCTGCCAGTATTGCCGACCAATTGCCCAAAGGAGAAACCTTCTTTGCTTCATCGCGAACCAGCAACCTCGGCAAAGCCTTGTCCGCCCCTTTCACCCAGACGGGCATTACCACTCCGGTAGGCGGATACCCCAGAATTGTCCACATCGTAGTGAGTTCGGGCCGCTCCCCTTCTTTCACGCCCTGCACCACCACCGAACTTGCCGTACTGCTGCGTGCGATGAAGTCCTGGTCTACAAACCACCCCGTTGTCTTAGGACGATTGAAATCCCCGCTCTTCAAATCAATCCCCAAAAGCGGATTGGCAAAAGAGCGGGAAAGCTCCCTGAATATCCATTGCGGCGTAATCTGTCCCGTAGCAGAGGCCGGCATCAGCAGTTTATCTTCCTGCATAAAGCGGACATAACCCGCTCCCTCATTCACCTTACCGGAAAAAGAGAAGTTGGTGCGTGCAATGTATCCGCAAGGCGCATCCTTGGGATTGTTGGCATCGTACATCACATACTCGTAATAATCCACTTCGAACATAGCAGCACCGCCTTTGGCATCAATCACACCGAAGTTGGCCTCTATCAGGCTGGGCTTGGACAGCGTATCGAGAAATTGGCAGAAATCCTTTACCGTGGCACACACTTCCAACGCACGCCGCATTACCCGTCCGTTGGCCTCTCCACGTTCCTCGCCGGGTTTCACCTCGACCAGATTATAGGATTGCGTATTCATAATGGAGAAGCCCGCGGCGTTCGTACCTATCCACACATCCGTCGGATTGTCTTCCACACTGTTCACAACGGCTACAAAAGGATAGCGACCGCCGGAGAAGTATCTCACGCTGTTTTGCGGAAAGTCCGTATCGCGGTTCTTCCATAACAAAGGACGTCCGTCGGGGGTAACCTTGCCGGAAATTACGGCAGAAGTACAGGCGGAAAGCGGCCCGGCGCTTCCCAAAGATACAATGGCGGCAATCAAAGCCAATAAAGTCCGTTTCATAGCAAAGAAGTTTTACCGTTAATCTCGACAAAGATAAAAAATCAATCCGGATTAGTATATCACACCGGTCAAAATACCTACAAATAGCGATTGCAGTTCTCGAAGAAAAGCCGTTACTTTGCGCCCGAAACATAGAGTGGAAAGGAATAACCTGCAATGAATGAACAACATAAATATCGGGCTACGGACAAGATGAGCGACCTCATCTGTGACAATTACTCCTTATTAATGGTGATGAGCCGTTTCGGGCTGTCGCTCGGCTTCGGAGACAAGAGTGTAAAGGATGTCTGTGAAGCCCAGCATGTAGACTACCGCACTTTCCTCGCCGTAGCCAATTTCATCAGCGAGGAGCAATACTCGTACAGTGCGGACAATGATTCATTCTCGATTCCGGCACTGATGGATTATCTGAAACGCGCACACGCCTACTTCCTCGACTTCAACCTGCCTGCCATGCGCCGTAAGCTGATAGAAGCCATAGACTGCTCCAGAGACAATGACGTGGCTTATCTCATCCTTAAGTTCTTTGACGAATACGCCAAAGAAGTGCGCCGCCACATGGAGTACGAAAACAAAGCCGTCTTCACTTACGTGGAGCAACTGCTGCAAGGCAGACCGTCCGATGTGTACAACATCGCCACTTTCGCCAGCAAGCACAACCAGATAGACACCAAGCTGAAGGAACTGAAAAACATCATCATCAAGTACTATCCGGAAAAAGAGAACAACAATCTTCTGAACGCCGTCCTTTTCGACATCTTCAATTGCGAACAGGACCTTGCATCGCATTGCCAGGTAGAAGACTATATGTTTGTTCCCGCCGTAGCGCAAATAGAAAAAAGACTGAAAGATGAACAATAATATTTCTCTGAAAATAGTTGTTGCAGAAACTTCGGTCATTGTACGAAGTGGTCTTGCGGCAGTGCTCAAACGCATTCCCAATCTGAATGCGCACCCCATCGAGGTGTCGTCACCGGAAGCATTGCAGAACTTTATACATCCGCACACTCCCGATATTGTAATCGTAAACCCAACTTTCGGCGGTTGGTTCGACCTGCACTCTTTCAAGACAAACCATAACGGAAACAGTATCAAATACATCGCATTGGTATGTTCCGTCATCGACAATAACGCGCTGAAAGAGTATGACGAAAGCATCGCCATCTGTGACGATATCGAAATGATTACCACAAAAATCAACCGTCTTCTCCATACCGAAGAAGAAGATGAGAAGGACAGCGAACAGGAAACGCTCAGCCAACGTGAAAAGGAAATCATTACCTGCGTCGTAAAAGGCATGACCAACAAGGCGATTGCCGACAAACTGTATCTGTCTATCCATACCGTCATCACCCACCGCCGCAACATTGCACGCAAGTTGCAGATACATTCTCCCGCAGGCCTCACCATCTATGCCATTGTGAACAAGCTGGTGGAACTGAGCGATATTAAAGACACTTTATAATCCTTTCTTCCACACAGCCTGCCGGAAGAAAGAATGCAAAACCCGTTTCCCCATAGGAGAAAAACATATTGACCTGCTGTCGGAACTTCATCAGTCCGGCAGGTATCTCCGCCACATCCGCCACAAAACAAATCCCCGCTTCACGATGTCGCATCGGAAAACGGGGATCCTTTTATCTTCATAAAAGTGGTTACGTAATTATGACTAACTAATTCATTCTTTAAATCTGATGTTGCAAAGATACGGCATCGCACCCGATGCCGCAATCACCTGATATAGGTATATTAAAGAACAACAGTCATTATAAATAGGTAAAGCCGCCATTCAACCATGTATTTCTGCCAACCCTATCCCTTTGCCATCTCTTCCTTAACCGCTGCGGACAATTGCTCCAGTGCTTTTTGCAGTACCGAACGGGGACAACCTACATTCAACCGCATAAAGCCTTCTCCCGGTTTGCCGAACATCGTCCCGTCATTCAGGGCCAGATGAGCTTTTTCCGCAAACAGTCTTGCCAACTTCTCTTGCGGCAGGCCCAATGCCCTACAATCCAGAAAAACGAGATAAGAAGCCTGCGGGCGTATCATACCGATGCCCGGAACATGTTCTTTCAGATAATTCTCCGTAAAGTCGATATTGGCCGGTACTGCACCGTGCCCCTGTTCCAGCCACTCTTCACCGTGCGTATAGGCAGCCGCAGCGCCGATGTAAGCAAATAAATGCCCTTCGCAGAACTCGCCCGCTTCCATAAACTCCCGGAAACGCCGACGAATATCCTCATTCACCGCTATGGCATACGAACTGCCCAATCCCGGCATATTGAAAGCCTTGCTGGGAGCCATAAAAGTAAGAGAATTCTGTGCGGCAGCCTCGGACACCGTGGCGAAAGGATGATGCTTATAAGGGGGTAAGGTAAGATCCGCGTGTATCTCGTCGGAAACAACCATAGTCCCGCTCTCTTTACAAATATCCGCTATCCGACGCAGCTCTTCGACCGTCCATACACGTCCGCCCGGATTATGGGGATTACAAAGGATAAGCAACCTGCATCCCCGGATATCCTTAGAGAAACGCTCAAAATCAATATGATAATGCCCGTCGTACAAATCGAGCGGAGAATAGACCACTTCGCGTCCCAAGCGTTCGGTCACCAGGAAAAAAGGATGGTACACCGGTGTCATTACCATTACCTTGTCGCCCGGTTTGGTAAAGCATTGCAGCGCAAAGGCCTGCCCGCGTACAATTCCGGGAACAAACGTCAGCATATCACGCGTGACATCCCACTGGTGGCGTTTGTGCAACCAACTGCAAATAGAGGTATACCACTCCTCACAGGCAAAAGTATATCCCAAAACCTCGTGGTCGAGACGACGGCGCAACGCATCCATCACAAAAGGCGGCGTACGGAAATCCATATCGGCCACCCACATGGGAAGCAAATCTTTACGTCCCCACACATTCTCCACGCCGTCCCATTTTACGGAGTCCGTACCGCGGCGTTCAATCACTTCATCAAAATTATACTTCATAAGGTTCAAGCTATTTTAATTGAGTTTCCGAGTTTAACGACAGTATATAAAATTATTCGCAAAAGTACGAAATATCTTTGCTTTTGAGTAAATTTGCCAACCAATTTAAAAGAGACATATATGATTAAAGCCCTGTTTTTTGACATCGACGGTACACTGGTGAGCTTCAAGACCCACCAGATTCCCGTTTCCACCATCGAAGCGCTGGAAGCCGCCAAAGCCAAAGGCATACAGATATTCATTTCTACCGGACGTCCGCGTGTCATCATCAATAACCTCGCCGCCCTGCAGGAACGGAAACTGATAGACGGCTACATCACCATGAACGGCGCCTATTGTTTTGTGGACGATACCGTTATCTACAAAAGTCCCATACCGGCAGCCGAAGTCGATGCACTGACAAGCTTCTGTCACGAGCGCAATCTCCCCTGCATACTGGTGGGCGAACACGATATTTGCGTCAATCAGCCGGGCGAACTCGTAACAGAGATATTCAACAGACAACTCAAAACAGACCCCATCCCACCCAAACCCTATACAGACAACCATTCGGACAAGGAGTACTACCAACTGACGCCCTTTATCGATATTGAAGAAGAACAACTCCTGCTGCCTTCCATTCCCAACTGCGAAATGGGACGCTGGCATCCGGCATTTGTAGATGTCACCGCCAAAGGAAATACCAAACAACGCGGCATCGACGAGATAATCCGGCATTTCGGCATCCGTCTGGAAGAAACGATGGCTTTCGGCGACGGTGGAAACGATATCAGCATGTTGCGTCATGCAGGCATTGGAGTGGCTATGGGCAATGCCAAAGACGATGTTAAAGCCGCAGCCGGTTATGTCACTACGAGCGTTGACGACAACGGCATAGCCAATGCACTAAAACAATACGGAATAATCGAAAGTTGAGGGTTGAAAGCCAGCTATGCATATGTCCTTCGTACCCGACACTCAGAACAAGGAGTTTCAAGATGCCTTGAACCTCATACAGTACACCCGCCAGTCTGTTTTCCTGACGGGGAAAGCGGGTACGGGAAAGTCTACCTTTCTCCGGTATATCTGCGAACATACCAAGAAGAAACACGTTGTGCTGGCTCCTACGGGAATTGCCGCCATCAATGCGGGGGGAAGCACGCTGCACAGTTTCTTCAAACTGCCGTTTTATCCTCTGCTGCCCGATGACCCCAATTTCAGCTTACAACGGGGACGCATCCACGAATTCTTTAAATACACCAAACCTCACCGCAAGCTCCTTGAAGAATTGGAGCTGGTTATCATCGACGAGATTTCCATGGTACGGGCAGATATCATCGATGCCGTCGACCGTATTTTGCGGGTTTACTCACGCAACCTCAGGGAGCCTTTCGGCGGAAAACAAATCCTGCTGGTGGGCGATGTATTCCAGTTGGAACCCGTAGTGAAAGGGGACGAACGGGACATACTGAACCGTTTCTATCCTACCCCTTATTTCTTCTCTGCAAGAGTATTCGGACAGATAGACCTCGTGTCCATTGAACTGCAAACCGTCTACCGCCAGACCGACAAGGTATTTGTCAACGTACTGGACCATATACGGAGCAATACAGTGGGCGCTGCCGACCTGCAACTCCTCAATACCCGCTACGGTACACAGATAGAACAGTCCGAAGCCGATATGTACATCACCCTCGCCACCCGCCGCGATAATGTGGATTATATCAATGACAAAAAACTTGCCGAGCTTCCGGGAGACCCCGTTACGTTTCATGGTGAAATCATGGGCGACTTTCCCGAAAGCAGCCTTCCCACCTCTCAGGAGCTGGTACTCAAACCGGGCGCTCAAATCATTTTCATTAAAAACGATTTCGACCGCCGGTGGGTAAACGGTACAATCGGCATTGTAAGCGGCTTCGACCCTATTGAAGAAACACTCTACATCATTACCGACGACGGCAAGGAATGTGATGTGAAACGGGAGTCCTGGCGGAACATCCGCTACAAATACAACGAAGAAAAGAAACAGATTGAAGAGGAAGAACTGGGAACCTTTACACAATATCCCGTGCGCCTGGCATGGGCCATCACCGTCCACAAGAGCCAAGGG
>OAUF01001041.1_pt1 | contig 12066 bp, 9 predicted proteins | sample 1495111 | NCBI WGS metagenome assembly OAUF01 (sample SAMEA2580002, study PRJEB22360) | human gut metagenome | reverse complement strand
CCGTAGCCGTAGCCCTGCTCCATCAGCCTCTGCGACGCAAGGCCGGGCAGCTGGCGCATCCCGTACAGATCCTCAAATGTATTGGAGAACGCGGTGCAGCCCTCCCGCTCCAGCATTTGCCGCATGGCAATCTCCTCTCGCGCCTGATACCGTACGGCATCCAAAGCATCAGTGGTGACGACATATTTTTCCTCGTACTCCCGCAAAAGCGCGTCTATCTCCGCCGGAGCAACGGCGTCGATCCGCTCCGCCAGCTCGCCGACCGGCCAGGTGTTTACCTGCCAGCCGAACTTGATCTGCGCTTCCACCTTATCGCCCTCAGTAACGGCCACGCTGCGCATATTGTCACCGAAGCGCATCACGCGAAGGCCGCGACTTTCCTGCACGCCGGCCGCGGCACGCATCCAGCCGGCAATGCTCTGCTGAACCTCCTCATCCTGCCAGTACCCCACCACCACCTTGCGGGGAATGCGCATGCGTGCGCCAATAAACCCGTGCTCCCGGTCGCCGTGGGCGCTCTGGTGCAGGTTCATGTAATCCATATCGATTTCTTCATTCGGAATGGTACGGTTGAATTGTGTATGAAAATGCAGCCACGGCTTTTGCAGCATGCCAAGGCCGTTAATCCACATCTTGGAAGGGCTGAATGTATGGCAAAAGGTGATGATACCCGCGCAGGTATCGTCGTAGTTGGCCTCCTTGATGACCTTGACCGCTCCATCATTTGTTTTAATGATATCCTTGTATTCAATTTGGCAGGGCAGAGCTCCGCTTTGGTTCAGACTTTCCACCATAGTGCGGCAGTCGCTTTCCACCTGGGCCAGCGTTTCGGGCCCGTATAAAAACTGACTGCCTGCCACAAACCAGAACCGATATTCCTTCAGCTTCATAAAAAATCCCTCATTTCTCCAGAGCGACGGGGCGCTCTTTCAGTGTACTGTGAATGGTATGGCTCTCTTTTCGCGCGGATGCGAAAAAGCAAAGGTGGCAATTCCTCTATTTTTTCAGATTTTGCACTGCGGCGCGCTCAATGGGCAGCCCCGCGCGGTAACGCTCCATAAACGCCGCAAAGCCCGCTTCGTCTTTGGGGTTCGGAAGGACGCGCTCGCTTTCTATGGAGGAAAATACCTGCTTTGCAAGAAAATCCTCCAATGTGCGGCCGTTTCCTTTTTCGCGCAGGTAGGCGGCCAGCAGCGCAATTCCCCACGCGCCGCCCTCCCCGGCGGTCTGCATGACGGCCACGGGAGTGTTCAGGGCGGCGGCCAGCAGGGCCTGCCCCGCCCCCTTTGTTTTAAACAGCCCGCCGTGCCCCAGCAAAGTAGTTACGCCAACCTGTTCTACTCTGAGCAAATCCATGCCGATCTTCAGTGTGGCGACCGCCGCATACAGCAGAGTACGGGCAAAGTTTTGAAAGGTCAACTCACTGTCCGGCATGCGCACAAACAAGGGGCGGCCCTGCTCCATGCCGGTGATCGGCTCGCCGGAATAGTAATTGTAAGCCAGCAGCCCGGCGCAGTCCGGCGCCCCCTTGAGCGCCTCGTTATAAAACGCGTCGTACAGCTCGGGCTTTCCCTTTGGAACCCCCAGCGCCGCCAGCGCCTGCGAAAGCACGCGAACCCACGCATCCAGATCGGACGTGCAGCTGTTGCAGTGTACCATCGCCGCCGGTCTGCCGGAGGGCGTTGCAACCATGTCGATTTCAGGGTACACGCACGACAGCGGGCGCTCAAGGACGATCATGGCGAAAATAGAGGTTCCCGCGGAGAGGTTCCCGGTTTTTTCCGCAACGCTGTTGGTTGCCGTCATTCCGGTTCCCGCGTCGCCCTCGGGCGGGCAGAGGGGGATGCCGGGCAAAAGCCGTCCGCTTGGGTCGAGCAGCAAGGCCCCCTCGGGAGTCAGCGCGCCTGCCGGCTCACCGGCTCGCAGCACCCGGGGGAACAGGCCGCGCAGCGGCCGGGAAAAGCCGCTTTTTGACGCCAGCGCTTCAAACCGCCTGATTCTTTCTTCATCGTAGTCTCCCGTTTCACTGTCAATCGGGAATACACCGGAGGCGTCCCCGACGCCAAGCACCTTTTCTCCGGTCAGCTGCCAGTGAACGTAGCCCGCCAGCGTGGTGAGAAAGGCGACGCGGTCTATGTGGGCCTCCCCCTCCAGAATCGCCTGGTACAGGTGAGCGACGCTCCAACGCTGCGGAATATTGAACTGAAGCTCCCCGGTTAGAATGGAGGCGGCCCATTCGGTGGTCACATTGCGCCAGGTGCGGAACGGAACCAGCTGGTTACCGTTTTCATCGAAGGCCAGGTAGCCGTGCATCATGGCGGAAACGCCAAGCGCGCCCGTCGTCGTCAGCGGTATTCCGTAGCGCTCCCGCACCTGCGCGGAAAGGCTGGAAAAGCTGGCCTGCAGCCCCGTCCACACGTCTTTTAGGCGATAGGTCCAAACACCGTTTTCAAACCGGTTCTGCCAGTCGAACCCGCCGGACGCCAGAGGGGCGTAGTCCGGCCCGATTAATACCGCTTTCATGCGGGTGGAGCCAAGCTCTATGCCGAGCGTTGTGTTCCCTTCGGCGATCCACCGCTGGGGGGATTGCCCGGCGCAGGAAATTTGTTTCATAGGATTCCTCCTCAAGAGCGCGGGCCTGTGGCCGCCGCAGGGAAAAGCAGACCCGGCAGGCGGCAGGCCGGCATAAACTCAGTGTGGCGCGTTCTTTTTCTTGTGTGAAAAAATAATGCTTTGCAGAACGATAAAGAAACAGAGCAGCGACGACAGGGCAATGCGCACCCACCAGCTGGAGAGTGTGCCCTGCGTGGTGATCAGGCTCGAAATGGTGCCCTTGATCAACACGCCGAACAGGGTGCCAACGGGGTTGCCCACGCCGCCCGAAAGCAGTGTTCCGCCGATGACGGAAGCGGAGATCGCGTCCATTTCAAGGCCCTTTGCCTGCTCCACAAAGCCGGCACAGCTGTTGAGGGTGAACAAAAAGCCGCCCAGCCCCACCAGAAAGCCGTTGAGCAGGTATGCCTGGAATTTGGTGCGGCGCACATTCAGCCCCATCATTAAAGAGCTTTGCTGGCTGCCGCCAATGGCGTAAACCCTGCGCCCGAATTTGGTGTATTTCAGCGCCACGGCAATCACAACCAGCGCCGCGAGCGCGATAATGACGGTGGGGTAAATATATGCGGGCTGAAAAACGCCCCGTTTGTTATGTGTGCCGATCGGCAGATAAATTTTATAGTTGGCCCACGCAAGAAAGGTTTCGTTTTTAATTGAAATCATCTGTGTGCTGACGACGGCCGTCATGCCGCGGCCAAAAAACAGCCCGGCCAGCGTAACGATAAACGGCTGAATGTCCAGATACGAGATCAGGTAGCCCTGCACAAGGCCGAAGGCGAGCCCGATGAGCAGGGAGACGGCGAGCGCGGTGCAGGCGCCGGACCCGGCAACCTCCATCAGGTAGGCGGAGGCCATGGCCACAAGGGCCGTGACCGAACCGACCGAAATATCTATGCCGCCGGTGATCATGACAAGCGTCAGGCCCAGCGAGATCACGATCAGGCCCGCGTTGGAGATAAACAGGTTCAGAAACATCTGCGGCTTGGCAAAGCCCGCGTCGGCAAAAACAATCATTCCCGCCGCGTACATCAGCACAAACAGGCCGATGGTGACCGCCAGAAGAAAGCCGGTGTCGTTGAAACGGAGCTTCTTTTTCACGATGCGGCTCCCTCCTTTCGGCTTGCGGCGGTGTTCTGCCGCAGCTTTGCCCGAAGGTCGCGGAATTTCTGCTGGAACACGGGGCTTTGCAGCACCACGATGAGAATGACCACAATGGCTTTGTATACCGGCAGCTGGTCGGAAGAAATCATCATCGCGTACAGCGTGGTGGTCAGCGCCTGAATGGTGTAAGCGCCGATCACGGAACCCATCAGGCTGAATTTGCCGCCGGAAAGCAGGTTTCCCCCCAGAGCGACCGCCAAAATCGCGTCCATTTCCAGATTCAGGCCGATATTGTTCGCGTCTGCGGAATAGATGCGGCTCGAGGCCACAAACCCGGCAAGGCCCGCCAGAAGGCCGCAGATGACGTAGGTGATGAATTTGATTCGGGTCGCGTTCAGGCCGACGATGCGCGCCGCGCTGCTGTTGATTCCAACGCTCTCCACATACAGGCCGAGCGCTGTGAATTTGAGCACGAGCATCACCAGAATCACGGTGCCCGCGGCAAAGAAAATAGGGGTGGGAATCGGGCTGCCGTAAAGCTTATATTCCTCCACGCGGATGTAGGTGATTTGCCCGCGCGTGATCAGCTGGGCGATTCCGCGCCCGGCGGTAAACAGAATCAGTGTTGCCACCATGGGCTGAATGTTCAGCCGCGCTACCAGAAGGCCGTTGAAGGCGCCGCACAGCATGGATACCAGAAGCGCCGCGGCCACCGCCAGGAGCAGCGGATTTTGGAACGCGGTGATGGAAACCTCTCCGCCCGAAAGGATCTGGCAGCAGACGGCGGCAGACACCGCCATCACCGCGCCGACGCTGATATCCTGCCCGCCGGAGGCAGCCGTGACAAACGTCATGCCGATGGCCAGAATCACCAGCTCGGAGGCCCGGTTGACGACATCCACCACATAGCCGTACAAAATGCCGTTGCTGTAAGATACCTCAAAAAAATCCGGCGTCTTGATCACGTTGGCCAACAGGACTACGGCCAGGAACACGATGGGTAAAAACAGGTGGTGCCCGCTTATTCGGCGCAGGGTATCAGACCCCTTTGCCCCTTTATTGTTCATTGTCCGATCCCCCCCCTGCGATGGTGTTCATGATTTTTTCCTGCGACAGGTCGCCGCCGGTCAGCTCGCCGACCTTTTCGTGGTCGCGCATGACGATCATGCGCGAGCAGGTGCGCAGCATTTCTTCGATCTCAGAGGAAATGAAGGCGATGCTCATTCCCTGCTCCGACAGCTGAAGCATCAGCTTTTGAATCTCCGTTTTGGTGCCGATGTCGATGCCGCGCGTCGGTTCGTCCAAAATCAGGAATTCGGGGTTCGTCAGAAGCCACCGCCCGATGATCACCTTTTGCTGGTTCCCGCCGGAAAGGCTTTTGATCGGCGTTTCGCGTCCGGCGGTTTTAATCTGAAGCAGACCGATGTATTTGTCGGCGAAATTCTCCATCTCCCTGCGGCCCATGGGGTGAAAAATTCCCTTTTTGGTTTGCAGGGCAATAATGATGTTCTCCCGCACCGACAGATCGGCAAAGATACCGTCGCTCTTTCTGTCCTCCGGCAGATAGGCCATGCCGTGCATCATCGCTTGAAGCGGCGTATCGATTTTGACGGGTTTGCCCCTCAGCTTCAGGGTGCCGCCGTCGGGCCGGTCGGCCCCGTAGAGGGTGCGAACCAGCTCACTGCGCCCCGAGCCCAGCAGCCCGGTAAACCCGACCACCTCGCCCGGGTAGCAGCAAAGATTGAACGGCTTTACGCGCCCCTGGCAGTACAGGCCCTGCGCCTCGAGCAAGGGGGCCTGCTGCCGGGAATCCCGCTCGGTTTCCTTCATGGATTTGATCTGGGCCAGGTCGTCGAAATCCTTCCCCAGCATTTTGGCTACCAGCTGCAGGCGCGGCAGCTCGGCTGTGAGGAATTCCCCCACCAGCTCACCGTTGCGCAGCACGGTAATCCGGTCGCACACGGCGTACACCTGCTCCAGAAAATGCGTTACGAAAATAATTCCCACGCCCTGCTCTTTCAGGCGGCGCATCAGTTCAAACAGCTTTTCTACCTCGTCGTCGTCAAGCGAAGAGGTCGGCTCATCCAGAATCAACACCTTGCACCGCATATCCACCGCGCGGGCAATTGCAATCATCTGCTGAATCGCAATGGAGCAGTCGCCCAGCTGGCGGGTGGGCTCTACCGCAACCTCCAGGCGTTCCAGCAGCTCGCCGGAACGACGGTACATTTCTTTCCAGTCGATCAACCCCCTTTTGCGCGGCTCCCGGTCAATGAACAGGTTTTCCGCCACAGTCAGGTTCGGGCACAGATTGATTTCCTGATACACGGTGCTGATTCCCCTGCGCAGCGCCTCCTGCGGGGAACGAATCATGGCCGGCTCCCCGCCGTCCAGGCAAACCTCGCCGCGGTCCATGGCGTACACGCCGGTCAGCACCTTGATGAGGGTGGATTTTCCCGCACCGTTTTCACCCATCAGGGCATGGATTTCGCCTTTGCGCAGGGTAAAGTCTACGTTTTGCAGCGCCTTTACACCCGGAAAAAGCTTTGTGATTCCGCGCATTGTCAAAACAATGTTTTCTTCCATGGGTCGCCACCTGCTTTCGGAATATGAAAGGACAAAGAAGTGGCGCGCAGCTCCGGAACATTACCCGGATGCTCCGCACCACCTGAAGTTTCTCTTTATCAGAAAAATTTGCGGTTAAAATCAATAGGCACGCGCGTCGATGACGGCCTGTGTGATGGTATTGGCGTCGAACGCGGTTTCATCCACATAAGCGAGCTTCTGCGGGGTTTTGCCGGCCTTCAGCTCTTTGATGATCGATTCCACGCGGGGGCCGTGCAGCGGGTTGCATTCCACGTTATAGTTGATTTTGCCCTTGAGAGTGGCTTCGAGCCCGGCTTTTGTGGAGTCGAAGGAAATGACGGTGATGTCGCCGCCCTTTCCGGCCTTTTTGCCGGCGGCCTCAATTGCGTCGATCGCGCCGAACGCCATATTGTCGTTCTCGCAGTAAACAACGTCGATCTTATCGTTCTGCTTCAGAAGGCTCTCCATAACCTCCTGGCCCTTGGCCTGAGTGAATTCGCCGGTCTGCTGGGCGACCAGCTTCCAGCCGGGATTCGCTTTCACGCCGGCCTCAAGGCCTTCGGTACGGCCGATCTGAGCAGAAGAGCCGATGGTGCCCTGAAGATGTACGATATGGAGCTCCTTCTTATCTTTCAGGTTATCCTGCATCCACTTTACGGCGGTGTCACCTTCCTTGCGGAAGTCGGAACCGACCCAGCAGGTGAACAGGCTGTCGTCGGAAACATCGATCATGCGGTCTACGATGATCACGGGAATTCCGGCGTCCTTCGCCTCTTTCAGAACGGTATCCCAACCGGTTTCGGTAACGGGGGCCAGAACGATGTAATCCACTTCCTGCTGAATAAAATTGCGGATCGCGGTGATCTGATTTTCCTGCTTTTGCTGTGCGTCGTCAAAAATGAGCTTGTAGCCGTTGGCCTCGGTAAAGGTTTCTTTCATGGAGGCGGTGTTGGCCGTGCGCCAATCTGATTCTGCGCCCACCTGCGAAAAGCCGACGACGGTCATATCGCCGGAATCGCCGCCGGCCGCCTTACCAGCCGTTGAATTTGCCGGAGCAGCCGCGGAACTGTTGGCGGCGGAGCCGCTGCAGGCCGCAAAGCTCAAAGCCATTGTCATAGCCAGAAGAACAGATAACAACTTTTTCATACATTTTCTCCTCCTAAATTGTTTTGAGAAAGAACCGCGAATTGGAATGACCGTTTCTCTGTTGCTGTTGCTTGCATTATACACAGCAAAATCGGGAAACGCCATGGATATTTTTATGCGTTTTGTTTTATTTCTTTGGATTATCCGAAATATTTTTGAAAAAGTTGATTTTTTTCTTATTCCAGTTGATTCTGTTTCGGAATTCTCACAAAAACGGTGGTTCCCGCATTTTTTTCGCTCCGGAAGGTCAGCCCGTAAGCCTCGCCGCAATACAGCCGCAGGCGCTGCTGCACATTGGACAGCCCGAAGCCCTTGAGCCGGTTTTCCCGTATGCGGTTTTGCAGCGCGCCGAGCTGTTCCTTCGACATGCCAATCCCGTTGTCTTCCACGCTGATCACAATGTCGCCGCCCTCTTCGCGCCCGCGGATGACAATTCTGCCCCGGGAGCGCTTGTGTTTGATTCCGTGATAGATGGCGTTTTCCACCAGAGGCTGGAGCGTCAGCTTCGGGATGGAGTACGGGAACAGGGACTCGGGCAGATCGATTTCATAATCCATGATATCGCTGTAGCGAATTTGCTGAATTTCGAGGTAGCTGCGAATCTGCTTCTGCTCTGTTTCAATGTTGATCACGTCCTTCCCCTTGCTCAGAGAGTTTCGGAACAGACTGGAAAGACTCGTCACCATCTGGATGACCTCGCGGTTGCGCTGTGTTTCTGCCAGCCAGACGATGGAGTCGAAGGTATTGTACAGAAAATGGGGGTTGATCTGCGCCTGAAGCAGTTCCAGCTCGGTACGGCGCAGGGTCATCTGCTCGTTTTTGATGCGGACGAGCAGCGATTGAATCCGCTCGGCCATTTCATTGAAGCAATCGTCCAGCGTCTTGATTTCGATGCTCTTCGTGGGAATGGGCTCCACATGGAATTCCCCGTTGCCAAGGCAGCGCGCCTTTTTGCACAGCCGGTCAATTGGGTCTGTAATGCGCCGGGAAAACCGGAGGGAGGAGAGAACGATCATGAAAGCGATGACGGTTGAAAATGCGATCGTACCCAGAATCGCGGTAAACACGCTCGTGTTAATCTCCTGCTGCAGCTGCGACAACAGCCGGATTTCGTTGTAAATATAATCGTGCATGTACCGCTCGATCAAAGCGGTGATGATGTAAATGTTGTTTTCAAGCTGAACCATGCGGTCGTCGTAGCTTCTGGTCTCGGAGATGGTCACCATGCACTCCTCCAGCCGCTTGCACAGATTCAGCATGGAGTTCAGCCGCCACCGGTCGTCGGACTGCGTGGTGGTTTTCATCAGACGCCGCAGAATTTTTTCGGCCTCCTCCACATCCTCCAGCGGCAGCTCCTGCTTTTGGCTGGGACCGACGACGTAGTAATACATTTCGAGGTCGAGCTTTTTCTTGAATTCATTGTTGAACTCCGCAGCGGTGTTGGCATTCTGCAAAGATTCCTTGTACTCCTGATTGAAAAACAGCAGCATGGCAAACAGAAAGGTGATGACGAAAAGAAACCCCAGCACCACGCCTGCCAGCAGCCGCTTGAGCTGGCTTTTCAGGCTGATCGGCTGGCGGTTCAGGTTTGGGAATCCGGCGGGGGCCATTATTTCTCCCCCTTCCCGTTTCGGTAGTCGCGCGGGGACAGTCCGTTCACCTTTTTGAACAGAAAGCTGAAATAATGGGGGTCGTTGTACCCGACCGACCGCGCGATCTCGCTGCTGCTTTTGCCGGTGCAGCGCAGCAGGTCGCGCGCGTTTTTCATGCGGGTTTCCGTCAGGTACTCGACAAAGGTTTTTCCGGTTTGCTGGCTGAAAACGGTGCTGAAATGCGTGGCGCTCACATTGGCCACCCGGGCCACCGTGTTCAGGCCGATCTCCGGGTCGGAGTAATTTTCGTCTATGTATTCCAGCACCTTCCGCATCATTTCACGGTGCCGGTCGGTGACGACGCTGTCGCGGTAGCGGATGGTCTCGCGGAACAGCTCCGACACATAGCTCTGCATATCGGCGAGCGAGCAAATTGCCGTCTCCAGCTTCTGCTGAAGCTGCGGAAAGCGGTCGGGGGCGAGGCCTTCCCGGCCCAGGCCGTCCCAGAAGGCGCTGACGGTGAAGTGAATGTTCAGCAACACGTAATGGCGGAACAGCGCGGAATTCAACCCGGCGGAGCCGAAGCTGTTGAAATAATCCTCCGTAAAGGCGTCCGCATCCTCCAGAAGACCGTTCATCAGGAATTTGCGGATGATCTGCTGATCCATTTTGCTGGCGTCCAACTCGTTGGGGTTAAAGTCCAGCACAGACTTCGTCTGAGCATGCGCCTCTGCAGCCGGGTCGGACGAAAGCGTGCGAAACAGCTTCTTTCGGGCCAGGCGGTAGCATTCGGCAAGGCTGCTCAGCCGGGGCACGGGCTGGCCCGTCACCACAGTCCAGCGGGGAGCCTGCTCTGCCGAGCGGCAGATTTGCCCGAGCGCCTTCGCACAGCGCAGCGCGGTTTCTTCGATTCTGTCGTCATCCGCCTTAATCAGGAAGGCGGTCATCTCAATTCCCGCGCCGAACGGGATGATATCCGGCTCCTCCGAAAAGACCCGCTCGATCTGATCCTGAATGCTGGCCGAGGAGGCTGTATAGTTGCTGTGCAGCAGATCCTCCTCCAGCATCAGCAGTACCAGATTGTACGTCATAGCCGAAAGGCTGATCCCGATTTTTTCCGCCCGCTCCAGAATCTGCGGAATCGGCGTTTTACCCGAGACGAGCAGATCGAACAGAGAGCGCCGCGAGGAGGAGAGGTATTCCTGCACCTCTTTGCTGAACTGCGCATGGTACTGCTCGGACTGTACGATCTTATCCTTTTTCTTTTTCAGCTGCAGCAGTACCTCTACCAACTGATCTTTGGAGAGCGGCTTGAGCAGGTATTGGCTGACGCCGATTTCAATCGCCCTTTTGGCATAATTGAAATCATCATATCCGCTCAGAATGATGATCAGTGTGTCGGGCATATTTTTTTTAATCAAATGGCTCAGAGCGAGGCCGTCCATAAAAGGCATGCGGATATCTGTAATGACAATATCGGGCTTTTCCTTTTGAATCAGCGGCCAGGCCAGCTCGCCGTCGGCGGCTTCCCCGACAAACCGAAAGCCGTATTCCTCCCACTCTACCAGATGCTTGATTCCTTCGCGAATCAGCTGTTCATCCTCTACCAGAAACACACGATACATGCAGTGATACCCCCATCAACATTTTCAGTACCGGCAGCCGATTTCTGCGCTTTTGCGCAAAGAGAACCGGTACGCGGGCAGGTTTCTTCCGCGAGCTCCGCAAAAGAAACTGTAATTTCCGTTTTTTGGTAATTGTTTTGTTTATAATATACAATAATATTTTGTAAAAGTAAATCATAGTACCGCGAAAACACGAGTAGAGTGTTAAATTTGTGATACGACGCGCGGCACAGGAGAGAACCCTGCTCAGAAAATCGCCTGAGGCATACGGGCGGGGGCAACGGCCTTTCGGCGCGCGTCCCCGCGCGGGAAGCGGCGCGACAAAACGAATCGAAAGCAGCTCTTTGCCTGCTGCGGCAGGCCGGAGGAACCTCATTCCCCGGTATGTTTGGCGGCTGCGGACGATCGTGTGAGGATAAAATTTGCCGTGGAATCCTTCCGATCCACGGCAGCCCTCAACAAAAGAATACAAAAAGGCTCCTTGAGCGGGCTTTTAACCACCGCTCAAGGCGCATTTTTGATTCCGGCTGATTTCTTGTACCATACTCTTACCGGCACAAATCCCCCTGCGAAATCCATCTCTCAGTTGGAATTCCGCTTTTTTTCTCTGGTCAAATCCAGCACGCTGTCCATCAGGCTCAACAGCTCAAGTTCGCTGCGAAAGGCGCTTTCCTTATCGCCCTCCAGCCAGTGCAGGTTTCCCTGCCAGGTAGCGGCATTGCGGTACAGCACATTTACGACAAAGGTTGCCTTTTCCTCTTTCATCCCGGTTCTCTCCCATTTACGCTCCCGATTTTCCCATACTCTTACTACTGCAATCATATAAAATTATATTTCTCTTGTCAAACTCCGTTATTTGCATAATGGTGCGGTGGATGCTCCGACCAACGAGATCAGGTCGGCAGGGGCAAGCTCCACCTGCGTGCCGATTTTACCGCCGCTGACAATGACGGTGGGCAGCTGCAGGCACGATTCATCGATCACGGTTCGGAACTGCTTCTTCATGCCGATCGGTGAGCACCCGCCGCGGATATACCCCGTAACCTGGTTGATTTCGCTGACATGGATCATCTCCACCGATTTTTCAGAGACCGACTGTGCCGCCGCTTTCAGGTTCAGCTCCCGCTCCACCGGAATGACAAACACATAAAAATTCTTGCTGGCGCCGCGCGTCACAAGCGTTTTGAACACCTGCTCCACCGGCTGATTCAGCTTATGCGCCACAGAGACGCCGTCGATGAGACCGTCCTCGTGAGAATAAAAATAAAACTGATACGGAATCTTTTCCTTATCCAGAATCCGCATCACATTCGTTTTATGTTCCTTTGCCACCTGAATAACTTCCTTTCCAAAACACGGTGCCGCGCCATAGCACCCCACGCGAATGCGGGCAGCCGCGCCGA
>OAUF01001037.1_pt1 | contig 12112 bp, 12 predicted proteins | sample 1495111 | NCBI WGS metagenome assembly OAUF01 (sample SAMEA2580002, study PRJEB22360) | human gut metagenome | reverse complement strand
AATCCCGAGTGCCGTCAAAAGTATCCGCCCCCGCGCAGCCGTGGATGTGAATGTCCACAAGGCCCGGCAAAATCAGGCACCCGCGCAGATCACACACCTGCGCGCCTGTCAATTCATGGCCGATTCGCACGATTCTGTCTCCCCGCGTTTCAATATCGGCCTGCACGACCGCAAAATCATCGTCAAAAAGCCTGGCGTTTTTTAAAATCAATTTGATTCTCTCCTTCCCAAGGGCTTGTTATTTACGAGCGGCGGCAGCGCCCGTACCTACCGGCAAGGGATTCGCCGAGCCGCCAAGGAGATCCGATATCCTTTTACAATCTGAAACGGGTTGTTGGCGACGCCGCGCAAATATTTATCTACAAAGAATGGATACCCGTAAAGGATATCCATTCTTTGTTCTGCCCGCCGTCAAAACATCTTCCGTTTCTTCTGAAACCGAGCCACTCAAAACAGGAACCTGCCGCTTCCCTCAAAAGATGTTCGCACCGGTCAGAGATCGAGCTCGCGGATCGCCTTTTTCATTTCCGGAATGCGGGAGGGCGCAACGGAAAGCTCATCCACACCGATTTTCAGATAAAACGCGGTCAGACCGGTATCTGCCGCGGATTCTCCGCAGATTCCCACTTCGATCCCCGCCTGCTTTGCGCTGCGCACAGTCGTCTCTATCAGCCAAAGCACCGCCGGGTGCCGCGGATCATAAAGCTCCGCGATCGAGCTGTTCATACGGTCCGCCGCCAGAGTATACTGCGTCAGGTCGTTGGTTCCTATGCTGAAAAAGTCCACTTCTTTTGCAAGCGAATCGCTCACCAGCGCCGCAGCCGGCGTTTCTACCATGATGCCGAACGGAACATGCTCCGAATACGGAAGCCCCTGTGCGCGCAGTTCCGTTTTTACCTGCTCCACGATTTTCTTCGCGGCCCTGACTTCGTCAATCGAAATGATCATGGGAAACATAACGGACAGATTCCCGAAAACCGATGCGCGCAGCAGCGCCCTCAGCTGTGTGCGGAAAATCTTCTCATTTTTCAGGCAGATGCGTATTGCCCGGCACCCCAGCGCTGGATTTGCCTCCTTCGGCAGGTTCCAATACGGAATCTGCTTATCCGCGCCCAGATCGAGCGTTCGGATGATGACGCGCTTATTCCCCATCTTTTCAAGAACGGTTTTATACGCCTGAAGCTGCTGCTCCTCCGTCGGGAACGAAGTCCCTTCCATATATAGAAACTCACTGCGGAACAAACCGATTCCGTCGGCGCTGTTCTCCAGCGCTCCATCCACGTCTCCCGGGTGGCCGATGTTCGCGTTGAGCTCGATGGAGCGGCCGCTTCGCGTGACCGCCTTTTGCCCGGCCATGCTCCGAAGGCTTCCGCGCTCACGGGCGCAGGCGTCCCGCTTGACGCGGTACTCTGCCAGCAGAGCCTCGTCGGGCTCCAAAAAAATCTCTCCCGAAAAACCGTCGACCACTGCGGTGACGCCATCCGTTAATTCTGAAAAACCGCTCCCCAGCCCCGCCACCGAAGGAATCTGAAGAGTTCTTGCCAGAATGGCCGCATGGGAGGTCATGGAGCCTTCCCGCGTCACAAAGGCCAAAACGCGGGCGGTATCCATCTGAATGGTATCGCTGGGCATCAGATCCTCAGCGCAAACCACAGAGGGGGCGGCAAACGGGGCGGGGCTTTCTTCGCTTTTGCGCTCCAGCACCCGGATCAGGCGGGAGGAAATATCGATCACGTCTGTCTTTCTCGCCTGCATGTAAGAGTCATCCATTTGAGCAAAGCGTTCGGAAAATAATTTGCCGGTTTCCCAGACCGCATATTCCGCGTTGACCCGCTCGTTTTCTATCTTCTCCCGAATTTCCGCGAGGAAGTCCTCGTCCTCCAGCATCATACTGTGTATTTGAAAGATGGAGGAATTCTCATCCCCCACCAGCTTTAAGGACCGGTGATAGATTTCATCCAGCTCACGGATTGTCTCTTTTCTCGCCGTGTCCAGGCGCATAAACTCCGCCGTCACATCCTCGACCGTTTCTTTTCTGGCGCCGGTGCCGCCTTGATTCAGCAGCACGAGCGGGCCGATCGCGATCCCGCCCGAGACGCCGATTCCCTGAACTCGTTTCATTCCCTGCCCCCTGTTTCAAATCGATTCTTTGCAGAATGCCTTCAGTTTTTCGCAATCCGGGCTCTCGTTTTCCCCTTCCACTAACAGGGTGATGGTATCACCCCGTTTGATGCCAAGCCCCATGACCGCGAACAGTTTTTTTGCACTCGCCGTCTTTTCCCCCGACAAAATCCTGATTTCAGAGTTGCATGCCTGAGCAAATTTGACGAGCTTGCCCGCGGGCCTTGCATGCAGGCCTTCGGGATCCTGAACGATATGATCAAACTGTATCAAAATAAAGAATCCTCCTTGTTGCTTTACTGAACTCCAGTGCTGTTCGCGGTTCTCAAAGAAGCTTCGGCTCCTGCCTGCGAATCACGGAAAGAGCGTCCTCTGTGGCGACCACCGTCACATTCGGATGGAACTGCAGGATAGATGCCGGAAGCTCCGGCGTTACCGGGCCGAAAAGCGCACGGTACAATATTTCTGCCTTTTCGGCCCCCGAGGCGGCCAGCAGCAGCTTTTTTGCCTGCATGATCGCCTTGATCCCCATTGTGACGGCATATTCGGGCACCTTTTCGGGAGTTTCAAAAAAGCGTGCGTTGGCCTCGATGGTGCGCCGACTCAGCCTGATGCGGTGGGTCGTCTTGTCAAAGCTCTGATCCGGCTCGTTGAATCCGATATGCCCCGTGTGCCCGATCCCCAGCAGCTGGAGGTCGATCCCCCCAAGTGACGAAATCAGCTTATCGTACCGAATGCATTCCGCTTCGATATCTTCCGCGTTTCCATTGGGAAGATTATAGTTTTCCGCCGGAATATTAATATGATGGAAGAAATTGCTTTCCATGTAATACCGGTAGCTTTGCTCGCTGCCGTCCGGAAGGCCGCAGTATTCGTCCAGATTAACGGTATGCACCTTTGAAAAATCGAGGTCGCCCTTGCGGTACCAGTCCGCCAGCTGTTTGTAAATCCCCAGGGGAGTCGAACCTGTTGCCAGGCCCAGAACGGAGCGGGGATACAGAATGACCTGCGCGGAAATCAGATTGGCCGCTTTTCTGCTCATGCTTTCATAATCTGGTGCAGAGATGATTTTCATAATTTCAGTTTCCTTTTAGAAGTGTTCACGCAAGGATTTTCCGCCTCAAATGCAGACAGAAGCGTTTCATCCTTCCTTTTAAATTACAGTCCGCCTCTTCCGCACTGCCAAAGCGCATGCGGGCCGCCGGCATAGAAAACGATACCATCCGCGGTTTGAGTATTCGGAAGCCCACAAAAAGGAATTCCGAATACTTTTGCGCGGCAGCGCGTTCAGGCCTGCGGGCTGCTCTTCATGCCTTTGACAAATCGAGAAGTGATGATTTCCGGCCGGGTGATTGCCGTGCCAACCACGACGGCATGTGCGCCGGCTTTCAGCGCGGCGGCCGCCTGCTCCGCATTTTTGATTCCACCCTCGGCTATAATCGGAAGATCAGTGATTCCCTTTATTTGCGATATCAGGCCAATGGCGGGCAATTCCACGCCCGCGCTTTCGGGTGTATAGCCCGCAAGCGTTGTCGATATGAGATCGCATCCGGAATTTACCACCGCTTTCGCTTCATCGAAAGTTGCGATTTCCGCCATGACGAGCACCTCCGGGTATTCCGCCTTTATTTGCTTTAGAATCGACAAATAGGTCTCCCCATTGGGCCGCGTGCGGTTTCCGGCATCGATCGCTAGGATCTCCGGCCCTTCCTTCAGAACACCGACAGCATCCTGGAAGGTGGGCGTAATGTAGGATTCGTATTCATCCGTCCAGTGCTTTTGAATTCCGATCACAGGCAGTTGCACGCGGCGTTTGATTGCGGCAATATCTTCCGGGCCGTTTGCCCGTATTCCCACAGCGCCGCCTTCCTGAGCGGCGGCGGCAAATGCCGCCATGATTTCCGAACCATGCATCGCCCATCCTTTACGGGCCTGGCACGAGACAATCAGCCCGCCCTTGATAGACTGAAGCAGCTTGCTCTTTTCCATTCAGATATCCTTCTTTTCATCAATTTTAGAACAACCCTATAAGCACCCCGACAAACGCAATTACAAAGGTACCGCCAAGGCACCAATAAACCCCGCCTTTGACCTTTTCCATAATTTTATACATGGCAATTACAATCAGTACGGGCAGCAAATTGGGGAATATGGCGTCGAGCACGCCTTGCAGGGAGACAGATTTGGCAGCGGTGTTCGCGGTTTCGGCAACATATACCCATTCCGGCTTGAGTTTAAGCGAAACAAAGCTTGCCGTCATTGCCGCAATGACCATCAGCCCAACAACCGTGGCGCCTTCTATAAAGCTCTGGAACAGGTTGGAGGAGCGGAGCTTGACGACGAGATTGATGCCGGACCGATACGCCGCTTTCAGGAAGCCCCAGCGGCTTCCCCATGCAAGCGCCATCTGCGGAATGATATAAATGATCGGCCCAATCGGGTTCCCGTCCATAGCAAAACCCGCGCCGATTGCCGAAAACAGCACGCGGTAGGTTCCCTGAAATACGGAATCCCCAATTCCGGCGAGCGGCCCCATAAGGGCTGCCTTTGTGGAAGAAATAGCGGTAACGTCAAATTCCGGGTTTTTGGAGTTCTCTTCTTCCAGCGCGAGCGAAACCCCCATAATCAGATTCGCAAAATACGGGTGTGTGTTAAAAAACTCCGTATTGCGGGTAAGCGCCTCCTGATATCCTTCGGGATTGTCTTTATAGATTTTCTGCAGGCCCGGAATAATACTGTAAAGATAGCCTATGGAGTTGTAGTTCTTGAAATTGAAGGAACCGGAGCTGGTAAAGGAACGGAAGAAAATGCGTCTGAGGTCCTTGTTGTTCAGCACCCCTGCCGGTTTTTCGTCCTGCTGCGGCGCTTCCTGCGCATCTGCCTGCTCCGTATTGGCGCGGTACTGAATGGCCGCGATGGCAAGGCCCAGCAATGCAATGGCCATAATGTCCAGCTTCATGTATGAGGCCAGCAAAAATCCCACAAGAAAGTAGGGCCAGCCCTTTTTCACCCCAAGAACCGCAAGGATGGACGCCATTCCGATTGCCGGAAGAATCCCGGTGGCTACCTTGAGTCCGTTAATAATGAAAACGGGAAGCGAATCATAGAAATTCTGAATGACTGTGGAACCGACGAGCAGCGCAATAACCGTTGGCAGAAAGAACTGAATGATCAATCTGCTGAAGATGGACATGTAATGCCAGAATTCAAACTGCTTTACCTTGGATTTTTTGATCGCGCTTTCCGCTTTTTCCACCCAGATCAGATTGAGGTTCGACACGAGGTAGTTCAGCCACTGAACAAGCAGCCCGATTGGGTAGGCCAGCGCAACGCCCAGCTCAATGTTTCCCCCGCTTATAATGGCCAGCGCCGTTCCGACCATTCCGCCTATAAAAGAATTCGGGGGCGAATAGGCCCCCATCGCAAGTCCTCCGAGGAACACCATTTCGATCATGCCGCCGCATATAAGGCCTGTTTGCAGGTCGCCCATAATAAGGCCGATAATCGGGCCCGCGCAAACCGGCCGGGCTATGTAGATGGTGCCGCCCCACCAGTACGTTTCCATGGCCATAAAGGCGATGAAAAGACTCAGCAGGATAATTTCAACCGTGTTCATTCATATCCCCCTTTTCTCTTTTGAATCTATTTTTTAAGGTCGGCTATAATGTCAACCTCAAAATCCCGCGGAACCTGACGATGCTCAACCTTGGTATTGGGGAATGCCTCCAGGGAAAGAATATCCTGCTTGAGCTTGTCGTCCAGAAATATGGTTTTGTACAGCTTGGTGCGGCCGGGCTTATCGTAAATCCCCCCAATATTGATCTGCGGCACCGCGACGCCCTCTTGGAGCAGATGGAGAAACACAGAGGGGTTCCCCGCACAGAGGAACAGCTTTTTCCCTATATTCTGTTCGATTTTTTCCTTGGCGGCCGTTTCATCACAAACAATGCATTTGATCACCCCGGCCGCCATTTCGAGCAGCATTTTTTTCATTGCGTCGTGCGCGCTGCCGTCGTCGATTACGATAACGCAGTCCGCGTTATAGGTTCTGAGCCAGGCAAGCGCCATCTGTCCATGAATTAATCTTTCGTCAACACGAGCCATAACAATAGGCATCATTTATTCCCCTTTCTGTTTGAGCCGTTCTTCTTCGTCAAAATGGAGTAAAACCACATTGTGGAACTGGTTGCGGATCTCCTGAATTTTCACATTGTCCCGGCTGGGATGAATGCGGTTGGTCAGCAACAGGATGCCGCAGCAGCGGACAAAATCGACATAGACCGACGTCCCCGCAAAGCCGGTATGAAACAGGCACACATCGGAATAATAATCCCCGAATTTTGCGGCGGGATCGTTGCATATCCACCCGAGCGTTCTGCGGGCGGAATAGCCCTGCGTATAGCACCTTTTCAAAAGATTTACGGTAGATTCGGACAGGATGCGCGCTCCGTCCCATTCGCCGCCGTTTAACAGCATGAGCACAAAGCGCGAAAGATCTGCCGTGGTAGAGAACAGCCCGGCATTGCCGCTCACGCCCGAAAGCCTCCACGCTTTACCGTCATGAACCTCGCCGCAGATAATCCCGCGGTCGGCGGTCTGCTCGGTGGGAGCGCATCTGTGCCCAAGTCCCTTGGCCGCCGGGCGGTATACGGTTTCGTTCATCTTCAGCGGCTGAAAAATGGTTTTCTCCGAGAATGTTTCCAAACTGCCGACAAACTTTTCCGCCGCAAATCCAAGCGCGATGTACCCGAAATCCGAATAGGAAAGATCGGTACCGGGTTCAAATTCAAGAGGTTTGTTCTTGAAGAAATTCCAAATATCGCTTTTCCCATAGAACGCCTTGTACGCCTTGTCGTCGTGACATATGCCGGACGTATGCGTCAGAATTTGCTTTATCGTCACTTTTTTGTGGGGAAAATCCGGCAGCAAATCCGAGAGCGGCGTATCAAGCGTGAAGCAGCCCTCCTCGATCAGTTTCAGCACCACGGTTGTGGTCGACACCGCCTTCGTCACGCTTGCAAGATCATACAGGGTATCGTTCGAGACTTTCTCAAGCCGCGGCACAAGAGACTTGTATCCGGCGCATCCAAACCGCGTCCCCTCCCGGGTGACGAGCGCAAAACAGGCCCCGGGAATCTCTTTGTCCCGCACATGCGAATCGATGATTTTTTTTCCGTAATCCAATGCGTTCATGCCATCATTCTTCCTCTTTTCTTTTCTCGAGTATGATTTGGCTCAAATCCTGAAACCCGAGTCTGGAAGACGCCAGGCACTCCTGAACAAGGGCTTTGGGATCGTTGATTTCTTCGCGCGACACGATCGCTTCCAGCAAAAACTGCATGTTCATCCCCGCAATCAGCCTGACAGATTCGGTGACCAGCTGCGTTGCGCAATTACACGGGGTTCCGCCCACAAAATCCGCAAGAATGAGGGTTCCGTCGCCGTCCTCCACCTCGCCGAGCGCATCCCTGAGTTCCTTCAAATAGCTTTCTCCGCTTTCACCCTCCAAAAGTGAAACGGCCTTCATCTGCCGGATGTCTTTCAAGAGCATTTGGGCCGCGTTGAGAAGTCCGCCCGGATAGCCGCCATGGCCCGCCAAAATGATTCCGATCAATTGCTTTTTCCTCCTTCGTCTGCAAAAGCAGAAATTAAAATAATAATGAACTGAAATGTTCAACAGCGCTTGCCAGCGGGCCATTGTCATGATCGGCCGCAATGAACACGCTTCTTCCCAGCAGGCTGGCGGTGCCATCCTTCCATCTGTCGATTACGCCGTCGAGCAATTCTGCATCCGACGGAACAGCCGCCCGGCCTGCCGAGGACAGCATGTCGATATCATTGTTGCTGTCGCCCACGGCAAGAACATTTTTCAGTGAAAACCCGTACCTTCTTCCGGCCGATTCCAGACCCTTTAATTTATTGACGCCGTAAGGCTGTATCTCCGCGCTGAAGGTACCGTCCTTCCGCTCGTAGATGCAAAGGCCGGACTCCCTGAAGCTGCGCCGGAATTCCTCGAGCCTTTCGAGCGGAATTTTCGTCACCGCGAACTTGAGGATTCTGTTATTCAGCGAGCCGTGAAGCTCATCGATATATCCGTAATCTGCGCCGTGGCAATACAGCGGCACCCCGTTCCTGAAGAAAGCGGAATCCTTTTCAAAAAGCCGGCGGTCGTCTCTGCGGTAATACGGCAATTCCTCCGTATATACCGTGCAGGGATATTGGCCTTTGGAGATCCATTCAAAGAAGGTCTTCACCTGATTTTCAGGAAGATAACGGATGCTCCACGGACTGCTGCTGTTCGTGTCGATCAGACAGGCTCCATTTAAAGAAACAATCCCCGTCACATTACGAAACCCCAGCCATTGGAGACAGGGCCTGACGAAGCGGATGTGCCTGCCGGTGGCAATGATCAGCTTTACGCCATTTTCCCCAAGCCTTTCGGCTGTTTTCATGTCGCTGCCGCAGACGTCTCCACGGCTTGTAATGAGCGTCCCGTCAAGGTCAACGGCCACCGCGCTGATCTTATGCATCGTTCTTATCCCCTGAAAGGACAAGCTCAAAGAGCTTTCGTAGGCTGTCGTCACATTGAGACAACAAAACTTTCGTCTCTTCGGCGCTTTTTCCGGTTCGCATCATTGCCGCCGCAAGCTTCACACTGCCGTTTGCCTTCTCAAGGGCCGCCTCGAATTCCTCCCGCGTTTTCTCCGGAAAGATTTTGCCAAGAATGAGGATGCTTCTGTCATGTAACTTTCGGTTGCTGGCGCTCAAATCCACCATCAGATTTCCGTATGTTTTTCCCTGCTGAATCATGGTTGCGGTAGAGAGAATATTCAAAATGATTTTTTGAGCGGTTCCCGCCTTGAGCCGGGTTGACCCGCTTAACGCCTCCGGGCCGACCACGGCCTCTATGGCTACGTCGCTGTATTCGGCCAGCTGGCAGTTCTTATTGTTGGATACGCAGATGGTCTTGCAGCCGATGCTTGCGGCGTATTGCAGCGCGCCAATCACATAAGGCGTTCTGCCGCTTGCGGCTATTCCGCAAACGACGTCGTTGCCGCAAAGGGCAATATCACGAAGCTGGGCCTGCGCGGCGTAAGGATCATCCTCGGCGTCCTCCACCGCGTCTCTGATTGCGGCGTCGCCCCCCGCGATCAGCCCGATAAATCTGTCCGGTGCGACGGAAAATGTCGGCGGGCATTCGGACGCGTCCAGCACGCCCAGCCGCCCGCTTGTTCCCGCTCCAATGTAGATCAGGCGCCCTCCGCGCTTCATGTGGAACGTGATGATATCGACCGCATTCGCAATGTTTTCCGCCTGCTCATCAATGTCATCCGTAATCCTGCGGTTTTCCTCATTCAACAGTTTTACCATCTCTAAAGTTGAGGCCTTGTCGATTGTCATCGTTCTTGGGTTTTGCTGTTCTGTTTCCAAGGACCTTAACAGATTGATTTCAGGATCATTCATAAATAGGGGTTCCTTTCTGCTGATTTATATGTATAATAAAAACATAACCAAGACGTGGAGGTACAAAATGAGCTGCTTAACTAGGATTTTAAATTACTATGAATCGCTGACTCCATCTGAACAGAAGATAGCGGATTTTATAAACAACAATCCTGAGCTTGTGGTAAAATTCACGATACACAAGCTGGCTTCGGCAATCGGCTGTGCACCCTCGTCTATTACCAAATTTGTACGCAAATTAGACTATGCGTCCTTCAGCGCCATGCGGATCGAACTTGCAAAGAGCGTGGATTCCGTAAGCGCTCAGGACTTCAGCGAGATCCTGAGCTGGGGAAACAGCCGCGATCATCTGAGCCAGATTTACATCAAAAACATATCCGGCATCTGCAGTGATACGCTTGAGATAAACGAGTTTGACAAATTTCTTGAGGTCGCCAGACTGGTCACGCAAGCGCAAAATGTGTATTTGTTCGGAGTGGGTACTTCCGCGGTGATAGCGCAGGATCTTCAGCACAAGCTGATTAAGCTGAAAAAGCACTGTATGTACTCGCTTGACGGCAATTTCGGGTTACAGAACGCTTCTCTCGCCACCGAAAAGGATGTTGCCTTCGCCATTTCGCACAGTGGGCAGACGGACGAGGTCAACCTTGCCGCACAAAAAATAAAGGAAGCAAAATGCCCTTTGGTGGCGCTTACGAGATATTCCAAAACACCGCTCGCGGCCATGGCGGATATCAACCTGTATGTGCCGAACACAGAACCCGTAAACCGTGTGACCTCGATATTTTCGAGATACGCTTTCCTTTTTCTGGTAGACATTGTGTTTCTGAACGTCATGCAGCTGATCGGCGAGGAGCCGGAGAAGGTTCTGCATAATTACAGGGGTCTGCACAACATCCCATAAAACGCAGCTCTAAAGCCGACCTTTTGAAAAAATTTTTGAACCAGAGCGCTTCAAACGCTCTGCTTTCGGTGTCTTTGGCCAATTCCTGGTTCAATGCCGCGCACGGAAAGCGTTTTGAGAAAGCCGGCCCATCCGCCCACGGAATACGGAAAGCCCTTCGCGCTCACAGATGTCTTGAGGCGCTTCGGCACTGTTTCAGCGGTGGAAGCAATTCTTTTTTGTCTGTTTAGAAATTTTATTTCTTAATAACTATACAATATAGAAAATATTATTTCCATTGCCGAATTGTATGAATTCAATTGTGATAATATGTGAAGTTTTTTGAAACTCATCCTCCCACATGGATAGAATTGATTGAAACTTCTCTGAAAAACCGTTGATTTTGCCGGTACCCTCTTCTACCGCTTTTCCATAAAGAAAGGCCATTCCACCGCAAACGAAGTGTTCGCAGTGAAATGGCCTTTCCATTTGATAAGCCTATCCATTTGATAAGCTGAGATCTGTTTATGCAAGAAAAGAGATCCTTTTCATCATGATAAGCCTCATAATGAAGCGCTCTGGCAAAATCGAAAAAAACGCAGCGCAATTAGCCTTCGTCAATGACATTTCCCTCAATGTTATGCTTCTTCTTCAAGGTGTTAATCATAACAGGAGCAAGACAGAAAACAAAAATCAGCAGAATCAGTACGATAGAGATGGGGCTGCTGACAAAAATTCCCAAACTGCCGCCGCTCATATCAAACGACTGGCGCAGGTACATTTCGAGCATGGGGGTGAGTACATAGGCCAAAAGCAAGGGGGCCGACGGTATCTTCGCCTGCTTTAAAATGTAAGCAATGGCCGCAAACGCGATCATCACATACACGTCGAACATGCTGTTGTTGGTTGAGAACGTCCCCATCACGCACACCGCCGTAATACAGGGAATCATGTAGCCGGTGGGAATGCGCACAATGTTCGCCAAAAACGGAATGAACGCAATCGAGATCAGCAGACACACCACGTTGCCAATGTACATGGAGCCAATGAGTCCCCACACAAAATCCGGGTTTGTCTGGAACAGCATGGGCCCGGGCTGTAAGCCCCACATCATCAGTCCACCCAGAAGCACGGCCGTCGTTCCGCCGCCGGGGATCCCAAGGGAAAGCAGCGGCGCAAACGCTCCAATGGCCGCGGCGTTGTTCGAGGACTCGGAGGCGGCGACTCCTTCAACGGCGCCTTTCCCCATCAGGTCGCGGTTTTTATTGATCCGTTTTTCAATAATGTAGGAGAGGAAAGCGGACATTGTGGCGCCCGCGCCGGGCAGCACGCCGACAAAGGTGCCGATACAGCTCTGCCGGAAGGATACCGGCAAAATGCGCTTGAGCTCTTCCTGACTCAGCAGGCTCTCTTTGATGGTGATGCGTTCGGTTTTCATCTTTTTGAAATTGTCGCGGTTGACCACCATGTCGATGACCTGCCCGAAGCCAAACATGCCAATAACCATGGGAACCATATTGATTCCGCTGAACAGGTATACATTATTAAAGCTGAACCGCGGCAGCCCCAAAGCTGCGTCCAAACCGATCGAGGCCACCATGATCCCCAACGCCGTGGCGAGCAGCCCGCGGGAGGGGCTGTCGC
>OAUF01001034.1_pt1 | contig 12119 bp, 10 predicted proteins | sample 1495111 | NCBI WGS metagenome assembly OAUF01 (sample SAMEA2580002, study PRJEB22360) | human gut metagenome | reverse complement strand
GGAGCGTAAGCTGTCAGCGGCCAAGGGCGCTATGGACACGCTGGGAGACCGTATTAGCGGCTTGCAGCGCCAGCTGGACCATTTTGATTTGCAGTCAGAAACGTTGATGAGTGCGATGGCTGGCATTTATGTTGACGTCATCAGCCCACTCGGCCCGCGTATTCAGGTCACGGGTTCCCCGGCCATCCTTCAGAGTCCACAGGTACAGGCTAAAGTACGCGCTTCGCTGCTGGCTGGCATCCGTGCTGCCGTGCTCTGGCATCAGGTTGGTGGAGGCCGTCTGCAACTCATGTTTTCTCGTAATCGCCTGACGACTCAGGCAAAACAAATTCTTGCTCATTTAACCCCGGAGTTGTGATCTATGGAATTATCCTCACTGACCGCCGTTTCCCCTGTCGATGGACGCTACGGCGATAAAGTCAGCGCGCTGCGCGGGATTTTCAGCGAATACGGTTTGCTGAAATTCCGTGTACAGGTTGAAGTACGCTGGCTGCAAAAACTGGCCGCGCACGCAGCGATCAAGGAAGTTCCTGCTTTTGCTGCCGACGCAATCGGTTTCCTTGATGCGATCGTCGCTAACTTCAATGAAGAAGATGCTGCGCGCATCAAAACCATTGAGCGTACGACCAACCATGATGTGAAGGCAGTTGAGTATTTCCTGAAAGAGAAAGTGGCGGATATTCCGGAACTGCATGCTGTTTCCGAATTTATCCACTTTGCGTGTACCTCAGAAGACATCAACAACCTGTCTCACGCGCTGATGCTGAAAACCGCACGCGACGAAGTGGTTCTGCCGTACTGGCGTAAGCTTATCGACGCGGTGAAAGATCTGTCTGTTCAGTATCGCGATATTCCTCTGCTCTCCCGTACCCACGGTCAGCCAGCCACCCCGTCTACGCTAGGCAAAGAAATGGCTAACGTGGCTTACCGTATGGAGCGTCAGTATCGTCAGCTCAACCAGGTTGAAATTCTTGGTAAGATCAATGGTGCAGTCGGTAACTATAACGCCCACATCGCCGCTTACCCGGAAGTTGACTGGCATCAGTTCAGCGAAGAGTTTGTCACCTCGCTGGGCATCCAGTGGAACCCGTACACCACGCAGATTGAGCCGCACGACTATATTGCCGAGCTGTTTGACTGCATCGCCCGTTTCAACACCATCCTGATCGACTTTGACCGCGATGTCTGGGGTTACGTGGCGCTGAACCATTTCAAACAGAAAACCATCGCGGGTGAAATCGGCTCTTCCACCATGCCGCACAAAGTTAACCCCATCGATTTCGAAAACTCCGAGGGTAACCTGGGTCTGTCTAACGCGGTACTGCAGCACCTGGCGAGCAAACTGCCGGTCTCCCGCTGGCAGCGTGACCTGACTGACTCTACCGTTCTGCGTAACCTGGGCGTAGGTATTGGCTATGCGCTGATCGCCTATCAGTCCACGCTGAAAGGCGTGAGCAAACTGGAAGTGAACCGCGATCATCTGCTGGATGAACTGGACCATAACTGGGAAGTTCTGGCAGAGCCGATTCAGACCGTGATGCGTCGCTACGGTATTGAGAAGCCGTACGAGAAGCTGAAAGAGCTGACCCGCGGTAAGCGCGTTGACGCCGAAGGTATGAAGCAGTTTATCGACGGTCTGGCGCTGCCGGAAGAAGAGAAAACTCGCCTGAAAGCAATGACGCCTGCCAATTATATTGGTCGCGCCATCACCATGGTTGATGAACTGAAGTAATCTGTTTGATGCCGGAGCGCGCTTGCGCCTGTTCCGGCCTTCCGTTCATATCGTAGTAAGCCGGAAAGCATCAGCGTTTCCGGCTTTTTTATTGCCTGCGAGATTATCCCTTCCCCCGGTTTATTAAATGTTTATCCCCACAGCCACATAATCAGCGTTAGACTATAAAATTGATTTTGTAAATTCAGAAAATACAGTTAATTATCATAAAATCAATCAGTTAATAAAAAACCGTCTTGGACAATTGCGGGCAATATGAGTCATTTCATCGCCCCAAATCATGCCCCAAACTAATTTTTGCCCCCAAATTTGCCCCAAAAAAAGTAAAAATGGGTAGTGGTCTATCGGCCATGTAGCAACCTCGAGAAGCTAAAAGCCATAATGGAATATTGGTGGTGTGGAGCTTCAAATCCTATCGTTCTACTCAATATCCTATACTTTCAGTCTGACAGTTGGCTGGAGGTTTCTATGTGTGGACGCTTTTCACAGTCAATGACACGCGAGGACTATCTCGCCCTGCTCGCTGAAGAAGCTGAACGTGATATCCCATATGACCCTGCACCGATCGGGCGATTCAACGTGGCGCCAGGCACCAAAGTTCTGCTGCTTAGCGAGCGTGATGAACAGTTGCACCTTGACCCTGTTCTATGGGGATATGCTCCAGGATGGTGGGATAAGCCGCCGCTAATTAATGCACGATCTGAAACTGCGGCCACCAGCAGAATGTTTAAACCACTCTGGCAGCATGGTCGCGCAATTTGCTTTGCTGATGGCTGGTTTGAGTGGAAAAAGGAAGGTGACAAGAAGCAGCCCTACTTCATTCATCGGGCCGATGGCCAGCCGATATTCATGGCTGCGTTCGGCAGCACACCATTCGAACGTGGAGATGAAGCAGAAGGATTCCTGATAGTAACGGCTGCTGCCGACAAAGGACTGGTAGATATTCACGACAGGCAACCGCTGGTCCTGTCACCAGAAGCCGCTCGCGAATGGCTTAGGCAAGATGTAGGAGGGAAAGAAGCAGAGGACATCGTAGCCGACGGTTCCGTGCCGGCTGATAAATTTATATGGCACGCCGTGACGCGTGCCGTCGGGAATATTAAGAATCAAGGTCCAGAGTTAATAGAACCTATGCGTTGATGTACGATCCGACAGGGCAAAAACGTCTGCTTTGAGCGAGAAGCGGATCTTCTCGTCCTGTACGGATAGAAAGCTACAAATTGATGTTTCATCTTCCAGATAGTTACAGGCAAAACGGTATATTCCAGAATTACCTGTACTCAAGTCTGATTACTTAGGTCTTATTTATGTCGGGAACCATCCGGGCGTCTTCTGAATCACTTGCCATAGTTTTTCAGGGATCGCCAATTCGTCTGAGTATTGCGACAGGATAAGCGTGTTTTTTACCTTATCCTCATGGCCTGCCTGCACCAGCTCCATCCAGTTGGGATTCATGACAATCGTCCGGCCTATGGCAACCAGTGACAGTCCGGCCTCCAGAGACTGTTGAGCCGCTTGTGATGAAGTAATTTTTCCCGCTGCCAGCAAAGGTAAATGCCCATTCAACTGCTCTACAAACCGCGCCAGGATCGTATCCTTACCCTCACTACCCTGCGGCCGATCGGTCAGTACGTCGTGGAGTGAGATATGGAGATAGTCAATGAGAGTCTCTTTCTCTAACTGACCCGCCAGCGCCTGGGAGTCATTAATCCGTAATCCTCCGTCTCCTGACTCTTCCGGCGATAACCGGTAACCCAATAAAAAGGGTTTTCTGGCATGAGCTTCAATAACCCGCCGGACTTCCCGAACGACCTCCAGCGGGAAACGCATACGGTTTACTAATGAACCACCCCATTCGTCAGTACGCTGGTTAAACCAGGGGGAGAAGAAGTTCTGGATAAGAAAACCATGCGCACCGTGCAATTCAACACCATCAAAACCGGCCTCAATTGCGCGGCGAGTGGCTTCGCCAAAGTCATGGATCACATCATAAATTTCGTCATGACCCAACGCCCGACTGGCTTGTTCGCCACGATTAAAAGGGCCAATCGGAGCGGCCAGGGCACTGGCGCTGACGAGCTTTCCACCAGGGATGAGTTCGGTAACCGCTTTATTACCGGCATGAAACAGTTGCAGGATTGCCAGCGCCCCCCCGCTTTTTGCCGCATCAGCCAGTTTCCTCAGACTCGGGATAAAACGATCATCGTAGGCTGCGAATTCATTGGTGAAACCCACACCGTTTCTCTGAACATGAGCGCATCCCGTTATCACTAATCCCACACCGGTAGTGCGCGCCCGATAATAGTTTACTTCTTCATCTGAAATAGTTTCATCGTCATTAGCGGACCAGGTGGTCATCGGTGCCATAACGACGCGGTTACGCATCCTGAGGCCATTTTTAAACGTGAAGGCCTGGGTTAATAAGTCAGTCATTGTACTCTCGATATTTAAAGCATCGGGTGCTTACACCCATTAATCAAAATCGGTGGTATTACTCAGCGCCGCAAATTCGCGTATCTCTTTAATACGGGCTTCCAGCGAAGGCATTACAAAACTGATAGCGTCATTTCCTATTAGCAGCTGTCGGGGTGGGTTCTCCATTTCAACCACCTGACAAACGACCTGTGCGAGTTTGGCCGGGTCCCCTTGCTGTTGACCATCTGCGGATGCCAGCAGCTCACGCGCATCGCCATAATCGGCATAGTCCTCAATCTTGTTTTCGCCATAGTGGGCCGAACTATTACTGAGAAACTCTGTGCGGAAAAAACCGGGCTCAATTGCGGTGACATGAATACCAAGCGGCGCAACTTCATCGGCAAGTGCCAGGGTCATACCTTCAACGGCAAATTTCGAAGCTGAGTAAAATGTGGCGTTTGCGACCGCTTTGACACCCGCGATCGAGGACGTATTAATAATGCGTCCGCTACGCTGCTGGCGCATGACCGGTAACACAGCGCGTAGCACATTGGCCGTGCCGAACACGTTGGTGGCAAACTGCAGCTCAATTTGTTCAGCGGCTGCCTCTTCAAAGCGACCAAGCAGGCAGAATCCTGCGTTGTTAACCAGAACATCAATACGCCCGAAACGGCGAACAGCGGCATCAACGGCAACCCTAGCCTGGTGCTCATCGCGAACATCAAGCTCCTGCAGCTCAATATTTTCTGCCGATGCCGTGCAGAATACTTGGCGTAATTTGTCCATATTACGCCCCGTTGCCACCACACGATCTCCCTGCTGCAAAGCCGCTTTCGCTATATGGACCCCCATACCGCGGGCCGCACCAGTTATAAACCAAACACGATTCATCCAGTTCACCTTGATAAGTTTAATAACCCGTACTGCCAGAGGGGCTGTACGGGTTTAATGGCATTATTGATTTACATAAAATACGGCTTGTCGCCGTCGGTCCCGGGCTGGTTAACACCGATATTTTCACCAATATGTTTTTCAGGTTTATCAATCATATCGGCAATTAATGCGGCAACACTTTTGCGGGATACAACTGTGCCTTTGAACGGCTCATTGCGGGTAGTGAGTTCATAATCAATCGTATCTTCATCCGTCAGCCAGGCCGGACGCAGGATGGTGTAATCCAGCCCGGAAGCTTCAATCGCATCAGCCGCACGGCGGAATGGTCTGAGAGGTTCGCCAATAATGGCGTTATTCCACTCACCGAATTTTCCCGGGACTTCATCATAGATACCGAGAGAAAGGACGAAAATCAGGCGTCTTACGCCAGCGGCTTTCATCGCCGCAATCACCGCCTTCGCCTGGAGATCCAAATCCTCCCCGGTCAGATTGGCGTAAACCACATCCTGACCCACCATGGCCTGTTCCAGCGCCGCAGGGTTTAACACATCGCCCATGATAATCCGGCTATTGGCCGGGTGAGGCTGGGTGATTTTTTCTGGCTGACGGGCAAATAACGTCTGTGTGACGCCTGGTTTATCGGCCAGTTGGTCGATAACATGGCGGGCAATCTGCCCGCTGGCGCCAAGTACCAGGACTTTTCGAATGATGTTTTTCACAGGGCATTACTCCAGATGTGCGGCAAAGAACGGAAGCACTTTTGACATCGCTTCACGAACCGCTTCCGGTTTGTCATACAGTTCGTAATGCGAAAAATCGGCTAATGAGACCAGTTGACGGTCACGGGAGGCTACAGCCCGGCCATAGATTTCCAGCCCGTCACGGTAAGCACCGAAAGCGCCTGTTTTTTCACCAACCACCACCATTGCTGGCTGAGTAAGCAACACTTCTGCAAAAGCGAAGGCATCCCAGGCCAGCGTTTTCTGCGCATGCGAGAACACCATCCTCGTTGCCCCGCCAGGCTGCTGGCCGCGCGGCGTTTTGTAGTCAGTAAGTCCACCTGCCTTCGCCATTTCCGGGCTGGCAGGGAGCAGTTCATTAACCTGAACCTCTCCCCCGCGGGCTTCATTTGTACGCTGTGCCGCCATCGCATTCAGCGCGCCAATAGGGTCATAATTGCTGAAGCCTTCGCGAAAAAGACGACCGATATTTACGCCGGTGATGCTCACCACGGCTTTAATACGTTTCTCCGTCAGTGCGGCATTAATGGCATAGCCACCGCCGCCGCAAATGCCCAGCACGCCAATCCGTTCAGCATCGACATACGGCAGGGTGACGGCGTAATCAATAACCCGACTGATATCTTCCACGCGCTGAGTCGGATCCTCCACCCAGCGTGGAGAGCCGCCGGACTCCCCCTGGAAGCTGGCGTCATAGGCGATCACGACATAGCCTGCTTCAGCCAGCGCTTTTCCGTAGACATTGCCGGACGTCTGTTCCTTACAGCTGCCAAAAGGGTGGACGCTGATAATTGTCGGATACTGTTTTGACTCATCGAACGTAGGTGGAAACTGAACGTTGGCGGCAACATGCCAGGCCATATCGGCATTCTGGATTTGAACATGTTTCATGACAGCGTCTCCTCGAAGAATGGGGCTAATACGGAAACTGCTTCAGCGACGTAGGCTTTACCGTCATACAAGTCCATGTGGTTAGCACCTTCGACCATGTGGTACCGCTTGTCCTGGCTTGAGGCGCGATCGTACAGGTCGTCGCTCATCCATTTACTTCCCGCCGCGCTACCCGCAACAATTTGCAGCGGCTGGGGCAGGGAAAACTCCGCCATATGGGAAGCGTCATAGGTAATGATCTGATTGAGGCTTCGCAGCGTGGCGTATCCGGGGGCCGTCGGATACTGTGCCCGTGGCGTGTGGTAATACTCCCAGGCCTGGCGCAACTCTTCATTTGGAGCATCAGACTCCTTCATGGGCGCCAGCGGCATGGTGGCATACTCACCGCTGCTGATATCGGCACTACGGGCATTAGAACCCGCTTCAACGTACGGTAGCGCATCAATGGATTTCACATTATTTTCCCAGCCATTTCGGAACATCGAGCCGATATTGACGGCGCTGACGGTTCCGATGGCCTTGATGCGGCGATCCTGAATTGCGGCATTGGCGGTATAGCCTGCACCGGCGCAAATTCCCATTGCGCCAATTCGCGCGGTGTCGACATAAGGCAGTGTGGTCAGGTAATCAATCACTGCGCTGACATCTTCAGTACGGATGTACGGGTTTTCAAGCTGGCGCGGTTCACCGCCACTTTCGCCCTGATAAGACGCATCATAAGCCACGGTCACAAACCCTTTTTCTGCCAGCTTTTCGGCATAGGTTCCGGCAGTTTGTTCCTTAACGCCACCTCCCGGATGAGAAACCACAATAGCCGGGTACTTGCGGCTTTCATCAAATGCGGGTGGGAAGTAAAGCACGGCGGACAAAGAGATTGTCGGGATATTGCTGTTGGTGAAACTGATTTTCTGGTTCATCATCCGGTTCCTCATTGGGCTGTCGGTTATCTGTAACGCTTGATGGGATAACTATAGCCATTGATTATTAAGATGATTAGACCCAAAATAATGATTGGACTTATCATTTAAATGATTAATTGCCCGGATGAAAACACAGAGATGAAACGCGATGAGATAGCAGATCTGATGGCATTGGTGGCCGTCGCCGAAGAGCGTAGTTTCACCCGGGCTGCTGCCCGCCTGGGCATGGCCCAGTCAGCGTTAAGTCAGATAGTGCGTCGCACGGAAGAGCGGTTAGGGTTACGGCTTTTAACGCGAACCACACGCAGCGTGGTACCGACGGAAGCAGGTGAACAACTTTTATCTGTCCTTGGTCCAATGCTTCACGATATAGACTCGACTCTGGCCTCATTAGGTGATCTGCGTGACCGCCCCTCTGGCACAATACGCATTACCACAGTGGAACATGCCGCAAAGACCATATTGTTGCCTGCCATGCGCACGCTGTTGAAATCTCACCCTGACATTAATGTGCAGCTCCTTATCGATTACGGGCTGACTGATGTCGTCTCTGAGCGCTTTGATGCCGGCGTTCGCCTTGGGGGAGAGATGGATAAGGATATGATTGCTGTTCGAATCGGGCCCGATATTCCGATGGCAATTGTTGGCGCGCCGGAGTATCTATCGCGAAAAGGTATTCCTGTGTCTGTGGCGCACCTGGTCGATCATCAGGCTATTAATCTGTACCTTCCTTCATCGGGCACCGCAAATCGCTGGAGATTAGTGCGCGGAGGGCGCGAAGTCAGGGTTCGCATGGAAGGACAACTGCTATTAAATACGATAGACCTGATCCTCGATGCAGCTATTGACGGGCACGGACTCGCGTATCTGCCTTATGACCAGGTTCAGCAGGCTATTCAAGAAAAAAAACTGACCCGCGTTCTGGAGAAATTTACGCCAGACTTACCGGGGTATCTTCTGTACTACCCACACCGCCGCCATGCGGGTTCGGCATTTTCTCTGTTAATTGATGTGCTGAAGTATAAAGGGGATGTTTAACTATTCTTTTTGATGGTGATTCCAGTCGTTCAGAGGGTACTAATACACCTTAGTGCAACGTCCGCTTCTGGCACAATGCAGCCCTCTTACCGGGGTCTTCGTAACCGCGGATCCATCTGGATTAACTGAAACCCATTGAAACGGTACCGATGCTTTCAGGGGGCGACGTTGTGGGGACCACCGTTCGACTTTCGCGACGGTAATCACCACTGCGAACGCAGCAAAGCACGGTCGGGTTCGCCCTCTGGGTGCCGATCAAGCCAATGATTATATGACAGAGGATTTTGCTGCAGTTGCCACCAGCATCACCGATAACAAGGGCATTAATGTAATTCTCGAGAATATTGGCGCACCTTATTTTGAACGACACGTGAACACACTCAATTGTGATGGTCATCTGATGTAGACTGGCATTATGAAGGACATTAAAAACGCGAAAATCCCGATGGACCGAGTGCTGTACCGTCATCTCCAGATTATTAACACGGTATTGAAATCGCGTTCGATGACGTAAACATGGGATGTCTCATCACTTTAAAAAGCGCTGGTTAACCAGTTTCACTAAGACGGGCTGACCCGGTGATTGACAACGTTTTTACGCTGGTAGACGCCAGTAAATATCACCAGCGTATGGAAGACGGCATGAACACAGGAAAATTATGTTGACGATGTAGGGGGGACTCAAACAGGTTACTCTTCTGGCGTGTTGCAGAAGGGGCGGAAGCTTTGTCCCTGGAGGCATAACCCGCTAAGATGTCGTTGTTTGGTGCTACACTTGCTATTATTTTCAGGTGGTACAACAGGGAATTAGCCATCTTGTCCAGACAAAAATATATCAGTGCGATTGTCATGATCGTGGTTTGCACATCCTCACTGTTTGCCGCGCTGGCTGTTCGTGAAGCGAAAGATTTACAGAGCTATATGGGGTATGTCGCTGAAAATGGGAAGTCGGCGCTTTTCCATGAAGAGTCCATTAACCAGAATATTGCCACCCGGCTTTCGCGGGAATTTTATCGACGAATAGCCGATGCGCCCACTGACGATACCGAACGAGCAGTAATATGTCAGCGCCTTGAAATCGAGGGTGATATTTACGGATTCAATCTGTTGAAGAAAAACAGGAATAACCTCGACGGCACCCTGCAAACCCGCAATAGATCGTGTAAAGAATGGGTGGGAGACATTGGCGCACTATCGGTTATTCACACCGCTGAGCGTGCAGCTCAGTCAAAGTACAGCTTTTCAAATTATACCGGTTATATGTTCAGGAACATCAGATACTATGTAGATCTTGTCCATAACTATATTTATATTAATCAGCCAGTTAATACTCGCAACTATACCTTCAGTAACTGGCTCGTGGGTAATAATGGCAACATCAATATCGCTCGTAGCACACACACGATTTCGATTGATGACAATGCCCTGAAAGATCTTCTAAAGGGAGAAACTACGCTGTCTCATATTTATCAGGATGGCTATACCCGCAATAATATTATCAGCATGCTTACCCCGGTATATCTGGGTGATAAAGTAAAAGGCATTATGATTACAGACATCAACATTGACGATCTGGTGGTTTCGTTTAATACAGTCGATCGTCCGTTGTTATGGCAATTCCTTTCTTTGTATGTCACCGATAATGAAACCGGAAGCCATATTATTTTCCATAAACCATATATCAAATCTTATGCTTTGATCAGTTATGAAGACTCGCTTACCCAGTATTACACCCTGCATGTGAAACTAGATGCTATCTACGTTATTGTTGCGAATTTATGGCTGTTAGTGCTTTATCTTCTCGGAACCTGGGGATTATGCCGATATGCCCATAAACAATTAATCAGACAAACTTTGCTTTCTAGGGATAACGTGACGGACGCGATGACCGGACTGTATAACAGAAAAGTTATTACACCGGAGCTGGAACATAAAATCCGCTCACTCGTTGACAGAGGTATCCTCGTCACGGTCATCGCAATTGACAGTGATGGACTCAAAAGAATAAATGACTCTCTCGGTCACCATATGGGCGATAAAGTGATACAGATGTTGGGGATGGCGCTGGGAAATGCCATTCGTAAAAGTGACTACGGTATCCGGCTTGGGGGCGATGAGTTCTGCCTTGTTCTTATCGATTATTCTCTGAATAAATTCCATGATGTTATTACTCGGGCGCAGGAACAATTACTAGCGATTGACCCGGATAAACTGGTGGCATTTTCCTGGGGGGCATATCAACTGCTGCCAGGAGACACATTGGAAGTGGCGATGCTGAAAGCCGATGAGTTGCTTTATCAGCATAAACGGAGCAAGTACCCCGAGCGTAAGTGAGATGTTAGCTGTTACAGGCATTTAGACGTTTAGAAAGGTGAACCAGCACATTACTTCCTATCACGCTAGCCAACTGGATATTCAGCAATGGCATTAACATCTGTAAGTAACGCTACCTCCGATTTCATCTGCCTCTGCCGTTCGTGAATTCTGAAACCGTGTATCACCATTGCCTGCATCATCGCCGCCTCAAGCTGTTGCAGGAACGCAAAATTCACCGGAACATCGTGGTTATCTGCATCCGTCCAGAAGAATCCCTCCGGTAACTGTCCTGCACTGCCAGCCATAACCACGGGCGCAAGACGCGCCTGCGACGCTTTGCCTCCATCCCACCGGCGATTGCCCAGTTCAAAAATAATATTGGCGTTTTCCTGAACGTCCCGCCAGTTGCTGATTTCAGCCAGCTTCTGGTTGCGTAAATCCTCCACCATCTTGTCAGTCACAATAAAAGGGGCGACAGGACCATACTTTCCTGATTCAAGCTCGCTGTAGATACGGCGTCCATGCTCCTCAAAATCATTCGGACATGCAGTGAACGGCAGAAACTCATCAAACTCTGCAAATTTAACCCTACAGTTAATCGCTGTATGTCCTTTATTCGCCCACTCAGGAGCCTGAATGTCCTCAATGTTCATACAATCTCCTTTTATGAAATTCGCTGAAAAATGCCTGCATAGTAACCCAAATTAGTCCCAGCCAGACCTTCAGAAGAACTGGATGCAATGCCACACGAACGCCATGTACCCGGCAAAGTATATTTGCCACTACTACCCGTAATACAAAACGACGCTTTAGCGTCGCTGTTGCTGATAATTCCACACGCTATTAAACTTCCCCCCGAATAACTTGTACCTGGATTAGTACCTCTCCCTCCAGGCGCTGGCATATATGCCAGCGCAAACGTACCTACAGCATGAAGAGCACCCGCAGGTGTGCCTGCTGGTCCCTGAGGCCCTTGCGGTCCCGTAGCGCCTGTTGCTCCCTTTTCGCCTGCAGGTCCCTGCGGACCTACAGGGCCAGTTGGTCCTGTTGCCCCCGTTAATCCGGTATCACCCTTTTCACCTTTTGCACCTGCCCCCCCCTGTGGGCCTACAGGGCCAGTTGGTCCTGTCGCCCCCGTTAACCCAGTGTCTCCCTTGTCCCCCTTTTCGCCTT
>OAUF01001030.1_pt1 | contig 12155 bp, 6 predicted proteins | sample 1495111 | NCBI WGS metagenome assembly OAUF01 (sample SAMEA2580002, study PRJEB22360) | human gut metagenome | reverse complement strand
TATTTCACACGAGGCTTGTTCGCTGGCGGGCACGCTGGGGCTTGGCAAACTCATTGGCTTCTACGATCACAACGGCATCTCGATTGATGGTGAAACCGACGGCTGGTTTACCGACGATACTGCAAAACGCTTTGAGGCTTATCACTGGCATGTGGTACACGACATTGACGGTCATGACCCAGAGGCGGTGAAAAAAGCCATTCAGGAAGCGCAGGCTGTTACCGATAAACCATCGCTGATTATCTGCCGCACGGTGATTGGTTTTGGCTCACCAAATAAAGCAGGGAAAGAGGAAGCGCACGGCGCTGCGCTGGGCGAAGAAGAGGTGGCACTGACCCGGCAGAAGCTGGGGTGGCATCATCCTGCTTTTGAGATCCCCAAAGAGATTTACCGGGCGTGGGACGCACGCGAGAAAGGCGAAAAAGCGCAACAGGGCTGGAAGGAGAAATTCGCAGCTTACCAACAAGCCTACCCGGAACTGGCGGCAGAGTTTTCTCGCCGGATGAGCGGTGGGCTGCCGAAAGAGTGGGAGGCAACAACCCAGAAATATATTACCGAGCTGCAGGCCAATCCGGCCAAAATCGCCACCCGTAAGGCCTCGCAAAATACCCTTAACGCCTACGGGCCTGTACTGCCAGAGCTGCTTGGCGGATCGGCGGATTTGGCCCCCAGCAACCTGACCATCTGGAAAGGCTCCTCCTCTCTTAAAGAGGATCATGCAGGAAACTACATCCACTACGGCGTGCGTGAATTTGGTATGACGGCGATTGCCAACGGTATCGCCCATCACGGGGGCTTCGTACCGTACACCGCTACGTTCCTGATGTTTGTCGAATATGCCCGAAATGCCGCGCGTATGGCGGCGCTGATGAAAGCCCGACAAATCATGGTTTATACCCACGACTCAATTGGTCTGGGGGAAGATGGTCCTACGCACCAGGCCGTTGAACAGCTCGCCAGCCTGCGCCTGACGCCTAATTTCAGTACCTGGCGACCGTGCGATCAGGTTGAAGCGGCAGTAGGCTGGAAGCTGGCAGTCGAACGTCATGACGGGCCAACGGCGCTGATCCTCTCGCGGCAGAATCTGGCACAGGTTGAGCGCACGCCTGAGCAGGTGCAGCAAATTGCCCGCGGCGGCTATGTGCTGAAGGATGGCGGCGGTAAGCCGGATGTTATTTTGATTGCTACCGGTTCAGAAATGGAAATCACGCTGCTGGCAGCGGAAAAACTGACCGGAGAAGGTCGTAACGTGCGAGTGATTTCTCTGCCCTCAACCGATATCTTCGACGCCCAGGATGAGGCGTACCGGGAATCGGTCCTGCCAGCAAACGTCAGCGCTCGCGTGGCGGTAGAAGCAGGAATTGCTGACTACTGGTACAAATATGTCGGGCTGAAAGGGGCAATTGTTGGGATGACGGGTTATGGAGAGTCGGCTCCAGCGGACAAATTGTTCCCGTTCTTCGGCTTTACGGTAGATAACATCGTCGACAAAGCGCACAAGGTGCTTAACGCGTGATCCACAGTGTGGGCCAGGCATCTGGCCCATGCCAGTTATCGCAGCTTGGCTCCTGGGCATAGCGCACCAGGCGAAAACGTTGACCGTCGTAGCGCCAGCGGGTCTGGATACCGCAATCTGCCAACCCTCGTCCTTTAGCGAGGGTGACCAGCTCCCGCGACTTCTCGTCAAACGTAGCGTTGGTCAGCTCCATATCGCGACTTTCTGCATCCGTTTTAAACGGCAGGCTTAACCGTACCGCGCGTGAAGTCAACGGAGTCGTACGTGAAACCACCCACGCCAGATCGATGGTGTTATACGCCCCGGCCTCACAGCCAATCATCAGCAGCGCTTTATCGTCTGTTAGGGCCGTGACGCGCATCTCGCGACGCAGCGGATCGATAGAGCAACGAATACCGTTGATCCGCCAGTTACCATAGTCCAGCAGTTCACTGCGCTCCTGCTGCGTGAGAGGCGTTGGCGTTGGATTAATGACCGCTACACCTTTCAGCGCGGGGGCCGGAGGTACGCTGAGCGGAGGCTCGTCACCTTTTTCAATCCATGCGGTTTCGCTCCCCACCCGTTTTTGCTGGGCGTCGATAAACAACAATGCGGCTTTTAGCCCGACCAGCGAAAGGTTTTGCGCACCTTTTTGCAGGGTAATCGCCTTCGCGTCCTGTACGGTTTGTAAAAATGCGCTGATGGTGGCGGGATCATCGGTCGTCAGCTGCCAGGGAGTTATGCGCCAGTGCTCGCCGCTCAGCGAGAGTGGCGCACCATCCAACAGCAGACGCGGCGCAATATCGCTCTCTTTGACGCTGGACGATTCCAGCCCGCCCAGCTCAATACGCAACACGGCGTCGGTATGTGCCCCGGCGCTGCGGCTCAAGGTCATGACCAGGCCGTGGTGCTCTCCGGTATTGCGCGCCACGCAAAAATTTTGGTTATTACACGTCACCTGCCAGTCAGAAAATGCCTGTTGCGCGGGCGCAGCCCACAGCAATCGGGCGGGTAGCAACCCGAGCAGGAAAAGGAGAATAACGCGATAGCGCATGGACGGTACAACCCCGAAGTCAAAACACACAGCCTAAGCGGTATCTTCCTTGCGCGACTGATGTGGCTCAATAAGAATCGTCGGATTGGCCGTAAATTTGTAAAGAAATATAAATCCCGCGCATTAGTCCATGAGATGCGATGACTGCAAATAGTTCAGCAATAGCACCGTTTTACCGTCACGGATCTCACCCGTTTTGATCATTTCCAGCGCCTGTGTGAACGGCAGTTCCAGAACTTCAATATCTTCATCTTCCACGCCGCCACCCGCGTTTGTCCGCTGACTGTCACGGTATTGCGCGATGAAGAAGTGGATTATTTCCGTCACACCGCCCGGCGACATGTATAGCTCAAACAGTTTACGTACTTCACCCACTTCAAAGCCGGTCTCTTCAATCGCCTCTTTTCGAATACATGCTTCCGGTTCGTCGTTATCCAGCAGCCCGGCGCAGGTTTCAATCAGTTGACCGTCTTCGTTACCGTTGACCCATGTCGCAACGCGAAACTGGCGGATGAGCACCACCGTTTTCTTCTCCGGGTTATACAGCAGAATTGTGGCGCCGTTGCCACGATCGTAAACCTCACGTTTGTGACGGATCACCTCTCCATTCTTACGGGTCAGGTCATAAGTGATATTGCGCAGGACGAAGTAGTTATCGGAAAGGACTTTATCTTTGATGAGGGTAATTTTTTGCGACATACCGGCTCCACAGCAAGAAGTGAGAAATAATACTACGCCGTGAAACCGGGTTTGTCTTGGAACAATGTAGGCCTGATAAGCAAAGCGCCATCAGGCATTCATGCGGCACATTGCCGGATGGTAACGCTAACGCGTTTTATCCGGCCTACTCGCCGATTAATGAGATTTGACTGATTTTACGCCCAGCCAGTCGACGATCCCCTGGGCGGCGTGCCGCCCTTCCGCCATAGCCGTCACCACCAGGTCTGCACCGCGTACCGCGTCACCACCGGCAAAGATTTTCGGGTTACTGGTTTGATAACGGTATGCACTTTCAACATCGGCGGCAATGCGCCCCCAGTTATCGACCTTAACGCCATGCGACTCCAGCCACGGCATGCCATGTGGGTGAAAACCAAACGCCATAATCACCGCATCTGCGGGCATCACAAACTCACTCCCGGCAATGGGAACCGGGCGACGACGGCCCTGTGCATCAGGTTCACCAAGTTGGGTACGTAAGAAACGCACACCGCTGACTCGCCCATCGGCATGCAATACCAGCTCAACCGGCTGAACGTTAAACTCGAAATTTGCCCCCTCTTCCCGGGCGTTCTTCACCTCTTTTTTCGAGCCGGGCATGTTGGCTTCATCACGACGATAGGCGCAGGTCACCTGGCTTGCGCCATGACGCAGGGCGGTTCGCACACAGTCCATTGCCGTATCGCCTCCGCCCAGCACAACCACGTTTAGTCCGGCGGTATCGATAAACGGTTCTTCAGGCAGTTCCTCCAGCCCCATCACCTGCTTGGTGTTGGCGATCAGGAACGGCAGCGCATCATACACGCCAGGCGCATCTTCATTTGGCAGGTCCGCCTTCATGGAACGATAGGTTCCTACGCCCACGAACACGGCATCGTAATCCTCCAGCAGCTTTTCAAGCGCGACATCCTTACCCACTTCACAGTTAAGTTCAAAATGAATGCCCATGGCGCTGAAGATTTCACGGCGACGCGCCAGCAGCGATTTGTCCAGCTTGAAGGCCGGAATACCGAACGTCAGCAAACCGCCAATTTCAGGATGGCGATCGTAAACGGTAGCGCTGACGCCGCTGCGCGCAAGCACATCCGCACAGGCCAGACCCGCCGGACCCGCACCGATGATGGCAACACGCTTGTCCACTTTCTGCACATGGCTTAAGTCCGGTCGCCATCCTTTACTCAGCGCCCGATCGGAGATGTAACGCTCAATATTACCGATGGTAACTGCGCCATGCTCGCTACGCACCGTACATGCCCCTTCGCAGAGTCGATCCTGCGGGCATACGCGTCCGGTCACCTCCGGCAGGCAGTTGGTCTGGTGAGAAAGCTCAACCGCCGCGTCGATATTCCCGGCTTTGACCAGTTCAATCCACTGCGGAATGTGGTTATGCAGTGGACAGGTCCATTCGCAAATACTGTGGTCGCCGCATTTCAGGCAGCGAGAGGCTTCGCGCTCCGCCTGCGCCGTACGAAACGGCAGATAGATCTCTTCAAAGCTGGTTTTCCGGGCCTCAATCGCCAGTTTATCCGGCTCCCCGCGCGCAGGCGTCGCCTGCATTTGCTCACGTTTAGTGATGACATGTGGAACAAAATCGGTAGTGCTGGCATGCCATGGCTGGCTTTCCAAACTTGCGGTACGCAGCCTGCGCGCTTTTGACAGACCGGTAAGCGAATTTTCCGTCACCAGCTGTAACGCCTGCGCCGGACAGTTCTCTACGCAGGCGGGTCCCTGTTCACGCCCCTGGCACAGATCGCATTTGTGCGCGGTAGCTTTCACCTTCCCTTTGGCGACGGGAGTGAGTACGATCTGCATCGTGCCGAAAGGACAGGCTACAACGCACGATTTACAGCCAATACACTTTTGCGGGTTCACCTGAACGCTGTCGTTATCATGGCTAATTGCCCCGTTTGGGCAACTTCTGGCGCAGGGTGCATCTTCGCAGTGGTGGCAGGTCACCGCGCTGCGCTGCTGCTGATGCTTAATGACGGTAATTCGGGGCTGAAAATGCCGTTGGCTCAGGACATGCTGTTCGCCATTGTGAGCCATGACGCAGGCGACCTCACAGGCATGGCATCCCAGGCACTGCTGGCTATTGACCATAATAAAACGATTCATGGCTTCCTTCTTTTTTGGTTGCAAAAACCTTATTCTTTATAAGAGTGTTATTAACCGACACGGAAGGAAGCGGCAATGTTCATTTGCCCAGGAAGCACAACTATTTATCCAGAACCTGTGGCAGATCAATTTATTTCATCGCATATGAAATTGTGTTTCAGTTACCATCCAGTTTCATGGCGTTTTATTAACATTTATCAAATACACCGCATCGTTCACGCTGTTTTCAGGCGCGACGTGTATTGTGTGAGGATGCACAAGTGACGGTAAAGCGTCCGGTCTCGGCCAGTCTGGCTAAAGCTTTTTTCTACATAGTGATGCTGTCGATTCTCTCAACGGGTATTGCGCTGCTCACGCTGACCAGCAGCTTGCGAGATGCCGAAGCCATCAACGTTGCTGGCTCATTGCGCATGCAAAGCTACCGTCTGGGTTACGATCTACAAAGCCAGAGCCCGCAGCTTAACGCCCACCGCCAGCTTTTCCAGCAGGCGCTAAACTCGCCAGCATTACAGAATCTGAACGCGTGGTATGTGCCACAAGCGGTAAAAAGCCGCTATGGACGTCTGCATGCTAACTGGCTGGAAATGAACGCCCGCCTGATCGACGGCGATTTAAAATGGTACCAGGCCAACATCAACAACTACGTCGATCAGATCGATCTCTTCGTGCTGGCGTTGCAGCATTATGCCGAGCGTAAAGTAATGCTGGTATTTGGCATCTCGCTGGCGGGCGGGATAGGCATATTCACCCTCGTCTTCTTTACCCTGCGGCGCATTCGCCAGCAGGTGGTGCGTCCACTGAATAAACTGGTGATGGCCAGTCAGCAAATTGAACACGGTCAGTTTGATATCCCACCGCTGGATACCGGTTTGCCCAATGAACTGGGATTGCTGGGCAAAACGTTTAGCCAGATGTCGAGTGAATTACACAAGCTGTATCGTTCGCTGGAAGCGTCTGTGGCCGAGAAAACTCACGATCTGCACGAAGCCAATCGCCGTCTGGAGGTGTTGTATCAGTGCTCCCAGGCGTTAAATACCAGCCAGATTGACGTGCACTGCTTCCGCCATATTTTACAGATCGTCCGCGAACATGACGCCGCGTATTTCCTTGAACTCACCGTCGGTGATAACTGGCGGATTAGCGAAGGGACTAAAAGCCTCGAGCTACCGATGCAGATCCTGCCGGTCACCATGCAGGAAACCGTCTACGGCGAACTGCACTGGCAAAGTCCAAACGTCAATGCTTCTACTCCGCTGCTCAACAGCGTCTCCTCGATGCTGGGACGCGGGTTGTACTTCAACCAGGCGCAAAAACATTTTCAGCAGCTGTTGTTAATGGAGGAGCGAGCGACAATTGCACGCGAGCTGCACGACTCGCTGGCGCAGGTGCTCTCTTATTTACGCATTCAGCTCACGTTGCTTAAACGTTCAATCCCGGAGGATAACGCCCCGGCGCAAAGCATTATGGCGGATTTCTCCCAGGCGCTGAACGATGCCTACCGTCAGCTACGCGAACTGCTCACCACCTTCCGTCTGACCTTACAGCAGGCAGACTTACCCTCCGCCCTGCATGAAATGCTGGAAACGCTGCAAAATCAAACCTCAGCTAAACTCACACTCGACTGTCGGTTACCCACGCTGGCGTTGGATGCGCAAATGCAGGTGCACCTGTTGCAGATCATCCGCGAAGCGGTGCTGAACGCCATTAAGCATGCCAGTGCGAGCGAAATTGCCGTCAGCTGCGTAACGGCTACGGCAACCACACGGTTTATATCCGCGATAACGGCATCGGCATTGGCGAGCCGCATGAGCCTGCAGGGCACTATGGACTCAATATTATGCGTGAGCGGGCGGAAAGACTGAGCGGCACGTTGACCTTCTCTCAACCTTCCGGAGGGGGCACGCTGGTGAGCATCAGTTTCCGTTCGGCTGAATCAGACAGTGAGCTAACGTAAAGAACCGCAAAGCGCCGTCGGGTCTGGATCCAGGCCTGACGGCGTTGGCACGAAAGGTATGCTGTAAACGGGCATGATAATTTACATTATCTTCTTTTTTTCTCCACGTTTGACCCGTACCTTGCCGCTAAAGTGAAGCAAGCCATACCCATAACGATACGCAGAAACACGAGGTCCTCTTTTAATGGCGAATTTTTTCATCGATCGCCCCATTTTTGCCTGGGTGTTAGCTATCCTGTTGTGCCTGACAGGAGCCCTGGCTATTTTTTCACTGCCCGTTGAGCAATATCCCGATCTGGCACCGCCAAACGTGCGGGTCACCGCCAACTATCCTGGCGCTTCGGCTCAGACTCTGGAAAACACCGTCACCCAGGTTATCGAGCAGAACATGACTGGTCTCGATAACCTGATGTACATGTCATCGCAGAGCAGCGGGACAGGCCAGGCGACGGTTACGTTGAGCTTCGTTGCCGGAACCGATCCTGACGAGGCCGTCCAGCAGGTGCAAAACCAGCTGCAATCGGCAATGCGTAAACTGCCGCAGGCGGTACAGGATCAGGGGGTCACGGTGCGTAAGACCGGGGACACCAATATTCTGACTATCGCCTTTGTCTCCACCGATGGCTCAATGGATAAGCAGGACATCGCCGACTATGTCGCCAGTAACATTCAGGATCCGCTCAGCCGTATTAACGGCGTGGGGGATATTGACGCTTACGGCTCACAGTACTCCATGCGTATCTGGCTTGACCCGGCCAAACTGAACAGTTTCCAGATGACCGCTAAAGATGTGACCGACGCTATCGAGTCACAGAATGCGCAGATTGCCGTCGGACAACTTGGCGGTACGCCTTCGGTGGACAAGCAGGCGCTGAACGCGACGATCAACGCCCAGTCGCTACTGCAAACTCCGGATGAATTCCGCGCCATTACGCTACGCGTCAACCAGGATGGTTCAGAAGTTAAACTGGGCGATGTGGCAACGGTCGAAATGGGTGCTGAAAAGTATGATTACCTCAGCCGCTTTAATGGAAACCCTGCCTCCGGCCTGGGCGTGAAGCTGGCTTCAGGCGCCAATGAAATGGCGACAGCAACGCTGGTCATTAACCGTTTGAACGAGCTGTCACAATATTTTCCGCACGGGCTGGAATATAAGGTGGCGTATGAAACCACCTCCTTTGTTAAAGCCTCAATCATCGACGTGGTAAAAACCCTTCTGGAAGCTATTGCACTGGTATTCCTCGTGATGTACCTGTTCCTGCAAAACTTCCGCGCCACGCTGATTCCCACCATCGCCGTTCCCGTCGTCCTGATGGGTACCTTCTCCGTGCTTTACGCCTTTGGCTATAGCGTTAACACCTTGACGATGTTTGCGATGGTGCTGGCGATCGGTCTGCTGGTCGATGACGCCATTGTGGTTGTGGAAAACGTCGAGCGTATTATGAGTGAGGAAGGACTCTCACCGCGGGAAGCGACACGGAAATCGATGGGACAAATCCAGGGTGCGCTGGTCGGTATCGCCATGGTGCTGTCAGCGGTGTTTATCCCGATGGCCTTCTTCGGCGGCACTACCGGGGCTATTTACCGCCAGTTCTCGATTACTATTGTCTCCGCCATGGTGCTGTCTGTTCTGGTGGCGATGATCCTGACCCCCGCTCTGTGCGCCACCCTGCTCAAACCGCTGCATAAGGGCGAGCATCACGGACAAACCGGTTTCTTCGGCTGGTTTAACCGGATGTTTAATCGCAACGCCGAGCGCTACGAAAAAGGCGTCGCCAGGATCCTGCACCGCAGCCTGCGCTGGATACTGATCTACGGCCTGCTGCTCGGCGGAATGGTTTTCCTGTTCCTGCGCCTGCCAACCTCCTTCCTGCCACTGGAAGACCGCGGCATGTTTACCACCTCGGTACAGTTGCCCAGCGGCTCCACACAGCAGCAAACATTGAAAGTGGTTGAGGAAGTGGAGAAGTATTACTTCACCCATGAGAAAGACAACATTATGTCAGTCTTTTCCACGGTCGGTTCTGGCCCTGGCGGGAACGGTCAAAACGTGGCACGTATGTTTGTCCGCTTAAAAGACTGGGATGAGCGCGACACCACTACCGGGACCTCTTTCGCCATCATCGAACGTGCGACCAAAGCCTTTAATAAGATTAAAGAAGCCCGCGTCTTCGCCAGCAGCCCTCCGGCTATCAGCGGCCTCGGAAGCTCTGCCGGTTTCGATATGGAGCTGCAGGATCACGCCGGTGCGGGCCATGATGCGTTAATGGCCGCGCGCGACAAACTCATTGAGCTGGCAGGGAAAGACACATCCCTGACCCGCGTTCGTCATAACGGTCTGGACGACAGCCCACAGTTGCAAATTGATATCGATCAGCGCAAAGCCCAGGCGCTGGGCGTTTCCATCGACGACATCAATGACACATTGCAAACGGCCTGGGGTTCCAGCTACGTCAATGACTTTATGGATCGGGGCCGCGTGAAGAAGGTTTACGTGCAGGCGGCAGCAAAATATCGCATGCTCCCGGACGACATTAACCTGTGGTACGTACGCAATAACAACGGTGGCATGGTGCCTTTCTCGGCCTTTGCGACTTCACGCTGGGAAACGGGTTCTCCACGTCTGGAGCGCTATAACGGCTACTCCGCGGTCGAGATTGTCGGCGAAGCCGCGCCGGGCGTCAGTACCGGTACGGCAATGGACGTGATGGAATCGCTGGTGCACCAGTTGCCGACCGGGTTTGGCCTCGAATGGACTGCGATGTCCTATCAGGAACGGCTATCGGGCTCTCAGGCCCCTGCCCTGTACGCCATTTCTTTGCTGGTCGTGTTCCTGTGTCTGGCGGCACTGTACGAAAGCTGGTCGGTACCCTTCTCCGTCATGCTGGTCGTGCCATTGGGGGTTATTGGCGCGCTACTGGCGACCTGGATGCGCGGCCTGGAAAACGATGTTTATTTCCAGGTCGGGTTACTTACCGTGATCGGGCTATCGGCGAAGAACGCAATATTGATTGTTGAATTCGCCAATGAGATGAACGAGAAAGGACACGATCTGCTCGACGCTACGCTCCATGCTTGTCGCCAACGTTTACGCCCAATTCTGATGACGTCACTGGCGTTTATCTTCGGGGTGCTGCCGATGACCATCAGCAGTGGCGCTGGTTCTGGCGGTCAACATGCGGTGGGGACAGGCGTAATGGGCGGGATGATTTCAGCCACTATCCTGGCGATTTACTTCGTTCCCCTGTTCTTTGTGCTGGTGCGCAGACGCTTCCCATTGAAGCCACGCCCAGAATAATCGGACACAAAAAAGGCGACTTACGTTGAGTCGCCTTTTTTTATCCTTTACAGGATGTGAATTTCTTCCAGAAAATTATTTACGAAGCATCACTTCGATAAAGTCTTTCCAGTTCCCCAGTTCACGTTCAATCATAACAACCTCTCTTATTATTATGGGCATTCTACGAAATCATCATCATTAAAAGAAGGCAATTTAACCGATGGTTGCGATTGATTCCTCCAGTGTTTGGGGTTTATGTGATCACTATGCGCTATACCCATAAACTTTATGTGACTTACTGCAATATTTTGAAATATTCATACATCATCTACTACTTTCGCAATTCTGATGGAAAAACAGGCTGATGCAAACAGGCAGATTCTGATTTTTAGTTATACGGTATTTTTTGGAGCTTTCAGGAATCATTATTCACTGTTGTTCAACAATGTTATATTTTTCTATAACGATTGAATGACAATATGTATTATTCATTGCCACAGAATAAAAGAATAAATATTCAAGTTACGTCAATAAGGATTCAAATGATCACCCTTTACGGCATTAAGAATTGCGACACGATTAAAAAAGCCAGACGCTGGTTGGAAGCTCAAGGTATTGACTACCGCTTTCATGATTATCGCATCGACGGTCTGGACAACACGCTATTACAGTCCTTTATCAGCGAATTAGGTTGGGAGGCGCTGCTCAATACGCGTGGAACCACCTGGCGTAAACTCGATGAATCCACGCGCAGTCAAATCACCGATGCGGCTTCCGCCGCCGCGTTGATGATTGAAATGCCAGCAATTATCAAACGCCCATTGCTCTGCGCGCCGGGTAAGCCTATGCTGCTTGGTTTCAGTGAATCCAGTTATACTCTGTTTTTTAATGAGGTGTAGTCTATGTCGTGCCCGGTCATTGAGCTGACACAGCAGCTTATTCGCCGTCCTTCCCTGAGCCCGGATGATGCCGGGTGCCAGGCGTTAATGATTGAACGCCTGCGTGCGGTAGGTTTTACCGTTGAGCGAATGGACTTTGGTGACACACAGAATTTTTGGGCATGGCGCGGTAAAGGTGAGACCCTGGCATTTGCCGGTCACACCGACGTAGTGCCTGCCGGCGATGTCGATCGCTGGATCAATCCACCGTTCGAACCGACCATTCGCGATGGCATGTTGTTCGGGCGTGGCGCTGCCGATATGAAGGGTTCACTGGCGGCGATGGTCGTGGCCGCAGAACGTTTTGTCGCCCAGCATCCAAACCATCAGGGTCGTCTGGCCTTTTTGATAACGTCTGACGAAGAAGCCAGCGCCAAAAACGGCACCGTGAAGGTGGTTGAAGCGCTGATGGCGCGTAATGAACGACTGGATTATTGCCTGGTGGGTGAGCCATCCAGCACGGAAATCGTTGGCGACGTGGTGAAAAATGGACGTCGTGGTTCACTGACCTGCAACCTGACCATTCACGGCGTGCAGGGCCACGTAGCCTATCCGCATCTGGCCGATAACCCGGTACACCGCGCAGCCCCCATGCTCAA